>Ga0213920_1000552_pt1 | contig 27796 bp, 33 predicted proteins | sample McNCre1117MG_FD_161054 | JGI IMG/M metagenome (GOLD analysis project Ga0213920, IMG submission 161054) | Freshwater microbial communities from McNutts Creek, Athens, Georgia, United States - 11-17 MG | ecosystem: Environmental > Aquatic > Freshwater > Creek | place: USA: Georgia | collected...
CATCGCGCACAGGAAAAACATCATGCAAAGTTTCGATTGGGGTCAATTCATTGCCAGCACGCTCAGCGTGCTGTTGCTGCTGTGTGGCGCTTTGTGGTGGGTCAAACGCAACCGCGGCTTTGCCGCAAATGGTGCGGAAGACAAACGTATTCAAGTGCTGGAGGCTCTGCCTTTGAGCTTGAAGCACAAGATGGTATTGATCCAAGTCGACAACCAAATGGTGTTGGCCAGTGTCAGCCCTGCCGAGGTGAAAACACTGCACGCTTGGACGCAGGAGGCCAGCCATGCTGCGTAAGCCCATCACCAAAAAAATTCTCTATGTCATCTTGGGCTTGCTCTTGGTGGCACTGGCTTCTCTGCCCATGATGGCCCACGCGCAAGGCATTCCCTTGGTCAACGTATCGGGTGCTGGCAAAGGTGGTCAGCAATACAGCATGAGTCTGCAATTGCTGGGCTTGATGACCACGCTCACGCTGTTGCCATCCATGCTGCTGATGATGACCTCGTTCGTGCGCATCATCATCGTGCTCTCCATCTTGCGCCAAGCCATTGGCACCGCGCAAACACCACCCAACACCGTGTTGGTGGGTTTGGCCTTGTTCTTGACCTTCTTCATCATGTCACCTGTGTTTGAGCAGGTCTACAAAGAAGCGGTTGGCCCCTACATGAACGGCAACCTCGACTTTGACAAAGCCTTGATCAAGGCTGAAGTGCCCGTGCGTGACTTCATGACCAAGCAAACACGTGAAGACGACATTGCCATGTTCATGCAAATTTCTAATCGCCGCGAGTTGACAGATGCCACGCAAGTGCCATTCACCACCTTGATGCCAGCGTTCATCACGTCTGAAATCAAGAGTGCTTTTACGATTGGTTTCTTGATTTACATCCCGTTTGTGGTGATCGATTTGATCGTCGCCAGCGTGTTGATGTCCATGGGCATGATGATGTTGTCGCCCATGATTATTTCGATGCCGATCAAGCTCATGCTGTTCGTGCTGATTGATGGTTGGACGCTGTTGATGGCTTCACTCGCCAACAGTTTTGTGTTTTAAGGAGCCGCATCATGGATAGCGCAGCAGTTGTTGATTTAGCCCGCCAAGCCCTGTGGATGACGATGATCATCTCGGGTCCTTTGCTGGCTGTGGGTTTGATCGTCGGTTTGGTGGTCGGTATTTTTCAAGCCGCTACCTCCATCAACGAACAAACCTTGAGTTTCATTCCTAAAATTTTGGCCGTGGGTCTGACCACGTCCTTGGCCGGCGGTTGGATGATCAACACCATGGTGGATTACACCAAGGGCATCTTCACCCGCATTCCTAGTTTGTTCATGTAAGCACACGCAGCCATGAACGCCTCACTCATTGAAATCCTAGACAAGTTTTTGGTCGTCATTTGGCCCATGCTTCGCTTGTCTGCATTTCTGGCGTTCACGTCTATTTTTTCAGCCCGCGCTGTCAATATGCGCATTCGCATTTCGTTGGCATTTGCGATGGCCTTTTTTGTGTCGCAACAAATTGAAATTCCCAAAATTGACCCCGTCACTGCGGATGGTTTGATGGAAATTTCACGCCAAATTTTGATTGGCCTCACCATGGGCTTGGTCTTCCAAGTGGCCTCTGCTGCGCTGGTGGTAGCCGGTCAAGCCATGTCGGGCTCGATGGGTTTATCCATGGCCAACATGGTTGACCCCAACATGGGCAGCGTGCCCGTGTTGTCACAGCTGTTCAACATCATGGGCACCTTGGTCTTCCTCGGTATGGGGGGGCACTTGATTGTGTTTGGCTTGGTGATGGAGTCGTTCAAGCTCATCCCAATTGGCCAAGCGTTTTTCTCGCAAGACATGCTGGGCAAGATGATCAACTGGAGCTCCATGATGTTCTTAGGTGCTTTGCTGATCGCTTTGCCCGTGATGATGACCTTGCTGTTCATCAACGTCGGTCTAGGTTTTGTGGCCCGTGCGGCACCGAGTCTGAATATTTTCACGGTCGGTTTTCCGGCCTTGATCTTGACGGGTTTTGTCGTCATGATTTTTTCAATGGGTAACAACGTAGCCCGCATCGATTGGGTATGGACGCAGGCTTTCATGATGCTGCGTTCGTATTTGGGGGGCTGACATGTCGGAAGAAAGCGGCCAAGACAAAACCGAAGAACCGACGGCGCAGCGCTTAAAGAAAGCCCGTGATGACGGGCAAATCGCGCGCTCGCAAGAATTGGCTCCTGCGGCCATGATGGTGATTGCCACCCTATTTTTCAGCATGATGGGGCATCACATCTTCAGCAACATGAGCAACCTGTTCAAGAGCCAGCTTCAGTTTGATCGCCGCATCACTGACAAGGCGGAGCTGTTGCCCGCAATTTTTGGTAGCTCGATGGTGGATGGTTTCTTGATCGTGCTGCCGTTGATGGCCATTTTGTATGTGATCGCCATTTTGTCGACCACGTTGGCGGGTGGTTTGATCTTCTCGCCCCAAATGATCATGCCCAAGTTCAGCAAGCTCAACCCCATGACGGGTTTGGCGCGCATGTTTGGCAAAGAGGCTTTGATTAATTTGGGTAAAGCCTTGATCAAGTTCTTGCTGGTGGGGGCCATCTTGTTGGTGTCGGTCATGAACAACTTGGAAGATCTGACCCACATCTCACAGATGGATTTGAATGCTGCTGTCAAAGTTGCAGGCACCATCATTGTGGATTCTTGTGTCTGGCTCAGCCTCGGGCTTGTGTTGGTTGCTTTGGTGGATGTGCCACTGCAGCGTCATCAACTGAATGAAAAGTTGAAAATGACCAAGCAAGAAGTGCGCGATGAGATGAAAAACTCGGAAGGTAGCCCCGAGGTCAAAGGACAAATTCGTCGTCGCCAGCGCGAGATCTTGAACAACAAGATGATGGGCAAAGTCAAAGACGCGGATGTGGTCATCACCAACCCAACACACTTTGCGGTGGCCTTGTCGTATGACCCGATGGGCGACGGTGCGCCGCTCTTGATTGCCAAGGGTGAAGATGGCTTGGCAGCCCGCATTCGTGAGGAAGCCAAAGAGCACAACGTTTATATTTTTGAGGCCCCTTTGTTGGCTCGCGCCTTATACTTCACGACCAAGCTGGATCATCCGATTCCAGAGGCGCTGTACCACGCTGTTGCGCAGGTCATTGCCTATGTGTTCAGCCTGAACCAGTCTTATGGTCGTGGCCAGGAAGTGGTCAAACCATCGCCCTCCGTTCCGGACGACATGAAGTTCGATTCGAACGGTGCTTTGATGAACTCTTAAGACCCAAGTTTGAGCCCGCATGACAGACATCTACCAAAGCCCCGGTGACCGGTTGCGATTTGAAATACTCCTGAAGTCATTGACCGAAGGCAGCATCAATCTTGCCGTGCTGAGCGACCATGACATGGTGCTCGATTACTACGGCAGCTTGTTTGAAGAGCGTCTGCGCGCGAAGGGCGAAAGCCACATTGAATGGTGCAGCTCGACCAACTCTGAGCGCTTGGTCCAAAAGTTCAACGAAATTCTGTCTGAAATCACGCTGGATCAAGCGTTGGAGAAAGACAAAAAACACGCGCCTCGTCGCTTCTTGGTGTTCCGCGATTCGATCTTGATGCAAGACTTCGAGCTGCAACTGTTGGCGCGTTTGGTCAATGGTTTTCCGGCTGGCAACATCAGCGTGATCTTGCTCATTAACAGCGCTGGCAATTACCAAAGCAAGCTGGAAGCCTTTGGCAAGAACTTGTTGAAATGGGAGGTTGAAACCGAAGCGGGTGAGCCCAAAAAGCAACTCACCGATTGGGTTGCCACCACACCCGACCCTGAACCTACTTTGATTGAGCCCTCTTTCTTGCCAGAGCCACCCACCCTGAGCGATGAAGTGATGCCTGTGTCTAAGTTGCTCAATCTCCCCACCAAAACTGCGTGGCGTGTGCCGGGCTTTGGCAAAAAGCAAGAGCCTCAGTTGGAGGCCGAGCCTTTGCCCGCGTTTGTACCGCCTCCAGTTTCCCCTCAAGTCTCGCCAGTTGCATCGCCCCCCCCTGATACCTCACGCGAGCCTACGTTGAGTTCGCCAACGCCTTTGGCTGGCGCAACACCTGCATCCGCCGATGTGGACCTTTTCAAACGTCCCGCCCGCAAATCGTACGCAGGCTGGGTGCTGTTGGTTTTGCTGCTGTCGATGGCGGTGTTTGGTTTCATGTACAAAGATTGGGTGCTTGAAGAAGCTGAGTTGTTGAAGAAATATTTGCTGCGCGGTACACCCGCTGTGGCCGCCCCCGATGAAGCGGCCAGTGCAGCGGCGGCTGCGAGTGCCGAGGCCTTGGCTGCTGCAGAGCTGGCTGCTTCCGTCGCCAGCGAGGCCGCACGCGTGGCGAGCCAGGCCGACGACGTGGCCTCTGCGGCCAGTGCCGTGGCTGTGTCGGCTGTGCCCGCTGCTGTGGTGGCTTCTGATCCCGTCGCCGTGGCATCAGCCGAGCCGAAGGTAAAGAAACCTGCTGACAAAGTTGAGGTGAAAGCGGAAGCCAAACCAGAGGCCAATTCAGATGAGGCATGGGTCAACCAATTGCCCGCCAATGGCTATGTGGTCCAACTGGCCGCGATGGACACGCAAGATGAAATGCGCAGTTTCCAGCGTAGCAATGCGGCTTATGCAAAGGCCCGCATCATGCGTGCGCGTCACAAAGACACAGGTAAGCGCTATTTCATTTTGGTGGCCGGGCCTTTTGAAACCAAAACTCAAGCCGATACGTTCATGCAGTCCAGCCCATTGCTGGCCAAAGGTTGGTTGCGCAGCACCAAGTCGATGAAAACCCAATTTACGAAGTCCTGACGCCTAGCTAGGAACGCGCCTTATGAGCCAAGAACACGACAAATCCAGCCATGCCGATGGGCCTGTGCATGAAGGTATTCATACCGAGCCGCCACCGTTTGAGCCGGGTTACCAACCTGAGTCATTGCCTCAAATCTCGGTGCCTGATTTGTCCCCAGATGCTGAAGGCCTGACAGCCGAAGCGCTGTCGCAAGTCCCAACGCTCACTGAGTTGGTGGATGAGGCCGCGGCAGAGCCAGCTCCAACCGCGTCGGCAGTGGCGGTTCCAGAGACCTCAGAACCCGAAGAACCTATTCAAGACACGCCAGTTCAAGCCGATACATGGGTTGAAGAGCTACATGTCCGGATGGGCAAGCTCACGGACGACATACACACACTCAACGCCCGCCTAGACCGGCTTGATGAACGAAACAAGACAACAAAGGCTTGAACATGGCTGAAGAACAGAAAATTGCAGAAGAGGTGGCAACGCCTGAAGAAGCCATCGTTGATATTGATGCAACTGCGGACCGCTTGACCGAAATTGCGTCTCAATCGCTCGATACCAATGAGGTGGCGCGCCAAATTGAAGAGCTGACATCGGTGGTGCTTGACTCTGCTGAGGTCTCCACGCGTTCTGCGTCTATTGCTGCTGACGTGAGCGCCACCATGCGCGCTGTGGTGTCCAAAATTCAAGAGAACAACCAACGCAATGTGATGCATTCACGCATCATGTTGGGAGCGTTCTGTGCGTGTTTGTTGATTGCGATGGGCGTTTTCTTTGCCATCACATTGAAGATGACCAAGTCCATCAAAGAGCTCGACACCATGGTCTACGCCATGGCCAAGCGTGTGATTGAGGTGGATGCCAGCTTGACGGCGATTGGTAAAACCAATGCCGACTTCTCTGAAATTACCGAGAAGCAAGAAGAAGTCATCACCACCCAAACCCAAGTCGCCAAACGCTTGGAAGAAATTGGCAAGAGCATGGCAGCCATGCCTGCTGTGGTGGCGGTGGAAGCCAACAAATCCAGCGACCTCAAATTCAAGGACATGCAAAAGCAGTTGACGGGTTTAGAAAGCAAGCTTCAGTCGTTTGATTCGAAGTTGCAGTCTGTGGCCGAAAAAACGTCTGCGCGTGTGCAGCCGCCAGCGCCTGCCGTGCCGCAAGGCCCCAGCACGCAAGTGCTGTTGACTGAAATTCAGAAAATCAAATCAGATTTGAATGCGGCCGTGCAAGTGCGTGAACGTACGCAAACAGCAGCAGAAGCGGCGGCTCTTAAGAACATTGAGAAAACCGTCGACAAAGCCGCAGTCGCTGCGGGCGATGCACAAAAAGCTGCGGACAAAGCCGCGCAATCGGCCAAAGCTGCGGGGGATGCGCAAAAGGCTGCCTTGGACGCACAAAAAGCCGCTGCCGCATCTGAAAAAGCGTCTGCTGCTGAGCGCCTGGCACAGCAAAAAGCTGCTGCTGAGCGTGCCGTTGCCATGCGCATGCAGCCTGAGAAGCCCGAGAAATCTGCGGACCAAATTGCCGCTGAACGTGCGGCCGCCGAAAGAGCAGCTGTAGCCCGCGCCGCTAAGGCTGCTGCTGAAAAAGCCGCCGCAGAGAAGGCGGCTGCCGCTGAAAAAGCACGTGCAGCATCTGCTGCTGCCGCGGCTGCACCTCAACCTGTTGTCGTGCGTGAGAAGCCCATTCAATACCCGCGCGCGCAGGAGTGATCTTGGGCTTATGCGGGTTGGACCGCAAAGCTCTTGGCACTGCTGAGCGGCCAATCGCTGAACACCGCAGGCAACGCACTCACATCGCTTTTTAGCAAGACACCAGGGGCGATGGTGTCCACCAAATCGGACAGATGCAGCGTTTGTGTTTCGCTCACACGGCGCATGATGTGGCGCGGTGTGAAATCGTGCGGTGTTTGCAAGCCTGAGGCTTCCATCAACTCTTGCAAGGCTTCCAGTGTGTGTGCATGGAAGTTATGCACGCGCTCGGCTTTGCTAGGCACCACCAGCGCCATTTGGCGTGTGGGGTCTTGGGTGGTGACCCCAGTGGGGCAATTGCCGGTGTGACAGGTTTGGGCTTGAATGCAGCCCAGTGCAAACATGAACCCGCGTGCGCTGTTGCACCAATCGGCACCCAACGCCAAAGTGCGCGCCATGTCAAAGGCGCTCACAATTTTTCCGCTGGCACCGACACGAATGGCATCGCGCAAGCCTGCACCGACCAAGGTGTTGTGCACCAAACGCAGCGCTTCTTGCAGGGGCATGCCCATGTGGTCTGAGAACTCAAGCGGCGCGGCGCCTGTGCCACCTTCGGCGCCATCGACCACGATGAAGTCGGGTTGAATGCCGCTGTCCAGCATCGCTTTGACAATGGCAAACCACTCCCAAGGATGACCAATACACAACTTGATACCGACAGGTTTGCCTTCGCTCAAGGTGCGTAGTTGTTGGATGAAGGCCATCAATTCCAAGGGCGTGCTGAAACTGCTGTGGGAGGCAGGAGAAACGCAGTCTTGGCCCACCATCACGCCGCGTGCTTCCGCGATTTCTTCTGTGACCTTGGGGCCGGGCAAAACGCCGCCATGGCCGGGTTTAGCACCTTGGCTGAGTTTGATTTCCACCATCTTGACTTGCGGTGAGCGCACGTTCTCTGTGAAGTGCTCGGGGCTGAAATGACCTTGGTCATCGCGGCAGCCAAAGTAGCCAGAGCCGATTTCCCAAATCAAGTCGCCGCCATTGGCGCGGTGGTGACGCGAGATCGAGCCTTCACCCGTGTCGTGTGCAAAGCCACCTAGCTTGGCGCCTAAGTTCAAGGCTTGGATGGCATTGGCGCTGAGCGCGCCAAAGCTCATGGCCGAGACGTTGAACAGACTGATGTCGTAGGGCTGTGTGCAATCTTTGCCGCCAATTTTCACGCGGAAGTCGTGACCAGATAACTTGGTGGGGGCGATGGAATGGTTGATCCATTCATAGCCAATGGCGCGTACGTCGAGTTGCGTGCCGAAAGGCCGTTTGTCAGAAGCCCCCTTGGCCCGTGAGTAAACCAAGGTGCGTTGGGCCCGCGAGAAAGGCGAAGCTTCGGTTTCTGACTCTAAAAAGTATTGGCGAATTTCAGGTCGAATGGTTTCGAGCATGAAGCGCAAATGCCCAATGATGGGGTAGTTGCGCAAGATCGCATGGTGCGATTGCTGCAAGTCGTACAGACCAATGATGCTGAGGCATAAAAACAAGGCGGGCCACCAACCACTCAGGCCCATCACACCTGCACCAAGCAGCGTGAAGATCAATAAAACCACTGAAGCCATGAACGCTGTGTAGCGCACTGGATAAATCTGATTGAGTTTGTCCAGCATGCGAAGCGCTCCTTTGGCTTGGGTGTATTTATCGTTTGTTTGTCAGCTTGGCTGCGAGTTTGGATTGCGCCAAAGCCGAGACTTCGGCGCGCAAGCGCGCGGATGACAGCTGTTGATCCGCCGCATGCTGCACATCTGCGAGGTGAGACAAGATCGTGCCGCGCAAGTCGAGCAAATCTTGGTCAAGCTTTTGCAAGCGTTCTTGCAACTCGCGTTGCAAAGCCATGCGTTGGGTGAGCAAATTCACTTCAGCCGCGATGGTGCGCCATGTTTGCGTCAGCTCGTCGCTAGGGGGAATGCGCAGTTGTTCAAACAACTCATGGATGAGCGGGTCGAACAGAGGCGATGCGTTGTCGCTGGCCTCTGGTGTTTCGGTCAACGTGGGGACGTTTTCAGGCACCGCTGCGTGCTGAGGCTGATACGAAGGCTGTGCAGAAGCCGGTGGTTGCTGTGTATGGGATTGCAAAATCGCATTGACTTGTCCCCATCCGTCTTCAGGCGTGTACTGCTTGAGTCCTTTGAAGGACAAGAATTGTGGTTCGGTGCTCATTTGCTCATCACGCCCATAGACATGCGTTTGAGGAACTGTGGAATACCCATAGACGCAATGTGTGCAGGCTGTGAAGTACTAGCGTGTGCGGCTTGTTTTGCGGGCATGTCATCGGGGCGAACTTTTTGCATGCGGTGACGACCTAGGATGGAGTATTGGCTTGACAGCGTACTTGTGGTTGCCAGCAAGTTGCTACGTTTCGCGCCTGCTGCAGCGCTATTCAACGACGAAGACACGGTGCCGCGCATGACGGATTGCGTGACGCGTGTGCTGCTTGTGGTTTGACGCATGCCTTGCGCTGATTCGCGCATTTCGCGGGCCGCACAAACCGATTGACCGAATTCATTGAACGAGGTGCCACAAGCATCTTGTAAGTCCATCAAATAGCCACGCTCAAACATTTCGCGCGCTGTTTGCGCTTCCAAGATCGGGGGCGCGAGCATGAAGCTGACGGGAAAGCGTTGTTTCGAGAACACATCGCTTTTGAGTTGATCTGGTTGCACGCGAGTAGGGCACACCAACAAGGTGGGCGGCGTGTGAATCGCTGAATCAAACACCCAGCGGTGACGACTTAAGAAGCCGGCCGTTGCGGCCAATTCGATTTCAGAGACGGAGGTGGGGACGATGACCAAGTCGAATTCGAACATCAATTCGCCGGCGATGGAGTCGGTCCAAGTCAGGTCACAAATGACGACCTCGGTGCTGCTGGCGGCGCGTCGCAAATGCAGACGTGCATCCAAGATAGGGCGGTTGCCGCCTTGGTCCAGTGGAAGGATGTGGTGTTGCACCACCACCCCAATATTGGGGGCGCGTGTCAGCCATGTGCTGGAGGATCCGTGTGTGTCAAAGTCAATCATCGTCACCGTTTGGCCTTGGCGGCGCAAATAGGCGGCCAAGTTGGCGGAAACGGTGCTTTTGCCGACGCCACCTTTTTGACTGGTGACCAAAATTTTGAATGTTGACATCTTTTTATCCTTCGCACAGAGGCTGTGCTGCATGGTGAGAAACACCCGCAATTTCTAGCGGGGAATGGAATTTACATGGCTCTTGTTAAGCCAGTCAATGCGTCATTTGGCTGCTAAATGGCGGCCTGAACGCGTTTTATGCGTCGAATTGAATACTTTTATTCGTATCGATATAATTAAAAGAATCAAAATTAAGAAAATTACCTATGTTATTGATTTGTAAAAGAATTTTAAATAGTGTCAAAAAAAACAACACTGCGGTCGCAAAAAGCCATCCGTTAAAATTGCGGGGTTAATTTAAAAACTGAAAGTTCTCATGTCCAAACGTCTTTTTGCTCTTCTGTCTATCGTGTCAGTCGCCTTGTTGTCGGCTTGCAGTTCTACCAAGTTGGACAACGTGTCAGATGCCAAAGCATCTTCTTCTGTGGCTTCTGTGGCTGCCGATCACTTGAACCCCAACAGCCTGATCTCCAAAGAGCGCAGCGTGTACTTTGACTTCGACAAGTTCGACATCAAAGCCAACCAAACTGCCGTGGTTGAGCGTCAAGGCAAGTACTTGGCTGCTAACCCTGCTTTGAAAATTCGTGCCGAAGGCAATGCCGACGAGCGCGGTGGCCGCGAATACAACTTGGCTTTGGGCCAAAAGCGTGCTGAAGCTGTCGTGCGTGGCTTGAAGGCTTACGGCGTGAAAGATGGTCAAGTTGAACCCGTTAGCTTTGGTAGCGAAAAGCCTTTGGCTGCAGGCCATGACGAAGCTGCTTGGGCTCAAAACCGCCGCGTTGACTTGGCTTACCCAAGCAAGTAATTTATTGATTCATCGCTGCGGTTCATGCAACTTAACAGCGAAGTCATCACAACACCACCGCGGGCCTCGGCCACGGTGGTGTTGTTACGTGATGACCCTGAAAAAGGCCTTGAAGTCTTTTTATTGCGCCGCCACATGGCCTCGGCGGTGTTGGGTGGCGCTTATGTTTTTCCGGGTGGCAAATTGGATGACGCCGATTGCGCGCCTGATTTGCATGCCCATCTCGATGTGTTGCCGCAAGCACTGCACAGTGCCTTGGGCGAGCCCGAGTTACCCGCGCACACCGCCGCTGGTTTGTATGTGGCTGCGGTGAGGGAAGTGCTGGAAGAGTGCGGCGTGTTGTATGCCCGTTTGCACGATTCCTTGGCGCATGACGCTGAGCAACGCCAGCAATGGCAACAAGCGCTTCATGGCGGTCAATCCTTTGGCGACGTGTTGCAAAGTGCGGGTTTGCGTGTGGACACGCAGCACTTGGCACCGTGGTCGCGTTGGATCACACCTGTGCAGCCTTCGGTGACCAACAAACGTTTTGACACCCGTTTTTTCATGGCGGTGTTGCCTGCAGGGCAGCATCCCATTCACGACAACATCGAAGCCATCGATAGCGTGTGGCTAAGCCCACGCGAGGCGTTGGACCGATATTGGGCAGGGGGCTTGCCGCTGGCGCCGCCGCAAATCATGACCTTGGTGTCTTTGCTGTCACACACCTGTACGGCAAGTGTGTTGAACTGTGCCAAACAACAAACACCACCGGTGATCTTGCCCGAGTCGTTTGACGACGAGGGCGTACGCATTCTTTGCTATCCCGGTGACGCGCGTCATTCGGTGGCCCAACGTGCCATGCCTGGCCCCACCCGTTTACGTTTTGTGGCGGGCCGTTTTGAGCCTGTTGGCGGTTTTGAGGATTTTTTATGAACACCGTGTCAGCGTTTGATCTCAAGGGTAAAAAAGGCTTGGTGCTTGGGCTTGCCAACGAACACAGCATTGCGTGGGGGTGTGCGCGTCAAGCGCAGGCCATGGGCGCAGAACTCGTGGCCTCATGCTTGAACGACAAAGCGCGCGCGTATGTCGAACCACTCACCCAGCCGCTGGGGATGGACTTGCAAACCTGCAACATCGAAACGCCTGAAGAGTTAGAAACACTGGTGGCCTACGCCGTTGCCAAGCTGGGACGCTTGGATTTTGTGATTCACTCGATCGCTTGGGCGCCCTTGGCCGATTTGCATGGCCGTGTGATTGACAGCTCGAGTGTTGGCTTTGCACGTGCGATGGAAGTGTCGTGCCACTCGTTTGCCACCTTGGCCAAACTGTGTGCACCACACATGACGCAAGGTGGCAGCATGGTCACCATGTCTTACCTAGGTGCAGACGAAGCCGTGCCGCACTATGGCTTGATGGGGCCTGTCAAAGCTGCGCTCGAATCATTGGTGCGTTACATGGCCCTAGAGCTAGGGCAGCAAGGCGTGCGCGTGTGTGCGGTGTCGCCTGGACCCATCCTCACCCGTGCCGCGTCCGGCATTGAGGACTTTGACGCGCTCATGCAAAACAACATTGCCAAAGCGCCGCTGGGCCGTTTGGTGACATTGAATGAAATTGCCAACCTCAGCACTTTCTTGTGCACCGATGCTGCCAGCGGCATGACAGGCCAAACCATTTATGTAGATGCCGGCAGCCACGCCGTGAACTGAAGAGCCCCATGAACGACATCACTGAAACCACCAACGACCCCAACAACGAGTGGCTTGAAAACTATCCCTACGACGACATCGTGGTGGGCCAGGCTGCACGCATGGTGCGCACACTCACCTTGGCTGATATCCAAGCTTTTGCTGCCGTGTCGGGCGACACCAACCCTGCGCATCTGGATCCCGAGTACGCCAACGCGACTTTGTTTCATGGTGTGATTGGTCATGGCATGTGGGGTGGTTCGCTGATCAGCACCGTATTGGGCACCGTGTTCCCAGGCCCAGGCACGATTTACTTGGAGCAAAACCTGCATTTCAGTCGCCCTGTCCACATTGGCGACACGCTGAACGTGACGGTCACTTGCACTGACAAGCACGAAGATAAAAAAACGATAGGCCTAGATTGCTTGCTGGTCAATCAAAAAGGCGAGCGTGTGCTTTACGGTGTGGCCAAAGTCATGGCTCCGAGCGAAAAGTTGCGCATGCCGCGCATCCATGCACCGCACATCAGTTTGTTTGATCCCGAGCAACGCCATGCCAATTTATTGGCGTTGGGGGCGCATCTAGATCCCGTGCGTTGCGGTGTGGTGCACCCGTGTGATGCCGACTCTTTGCAAGGTGCCATCGACGCGCACCATGCAGGCCTGATTCAAGCCGTGTTGATTGCGCCAGAGAAAAAGCTGCGTGCTGTAGCGACTGAGGCGGGCATTGATTTGACAGGCATTGAAGTGATTGACGTGGCACACAGCCACGATGCAGCTGAATTGGCTGCACAAATGGCAGCTGACAAAAAGCTAGAAGCCCTGATGAAAGGCAGCTTGCACACGGATGAGTTAATTCATGCGGTGGTGTCGCAAAAAGGCTTGCGCACAGGCCGACGCATGTCGCATGTGTTCCGCTTTGAAGCGCCCATGTATCCCAAGCCGCTGTACATCACCGATGCCGCGCTCAACATTGCGCCCACCTTGGCCGAGAAATCCGACATCGTGCAAAACGCCATTTTGTTTGCACAAATCATGGGTGTAACCACACCGAAAGTGGCCATTCTCTCGGCGGTTGAAACCGTCAATCCCAACATTCCTTCCACGCTGGATGCGGCGGCGCTGTGCAAGATGGCCGACCGTGGACAAATCAAAGGCGGCTTGCTCGATGGGCCACTCGCGTTTGACAACGCGGTGTCTAGCCATGCGGCAGAAATCAAACACATTTCTTCTACCGTGGCTGGCCAAGCCGACATTTTGGTAGCCCCTGATTTGGAATCGGGCAACATGATGGCCAAGCAACTGGAGTATTTGGCTGGCGCCTCGGGCTCTGGTGTGGTGTTGGGCGCACGCGTGCCCATCGCGCTCACCAGCCGTGCCGACACCGCCACCACCCGCAGTGCTTCTGCCCTGTTGGCCAAGCTCATCGCTCACCACTACCGCACGCATCCCGCATGAGCATCTTGTCTGTCAACGCGGGCTCGTCCAGCCTCAAGTTTGCGCTCTACCCGATTCACGGCACAGGTGTTAACGCTGGCATTGGCGAAGCTGAGGTCACGGGCAACATCGAAGGCTTAGAGCCGTCTGGTCACCCACGCATCAGCTTTTGTGCAGCGGGGCAAGTGAAGGAATCTGCCGATGTGGCGGTGCAGCTTGCGCAAGATGTGTTTGATGCCGCGCTCAACACCCTGAAAGCTTTGTTGGTCTCACGCTTTGCACATTTGCGTGTGCAGGCCATTGCACATCGTGTGGTGCATGGTGGGGCGTTTTACCGCAGCAGCGTGTGCGTCACGCCCGAGGTGATGTCGCAACTAGCCACACTCAATGCGCTGGCCCCTTTGCACCAACCGCACAACTTGGCGGGCATCCGTGCATTTGCAGAGTCGTTCCCCGATGTGCCACAAGTGGCATGTTTTGACACCGCGTTTCATCGCACCTTGTCGCCACTTGAAACCACGTTCGCGATTGATAAAAAGTTGACAGAGCAAGGCGTGCGACGCTATGGCTTTCATGGCTTGTCGTATCAATACGTGAGCCAAGTGTTGCAGCGCGAAGTGTCTCGTTCTGTTGGCCGTGTGGTGATGGCCCACTTGGGCAACGGCGCAAGCGTGTGCGCCACCACCGACCACCACAGCCGCGCCACCACCATGGGTTTCTCGGCGCTCGATGGTTTGATGATGGGCACGCGCAGCGGTGCGCTCGACCCAGGTGTGTTGCTGTATTTGATGGAGCAGGGCTGGGGGCATGACTCAATTCAAAAATTGCTCTACAAACAAAGTGGTTTGCTGGGCGTGTCGGGCGAGAGCGCCGACATGCGCACCTTGCGTGCTTCTCCATCTGAAGCTGCACGTTTTGCCACCGATTTGTTCGCACACCGTGTGGTGCGTGAAATAGGCGCTTTGAGTGCCTGCATTGGTGGCCTCGATGTGCTGGCTTTCACTGGTGGTATTGGTGAGCATGATGCCGTGTTGCGCCAACAAGTGAGCGATGCTTTGGCTTACCTCGGTGTGCACATCGACGCCAAGCGCAATGCAAAAGCCACAGGTGACAGCGTGGCTTCGATTCACGCCGACAATAGCGCCATCGAGGTGTGGGTGGTCCCCACCGACGAAGGCCGTGTGGCCGCACAAGACGCACTTGCGTTTGTATAAAAATAATTCTGAAAGCACGGCGTGAACATCAAAGACGCGATGAGCTGCTTCACCACCGGCGTGACCGTGGTGACCGCTCACACCCAAGGCCAAGACTGGGGCATGACTTGCAACTCGTTCAACACTGTGTCGCTGGACCCAGCCATGGTGTTGTGGAGCGTGCGCAAAACGTCGCTCAGCCACGAAGCCTTCGTGAACGCGGGTGGCTACATGGTCAACGTGCTGGGGGCGCAACAAAAAGATGTGGCATTGAAGTTTGCGCAAGGCACGCAAGCTGAACGCTTTGCCGACCAAAGCTTGGTTCGCGGGATGAACCAGCACCCACGCTTAGACGGTGTGATTGCTTGGTTTGATTGCCGCATTGCCCAAGTGGTCTCTGCTGGCGATCACGACATCTTGATTGGTGAAGTGCTCGACTTTGGTGTGCACGCCGGCCACGGCTTGGCTTATGCGCAGCGCAGTTTTGGCGTGCTCGCACCCATGGAAGACTAACGAACATGGACATCTTTGTCGTTTGGGCGTTCATTCTTGGCCTGATGTGTTCGGTCTCTTTGCTGATCGGTGCGTTGCTGGGGATTTACTTCAAGATGTCCAAACGCATTGTGGGCTTGATGGCTGCTTTTGGTGCGGGCGCCTTGTTGTCGGCCTTGGCGATTGAACTAGTGGCCCCATCAATTGATGCCTTCATGCACGCCAGCACGGCAGAGATACGTGCCATGGAGGTTCGTAACTTCTTTCATTTGGTGGTGGGCGCTTTTGCAGGCGGCATTGTTTTTGTCTTGCTAGATTGGGTGTTGATTGAGCACGGTGGTTATTTGCGCAAGACCGCGTACTTGATTTCCAAAATCATGCATGAGCGGGCGCACTTCCCGGAACTCAATATTCAGCCATTGCCCACGGGCGAAGCGCTCGAAGAAAAACATGCGTCGCACAGCAATGCCGCTATTGCCATTTGGTTGGGTAACTTGTTGGATGGGTTGCCCGAGAGCTTTGTTGTGGGAACCGTGTTGATGGCCACCGTGACAGCCAGTGTCCAAGCAGGGACACCGATTGTGTTTTGGGACGTGTTGCCCTACACCTTGCTTGCGGGCTTGTTTTTGTCTAACTTACCTGAGGCCTTGTCTAGCTCGGCGCAAATGCGCATGCAGGGCATGAGCGTTCAGCGCATCCTCATCATGTGGTTGTCCTTGGTGCTGATGACAGGCATTGCCGCCGCTTTAGGCGCGGTGATGGGCGAGTGGGTGCCACACAACGCCATGGTCTTCGTTGAAGGTTTGGCAGCAGGTGCCATGCTCACCATGATTTGTGCAGCCATGCTGCCTGAAGCCACGCACTTGGCTCCACCTAATTGGGTCGGTTTGGCGACGTTGAGTGGTTTCTTTGCTGCGCTACTGTTCAAAGTGTTGGAGTAGTTTTTTTGACTATTCATCGCTAATTTTCAGCCTGGCCCATAAAATCTATAGATGAGAAAAACATACCTCCGTTTTCTATCCTTGGCGCAAGCGCTGGACGGCGCGTCTGTGCCCACAGTGGACGAAACTGCGAGGCATTTGTTGCAGTTGATTGCGCTCAGGCACGCGCATGGCAACGCACTCACTGTGACCGAAGCGATGGCCATGTCAGCGGTGGCCAGTCCTGCAACGATTCATCGCAAATTGGATGCGTTGCGTGAGGCGGGACTGGTTGCTCAAACATTTGAAGGCAAAAACCGCCGTACCAAATACTTGGTCCCCACAGAGGCAGCAGATGCCTACTTCGCCAAACTGGGCCAAGTGATGAGCGATGCCGTTGCTTCGGCCTAAAAATCGATTACAATCTTTCGCTTCGGTGGTATAGCTCAGTTGGTTAGAGCGCAGCATTCATAATGCTGATGTCGCAGGTTCAAATCCCGCTACCACCACCAAAATAAAAACCCACAGTCGTAAGGCTGTGGGTTTTTTGTTGTCTGAAAAGTATCTTTGATATTCGGGAGCTACCGGAGAAGGCGTATATCTTGCGATCGATTGACCATGAGCTATTGAGATTGAAAAATTCAAAAGAACTTTTCAAGTCAAAGGAGCAGTCCATGACATCCCGCAAGGCTATCTTGGTGGCCAATTCATACTTGGCTCGGTTATTTGAACGCAGCAGCGTGCAGTCGCCTTGGGTTGAAACACAAGACTGGGTGCATTCTGAAAGTCGCATGCGTGCCCAAGATACTGAGCGTTCACCGCTTGGGCATTCCTTGGCTGGACGTACGGGGTTGGCGCCACATACAGAAATTCGAGACCGTGAACGCATGGCGTTTGCACACGATGTCGCGGCTGACTTGAAGCGGTCCTTGGCAATCGATAAGTGGGAAGAGCTTGAGGTGTTTGCCTCTGATCCGTTCTTAGGTCAATTGCTGGCGCACCTGAGCCCAGATGTTCAAAAAATCGTATGCACTACGCATGTCTTGGACTGGACTTCATTGCCTGCGCATGAAATCGAAAAGCGCTGGCGCAACGCATTCAGTGCTTCATCTGGGCGAACGATTTGATGGTGTGAATGACCAAGCTTGCCGATGCGAGCACCAGCACAGTGCCAAACCAATCACCCACAGCCATGACCAACGTGTTGGTGATGAGATCGTCTGTCTTGCCGCTCCAAAAGAACCATACTTGGTGGAGCAGGGAACTGGTGAGCGCAAATAAAACAGAGATTTTGAAAAAACTTTTAGCGGTCAACCCATCTAACTGTGTGTTGAGTTGAAAGAAGTGGATCGCAATGAAACGTGCCAAATAAGGTGATCCACCGGAGATCAGTGCCGTGAGGAGGTTGTATGCATGACTGTGTTCTGGCGCACCAAATGCATAGTTGATGAGCGCTGTGCCCAGCATGATGCCTATAGCTCCTGTGTGTGCCAGCACCAACACAAACAGCAGGCGCAAACCACTGGGGAGGAACAGCCAATTCACACCATGAGCAAACTCAGACCATTCGAAGAAAAACGTATTCAGCCGGAACGCATAGAAATAAACAATGCCGCACACCAAGGCGATGAGGGCTTGCGTTTCTAGGCTAAGTTTGTCCGACGATTGCATCGGACCATTTTATTTTGAATCTTTTGCACAGTGCATACAACCTTGGTTTTATGCACTGTGATGTTGACTCAAGGTTTTTGTTGATGCAGCTGCACCACTTGTTTGGCACGTTTGCGGAAACGAATGTTCAGCATCTCCACAATCACCGAGAACGCCATGGCGAAGTAGATGTACCCCTTGGGAATGTGGTGGCCCAAGCCTTCAGCCATCAGCACCACGCCCACCACAACCAAGAAAGTAAGGGCCAGCATTTTGATGGACGGGTGGTTCGACACAAACCGACCAATGCTTGAAGCAAAGGCCATCATCAAGCCGACAGACGCGATGACGGCTGCAATCATGATGGCCACCTCGTCCACCATGCCCACAGCGGTGATGATGGAGTCGAGAGAGAACACCAAGTCAATCACCATGATTTGCAAAATGATGGCAGCCATGGTGGCTTTGACGGCGCTGCTGCCGTGCTCTTCTTCGCCTTCCAGCGATTGGTGAATTTCGCCTGTGCTTTTCCAAATCAGGAACAGACCACCCAGAATCAAAATCAGGTCGCGGCCAGAAATGTCCTTGCCAAATGCGGTGAACAAGGGTTCGACCAAGCCCACGATGACTGACAGCACCAGCAGTAAGCCAATGCGCATGAACATGGCCATGAACAAGCCAATGCGACGCGCCAATTCACGCTTCTCAGGTGGCAGCTTGTCCACCAAGATGGAAATGAAGATGATGTTGTCAATGCCTAGCACCAGCTCAAGTGCGGTGAGGGTGGCAAAGGCAATCCACGTTTGTGGGTCGGTCAAGAGTTCCATGCGGTGCTTTCTGAATCAGATAGACCGCATCGTAGCGAGCGTCTAAAAGTCCACAAACTGTGGGCATTTAGACGCTTGATGCATTGCTTATTGGTTTTTGAACGCAGCAGGGCGCTTGTTGACAAACGCGTCCATGCCTTCTTTTTGGTCGGCAGTGGCAAACAAAGCGTGGAACAAACGGCGCTCAAACATCACGCCATCAGCCAAAGTGCCTTCAAAGGCGCGGTTGACTGATTCTTTGGCAGCCATGGCGGCGATTTGCGAGTAGCCGCAAATCATCAGCGCGGCACCCAAGGTTTCTTCCATCAGTTTGTCCAGTGGCACCACGCGGCTGACTAAGCCTGAGCGCTCGGCCTCTGTGGCGTCCATCATGCGGCCAGTCAAAGCCAAGTCCATGGCTTTGGATTTGCCCACCGCACGTGGCAAACGTTGTGTGCCGCCTGCGCCGGGGATGACGCCCAGCTTGATTTCGGGCTGGCCAAACTTGGCGTTGTCGGCGGCGATGATGAAGTCGCACATCATGGCCAGCTCGCAGCCACCACCCAAGGCAAAGCCGCTGACTGCGGCGATGACGGGCTTGCGAATGCTGCGGATGGTTTCCCAATCGCGGGTGATGTAGTCGTTCTTGTACACATCGGCAAAGCTGTAGGTGGCCATGGCGCCAATGTCAGCGCCTGCTGCAAATGCTTTTTCGCTGCCGGTGATGATCATGCAGCCAATGGCTTCGTCTGCATCGAAGTCTTTCAAGGCCTTGCCCAGTTCAATCATCAAACCTGCGTTGAGCGCGTTGAGCTGCTTGGGGCGGTTCAAGGTGATGACGCCCACTTTGTCGGCTTCGGTGTGGACGGTGATGAATTCGTAGCTCATGCAGTGACTCCCAAAAGTGTGAAAAGGTAAGTTGAAAAATCTTTATCTGAACTATAGGCCTAGCCAGCGACTGAGTAGTTTGGGGTTGTCCTGCATGAGACGCCAAGTGCTGTTGGTTTTTGAGTCAGGCCATGCGAGATTGAGACGCAGCAACTGACGGTCGCGGCTGATGAGTGCTGTGATTTTTTTGGCTTTGCCTGCGTACAGAGATAAGTCGTCGAGTTTTTTAAGTCGCCAAGCAGAAGGTGCTTGTGATGTCGCTTTACCTGCCACTTCCACGCCCAGCCATTCGTCACCCGGCGCAAAACCCGCCTTGTGTGCTGCGCTGCCGTTGAGCACGGTTTTGATTTGCACGCTGTGGTCTTCTGCCACGCGCAGGCCCAAACGTTGCGCCAGTTGCGCAGGGTCGTGTTGTACCGTCACGCCGTGTGCGGTCAGCAGTTTTTTCAGTGGCAAATCGCGTGTGCCATGCACCCACGCTTTGAACTCGGCAGCCCATGAACGGCCTGTGAGCTCTTTGAGTACGGCCAACACATCGGCCTCAAGCATGGGGCCATCGTGCTTACCTGCGCAGCATCGTGTCCACAAAGCACGCATCACATCGTCCAGCGAGACGCTGTGGTTTTTCACGCCATGCTGGCGCAAGCTGAGGTCAAGGCACAAGGCCACCAGCGCGCCCTTGGTGTAGTAGCTCACGGTCAGGTTGGGGCTGTTGGCGTCTTGGCGGTAGTACTTGGTCCACGCCTCAAAGCTCGACTGCGCCACGCTGTGCACCTCGCGGCCTGGCGTTTGCAGCACTTGGTTGATGGTTTTGTTCAGTAGCTTCAGATACTGCGCATCGTCAATCAGTCCTGCACGACGCAGCAGCAAATCGTCGTAATAGCTGGTGAAGCCTTCAAAGAACCACAGCAGCTCGGTGTAGTTCTCTTGGGTGTAGTCGTAACGCGCAAACTCGGCGGGGCGCAAGCGCTTGACGTTCCAAGTGTGGAAGTACTCGTGGCTGATGAGGCCTAGCAGCGTGGTGTAGCCCTCGCTTTGCTTGGCATCGTCGAGGCGCGGCAAGTCAGCGCGGTTGCAAATGAGCGCCGTGGAGTTGCGGTGTTCTAAGCCACCGTAGCCATCGGCCACAGCGTTGAGCATGAACACATAGTTTTTGTGGGGTGCGGCTGAGCGTTTGTTGCCATGCCAAAAACGAATCGCGGTTTCGCAAATTTTTTGGCTGTCGCGCAGCAGGCGTTCGCCATCAAACGCGGGTGTCGCACCAGCCACCACAAAACGATGTTCAATGCCGCAGGCTTTGAAGCTACCGCTCCAAAACGCACCCATCTCCACCGGGCAGTCCACCAACTCGTCGTAGTTGGCGGCCACATAGGTGCCAAAACCTTGTCGGTCGGTTTTGACGGGTGTGAGACCGGTGGCCACTTGCCACTTCGATGAAGTCGCGTGTGTGTTGACTGCTGCGTTGAATGATTCAGCGACGACCTCGATGTGATGCGGTACATCGACCAAACCCTCGGCCTGCAAACACAAGCTTGTGCCGTTGAAAAATCCGCGCTGCGTCGTCAGCCATGCGGTGCGCACCGAGTCATCGTGGGCATGCACTTGGTAGTGCAGGGTGAGCGGTTTTCCTGCTTCGCAGTTCACCACCCAAGTGGCTTTGTCGAGCTGCCGCACTGCTACGTTGAGCTTGCTTTGGCGTGCGCTGATGCCTGTGATTTGCTTGGCAAACTCACGCACCATGTAGCTGCCAGCAATCCACACGGGTAACGACACGCGCTGGTTAGCAGCGGGTTGTGCGATGGTGAGCGTCACGCCATACAAGTGGGCGTGTAGGTCGGCAGCTTCGATGCGGTAGTGCATGGTTTAAGTCGCCGCAGCGCCCAGCAAGCAAGACAAGGTGGCCACCACGGTCAAGCGAAAACGCATGGTCATCCAATCGCGCAAGCCTGCTTCGGGCCAAGTTTTACGGTCCACCAAGTAACAGGCCACCAAGAGCATCGCCAACAAAGGCAAGCCTGCGAAGGCCGGCATGATGACGGCCACCCAAGACACCAACGAAGGGATAACGCCCCACACCATGTGCAGCTTGCGTTGTGGTGCGTTGTGGCGCAAGCCAATGCCCCAGTGAATGCCGCCTAAAAACGAGGCAATGGTGGCTGCATAAGCGCTCAGTGCAATCGCCACATACGGGTGCGCTTCAGGCGTGACGATCCACAAAAAGAAGGCGAGCACGACAAAAGGAATCAAGCCTGCGTAGCCCAAGCGACGAATCAACTGGCCAGCATCGCTGTCGGGGGTGATGGGGGTGTGAACCATGGTGAACTCGTTTCTTTTTATTTGCTTGCGTCTGCCAGCAGTTTTTCTATTTGCGTGCTGTTGATGGCGCCTGGCACGCGAGTGCCATCTTGCGCCACCAGCGTAGGTGTGCCTGTGATTTTGTATTTGCGACCAAACTCTAAGTTGCGATCAACTGCGGCGGTGTTGCACTGCGCTGCGGCAGGCGTCACGTCTTTTTGCATGAGGTTGACCCATGCAGCGCCTGGGTCTTTGGCGCACCAAATGTTGCGTGATTTTTCCACCGAGTTGGGGCCGAGCACGGGCATCAAAAACAAATACACCGTCACGTTGTCGACCTTGGCCAAATCGCGCTCGAAGCGTTTGCAGTAGCCGCAGTTGGGGTCTTCAAACACGGCGAGCTTGCGCTTGCCGTTGCCGTGCACGAGGGTGATGGCGTCTTTCAGCGGCAGAGCGCTGAAATCAATCGCACTCAGTTTGGCTTCGCGTTCTTCGGTGAGGTTGCGTTTGCTTTTGGTGTCAATCAAGTTGCCTTGGATGAGAAAGTTGCCTGTGGCATCGCTGTAGTAAATCTCGTTGGTGCTCAGGCGCAGCTCGTAAATGCCGGCCAAAGGTGTGGGCGTGATTTCTTCAATCTTTGGGATTTGTGGAATGCGCTCGCTCAAGGTTTTACGAATGGTGGCTTCGTGGCCTTGGGCCAAAACGCTGGACACGCTCAGAGCCATCAAAGCGGTGACAGCGAATGCGCGGAGGGTGTGTTGCATGTGGAGCTTCGTTTTCAAAAATGTGTGTAGGTACGTCGCTTAACCCATCGCCTGCTGCATGGCCCAAGCCTTGACAGGCGCGAGGCTGTTGAACCCATTCATGCCCCAGTTGCGCAACGCTTGCACGCCGGTGTTGGGGTGGGCGAACAGGCGTTGCAAGCCATCGCATGCAGCCCAAGTTGGCACCATGTCGGCTTTGCGCGCACGTTCGTAGCGGCGCATGAAGTAACGGTCGCCCACAGTGCGCCAGTAGTCTTTGGCTTCGCGGGCTTTGAGCACATGTGCCAGCTCGGCCACATCGGCCAAGCCGAGGTTCAGGCCTAAGCCAGCGAGGGGGTGGATGTTGTGGGCCGCATCGCCTGCTAATGCCCAAGCGCTGCCGTCGGCAAAGTTGCCCGTCCAGCGGTCGGCGCAGGCGAGTTGCAGCGGCCACATGGCGCGTTCGCTGGTCAGCTCGATTTGTCCCAGAACGCCATGGCTGGCGTGTTCAAGTGCAATGCCAAATGCGTCGGCGCTCAAGGCCATCATGTCTTTGGCCCGCTCGGGGGGCAGCGACCACACCAAGCTGGCGGTGTCGCCCTGTGCGCCGCCCAAAGGCAGCAGCGCCAAAATTTCTAAGCCTTGTGCGCCGTGGTGAAACCACTGCAGTGCTTGTTGGCGGTGCGGCGTGCTGCAACGCACGCGGGCTGCGACTGCATGTTGTTGGTAGGGCAGCACGTCAAAGTTCACCCCCAACTCGGCACGCGTGGCGCTGGCGCGGCCTTCGCACACCACCGTCAACGCGGCGGGTTCGGGGGTGGTGAGGGGGGTAATTTCAGCTTGGTAACGCACGGCTTCGGCCAGTTGGGCTTCGAGCACGGGCACGTCCACAATCCAAGTCAGGCCCTCGGGCGTGAGGCTTTCAAAGTGGGTAAAGCCGCCATCATCTCCCCACACACGCATGTGTTGCACGGGCGTGGCGTGCAAGGCGTCTGGCCAGCAGCGCAAACTAGACAGCAAGTCACGAGAAGCGCTGTTGAGTGAGTAAGCCCTAACGTCTTGGGTGGTTTTAGGAGGCGAGGTGACCAAGCCCACGCGCAATTTTTGGCGTGCGAGCAGCAAGGCCAAGGTGCGTCCCACCATGCCATCGCCGCGAATACAAACGTCCAGTTTTTGAGCCATGAAGTCAATTGTAGGAGGGCGGCACAATGCCGCATGACGTCCAGCTTTCAGTCCTCCACTTCGCAAGCCCAAGGGGCCGATTTGTCCATGCACTCTCCAGCTGAGTTTGAAGCCTGCATTGCCGCTTTGTGGGTGTTTCCTGTGAAGTCGTGTGCGGGCATCTCTGTGCCGCATGCTGTGCTCACCCCCACAGGCCTAGCCCACGACCGCGGGTGGATGGTGGTGGACGCTGACGGCGACATGGTGACTCAGCGTGAACTGCCGCGCATGGCGCTGATTCAGCCGGAGTTGGTGTACTCAGGCGCAACTGTTTGCGAACTGGTGTTGCACGCGCCTGGTATGACAGCGTTGCACTTGTCCTTGACTGTTGAAGGGGGCGCCTCTATTGCGCTGGCAAATACCTCAACTACTTCAAAGGCCCAGGCCATCCAAGTTCGAGTCTGGGACGACCAAGTGCCCGCTTTCGACATGGGGCCACCAGTCAGTGTATGGTTGAACGAATTTTTAGGCAGCAGCTTAGGTACGTTGCGCTTGGTGCGTTTTGACGAAAACCACCAACGCTCCAGCAGCGCCAAGTGGACGCAAGGCTTGCCGTCGCTCAATCAGTTCAGCGATGGTTTTCCGGTGTTGTTGGCCAGTACCGCGTCCTTGGATGAACTCAATGCACGCTTGCAAGCCAAGGGCGAGATGGCGGTGGACATGCGGCGCTTTCGTGCCAATGTGGTGTTAGGAAATGCTTCCGAAGCTAATGCGCAGGCTGTCAATGCTCACGATGAAGACCGCATCAGCACGCTCATTCTTCACACCGAAGGTGAACCCGCGCAGCTACAGCCCGTCAAACCCTGCCCACGTTGCCCCATTCCTAACATCGACCCCGATTCAGCCCAAAGCCACCCAGCAGTCAGCGACACCTTGCAGGCCTATCGACAAGACCCGCGCGTGAACGGTGCGCTGACCTTTGGCATGAATTGCGTGCCTGTGTCGGGTGTAGGTCAAGTACTGCGTGTGGGGCAACGCGTCAGCGCAAGCTGGAATTTTTAAAGCGCTGGTTTGTTTGATTGGTTAGGCACAGGGCGCACGATTTCGCGCAAGATGCCGCCTTCTTGCACGCTGCCTTGGGTGCTGCCCTCGCCACGCATACGTGCCTCGCAGGCCATGCGGTCTTCGCCCATGTGGGCATCACATCGCTTTGACGCATTGCTTTGAATGGACGATGCGGGGTCATCGTCAAGTCGATTGCGTTTGGCTTCAGCCAAAGCATTGCGCGCTTCTAAGCGACATGTCTTCAATTCCTCATCAGACGTCAATCGTGCACATTCAGCCATTTCTTCTTTGTAGCGCGTTTGTGCGTTGGCGAGTGTGTCCGCTTGCGTGGTGAGTGTGCCCAGTGCGAGCAAAAGGCCGGTCAAGCCAAGCCATCGGGTGGTGTGTGTCATGGGGGTGCTTTCTATTTCAAATCATGCATAGATTAACGAATGTGTCGAAAACTGTCTGTGCGTTTCATCGCACAGCTACGGCTGGGGCTCGCCGCTTGAGGGCTTAGTACAATCTACATCAGTTACAAGGATATTTTTATGAGTTTGAAATGCGGCATCGTGGGTTTGCCCAACGTTGGCAAATCCACCCTGTTCAACGCCCTGACCAAAGCGGGCATCGCTGCGGAGAACTATCCGCAAGGCTGGACGATTTAACGGACCTAGAGGCCGTAACGATTTCAAGCATTTCATGCAAATTCGGCGACTGATACAGGACAAATATTTCCATAACAAAACGTCGATGGACATATTTATAGTAGGACAACGGCACATATTTGTCGGCATATTGGTTTTAAGTGAGCTATGTGTTACGCTAAATAAATCTCTCAAGACGATACTTAATTGACTGGCAAAGAACTTCTTTGAACTGCAAATGAGCACATTGAAATTACCTTCGGGCGAGAACTTGCTTTTAGCTGCATTTCATGCGGTTGAGACAAACCGTGTTGACGGTGATGTGGATTTATCTGAAATTTATCAGCAGTACTTCACAACAACCGTAGTAGCCCCAGTCGCACAATCACATCGCTTTGAACGTTTTTCGATCATCGATCCGAACGTTCAGGTAAAAATTCAGTCCTCTACGGCGAGTTGCTGATATGCCAGCTTGGGGCAGCGTTTTATCTGAAATAAGTGCAAAACAACAAAGTGGCCAACAAGCTGTTGATGTTGTTCGTCGAAAGTATTTGAAGCGATTGCATCAACATACTGAGCGTAACGTCATTGCCTACTACTCAGGTTGGCTATTTCGCCCTCCATCAACGCCAAATTTGAGTGTTGGTGATGATGACATGAATGCATTCATGGCTGCTGTTCACCAGTTAAAACGGGAAAAAGGGCTTGACCTAATTCTTCACACGCCTGGCGGTGATATCGCAGCTACGGAGGCGCTTGTCACATATCTATGGAAAATGTTTGACAAGAATATCCGTGTCATCGTGCCGCAGTTATCCATGTCGGCTGGAACGATGATTGCATGTGCTGCGAAAAGTATTATTCTCGGGAAGCAATCAAGCTTAGGGCCAATTGATCCTCAAATTGGAGGGGTTCCGGCTCAAGGCGTACTTGATGAATTTCAAATGGCGGTGGAGAGTATTAAGCGAGACCCTGCTAGCACTCCTTTGTGGCAACAGATCGTTTCTAGGTATCACCCATCTTTTTTGAATGAGTGTGCGCAAGCAATTAATTGGTCAAGAACGATGGTGCACGGTTGGTTAGTGGAAAACATGTTCAACTCCGATCCCGCACATGTAGCAACTGCGCAAAAAATTGTGGACTTTTTGGGTGACCACTCAGCTACTGCCGCGCACGCAAGACATATTCCGCTGAGCAAGTGTGAGGAAATTGGATTGAAAATTGAAAAGCTTGAAGACGACAAGAAGCTTCAAGATTTGGTGCTTACTGTGCATCACGCATATATGCACACTTTTTCCATGTCTCCTGCTAGCAAAATTGTTGAGAATCACAACGGCGTTGCTACTGTTCATATGGCATCAATGCCGCAAATTTTTCACGCCCCTCATAATCAAATGCCCATGCAGGCGTTCGATCCTCGTGTTCTTCCGCCAGTACAGCCTGTTGACTCTCTCAAACCACCTGCCGAAGCAGAGGCTGCTCCAGCTGAAAAAGCTGAGAGCGACTAACGACTCGGATTCGTTATGGTTGTTGATTTTTGTAATGCACTAAGCGTTGCACCTGTCCCAACGACCACGCTCCACCACACGGTGCAGTGATTCCCAAGTCATTCAAAGGGACCGCCATCCCTCGACGGCTCAAAACCTTGAGCAGCAATGCCATCAAGTACGGGACGCAGTCGATCATGGAACTTCTGCCCCCTTTAGCTTTGTGAGGCAGGCAGGACTTACTAAATTGAGCGAATCCAATGATTGTCAGCGCGAACTTGCACACGTCCAATTGCCACTAGTGTGTCTAGGATAGTCGGCAAGCGTTCACGCCAGCGGCCTCGTGCTTTGAAGTGGGCTGCGATGGCATCTAGATCCAGAGGAGCTGGAGCGTTGTTCAGAATGTCTGCCACTGCTTTGATTTGCTCAGGTAGTGTGGCGGGCCAAGCCTGTTGCACTACGCTGATGGCTGGTAATGGAGTAGTGGCTTCGTCGTTTTCTGTCTCTGACTGCGCAGCCATGCCAATTGCTACTTGGGCATTGGCTGCTGATGGGTTTTGAAATTCAGGGCGAAGCCATCGTATTGTTCCACTAGCTTCTTCAACTGTGCGGCGGGTGTTGAGGTCTACCAAGCGTTGCAGCAGTACATCTGTCCATGCGGCGCGAGCTGCTTCATCGGCCCAAGGCACAGAGCCGAGGTCGCTCCAGCCATAGGCTTGCAGGACGGCTGCATCTAGCTCGTCGTGCAAGGTGCGCAGCACCGAGATCAAGCCTTGCTCATGGACGGTTTTTTCTTTGGCGCTCAGGGCTTCGCCGTGGCGCAGTTTGTCTAGCACGTTGTACATGCCGGTCAGCGTGAGTTCGGGATGGGCGGCCTGGCGCTGCTTGCGGTGGGCG
>Ga0213920_1000553_pt1 | contig 27788 bp, 14 predicted proteins | sample McNCre1117MG_FD_161054 | JGI IMG/M metagenome (GOLD analysis project Ga0213920, IMG submission 161054) | Freshwater microbial communities from McNutts Creek, Athens, Georgia, United States - 11-17 MG | ecosystem: Environmental > Aquatic > Freshwater > Creek | place: USA: Georgia | collected...
GAGCGACCGAAAGAAACCAACTTATTGACCAAAGCGGTATCGCTCGAAAGTTGATTGGCGTTGAACTGCAAGTTGCCATCGCCATCCAACATGGTCAAACCACTTAGTTTTCCAGCCAAGGCGAGTTTTTGCAAACCCGCCAAATTGGTCTGCAAGTTGTCTTGTGTGTCTTGCACCACCACCGTTTGAGTGAGTCGCTTGGCGGCCAAATCAGCAAGGGCTTGTGTGACCGACTCCACAGGCGCAGTTGCAGGCGAAGCCATGCGACGCACAGCAAGCGTGTTGGCGAGTGAGTTGATGGAGAGTGTCACATGTGCTGCATCGGCAGCACAATAAATAACTTTAAAGTGCCTCGACCATTTGGGTCAACTGTTGCTCAAGGCTGCGCACGAGCTTGGCAGGCGCTGACTCACGGGCTTTGTGTCCTTGCATCAACGCATGCCGGTAAGAAGCCAATGTGGCTCTGTCTCGAGCCAAATCAACCACTAAATTCTCATAGTCTGTATGGTTGTACGTGATGAGTTCATCCAAACCCACCGAGTGCAACAAGCTCCCCGCCATACGCGACACACTGGTGCGACCACTCAGGGTCACCATGGGTAAACCACAATCCAACACATCTCGTGCAGTTGAGCCCGAGTTATAGGGCGTGGTGTCTAAAAACACATCGGCCAGTTGCATGCGTGCGCGGTACTCCGAATGCGATGTGCGCTTGGCAAACACGACCCGATCCAAAGCCACGCCGTGGTACGCGATTTGTTTTTTCAGTTCGCGTGTCGCACTGGCGTTGTCGTCGAGCAACCACAACACAGCCTCATCCACGCGCTTCAAGATGTTCATCCAAGTGCCAAACATCTCGCTGTTGAATTTGTAAACATTGTTGAAACACGCCATGACAAAGGCGTCTTCGGGTAAGCCGAGTTCTGTTCGGCTTTGGCAACATGGCGGCGTAGGCGTGTGGTTAAGCGGCAGGAAACTGCCTTCTACGTACAGCGGTTTTTCAGAAAAATAAGGCGTGAGTTCCTCTGGCAAAGCAAATCGGTCAGTCACCACGAATTGCACCCAAGGTAACGCAGTCGTTCCAATAAATCCTAAATATGTGCCCTGGAGTGGCGCGGGTTGCATCGCCAAGATGCCTGGACGCGCGCCGGAGCTCAATCCATGAAGATCGAGCAGCACGTCGATTTCTGCATGCGCAATCTCTGCAGCGGCTGCTTTGTCATCTATTGCGCGAATATCCACCACATGATCGAAGGCCCTTTGAAGGCGCTGACGGTATTCACTGCCATCTTCAATGCTGTAGTCGAACGCATAAATTTCAAACTTGCTTCGGTCATGTGCCTCTAGCAAATCTGCCATCAGCAAACCCACGGCATGCGTGCACAAGTCACCAGACAAATAGCCAATACGAATGCGCTCATGCTTGTATGGGGCGTTCATACACAAACGCTGCGTAGGCAAATTAAATTTACGCTGCACAAACGACTGGGCAGCCATCAATTGCAATGCAGGGTCATCATGCAAAGCCAACATTGCCAAAGGAGATGTACCTGTGAGTAAAGCATTCAGAGATACACCCGGCATGGCTTGCATCGCTGGCCATTTGCACTGTTTGCTGCGTAAATGCACCCAATGCTGCAGTGCATCGGACTGACGAGGATTGAGCTGCAAGCTTTGCGTGAGCGCATGCTCCGCCAAATCGTAGTGCTTGAGTTGCTCTTGCAACCGTCCAATGTGATTGAGTGCCAAGGTTTGCAACTCGACATTGATCGCACCTTGCAAATAACCAGAAGCGACCACTTGGCTCCACTGCAACATCGCATGGTCAAACTGACCTAGGCGTTCAAGTAAAAGTCCCAAGTTGATGCGCGCCTGCGCAAAGCCAGGATACAAGTCCAAGCTTTGACGATAGGCACGCTCAGCGCCTTCAATATCACCAACATTGAGCTGCATCACCCCTTGGTTGAAGAAACCAATGTGACGGTCATTCGACTGGCTGTGCTGTGTCCAGACTTCATACAACGCAATCGCATCTGGGGTATGCCCTGAACTATGAAGTTGTTCAGCCCATTGAATGACTTTGTCTAAGCTGAGTTGGCTTATTTCTTCCGCTTGCATGGCAATGTGTCGAGATATAAAAGGCAAAGTATTGCCGCTTTGAACGGCAACCTTGCCGCTTAATGCGTTTGTGTTGACGACATCAACGGACCCGCAAACTCATCCAATGCCAAACGCTCGGCTTCCAACTCCAATTGACCTGGGTAGAAATGCAGACCTTGGTTGGCAATCTTCAACGCACCTGCAGGGTCGAGGTTGCAACGCAAGGCGCGAACCAACATCACGTAGGTGAAGGGTTGAATATTGGCGCCTTGCGCCTCAACCAGCTCTTGCAAGAGCTCCACAGCAGTTGGCCAATCTTGGCGCATCACAGCCAACAAGCCGCAAATCGCCAACATGTCTTCGCTGTTTGGGTAAATCGCCAAACCAGCTTCGCCCAAGGCATAGGCTGTGTCGATTTGCTCAGTCGCCACCAAAGTTTGAATGGTTTCGCGAATCTCTAATGGGCTAAAGCGCTTGACCATGCCGCCTTGCAGCATGCTGCCCGTGGCGCTTTGGTTCATCAATTCTTGGATAAGTGTCATTTGAAAACTCCTGGTTGTGCAATGAGGTTGCAGATGACCTAGCGATTTCTGTGCCAACCATAACTTGCCGCTTTGCTTGACACCTTGGACTCGTTTATCAACTTGGCTTAAGTTTTGCTTATAAGCCACACCCAGAATCACAATTTGTCAAAAAATCGCCACATGGCAACGCCCTACTTCAGCATCATCATCACCACGCACCAGCGCCCCACGCTGCTCAGGCGTGCGCTGTCGTCCGTACGTGCCAATGGCTTCACAGACCACGAAATGGTGGTGGTCGCCGACACCTTGGATGCTGAAACCATGCACGTTGTTGCTCATCATTTAGAGCCACAAGATACCTTCATCAAGCGCAGCGGCAAAACTGGGCCTGCGATGAGTCGCAACCAAGGCTTGATGCATGCGCGTGGTCGATATGTCATTTTCTTGGACGATGACGATGCCTTTTTGCCAGATTATTTAGAAAACGCACATCAAGCCACACGCATGGCGCCTGGGCGCGTGATCTACACCAACTACCGCGTCGTGCAAGAAAACCGTCAAGCACCCGAGGCTCATCCGCTAGAAACCCATGAATACAACGTTTCAGATATGAATGTCGAAACGCTGTACGTAAAAAACTTCATTCAAAACCACAGCGCTATTTTTCCGCGAGAGGCTGTGCATGGCCGCCAGCAAGATCCGCATTTGAGCAGCTTGGACGATTGGGATTTTTTACTCAACGTTGCCAGCGACACCTCTTTCACCCACGCCAATATCGTGGGTGCCGTGGTCTACAAAGATTACGTCAACCCGCATCAACGACGCGGCGCGACCAGCACAGCCAATGGTCTGCACACCGTGTCGGACTACCTCTCCATTTATAAGAAATGGCCCGCTCCCAGCGAAGACTTGCGTTTGCGCCGACAACAGCTGCTGGCTTCTGCGGGACAACAAGTGCCGCTCGAATGGCTGTAAAACAGGACATCAGAGACATGAACGCCAAAGTCAACCGCCACACCTTGCAAACCTTGCTTGATAAAGCCATTGCGCACCAACACGCTGGTGAAAATGACGAAGCCAAAAACTTGTTCCAACAAGCCTTGAAGCTTAAACCTGGCAACTCCGTGGCTTTGTATTCGCTCAGTGCCATCGCCTCAGGCCACGGTGACTATGCAGCAGCATTGCCCTACATTGAAAAAGTTGTGGCCAGTTCACCAAAATTTGCACAAGCGCACTTGGCACAGTCCGTCATCCTGTTTCATTTAGGACGTATGGACGATGCACTCAAGGCTGTTCAAAAAGCCTTGAAAGTAGAGCCCACGCTGGCTGGTGCACAAGCCCACCTCGACACCTTACGCTTGGCCCACACCAGCAGTCCAACGGGCCATGCAGCTGTTGGCAACCCACAAGTGGTCGCGCTCAACACACAAGCCATTGCGCTTCAAAGTGCTGGCCAACATGCACAAGCCGAACAGCTGTTGCGCCAAGCCTTGGCTTTGGATGACAGCAACTTTTTAACGCTTTACTCATTAGGCGTGGCGCGCTCAGCACAGCTGGACCCACACGGTGCTTTGGCGTTTTTCAGCCAAGCCAGCGAAGCATCACCCCACTTGCCACTGGGCCACTTTGCCAAAGCCAAAACATTGCATGACCTCGGTTTGGCTGAAGCGGCCTTAGCCGTCTACGACCAAGCCATTGCAGCGGACCCTCACTACATGGAGGCTTACACCAACAAGGCCGCCTTGCTGCAGGGCATCAACCGTCACCACGATGCGTTGCTGTGCCTCACAGCTGCCACCGACATCAACCCCGACCATGTGCGCGCACTCGAAGGTCAAGGCCAATTGCTGGGCCAGTACAAACAATACACACTGGCTACACGCGCTTTTGCACACGCACTGCAAGTGGCGCCTGACTACGCCTATGGCGAAGGTCACCTCATGGGTGCACGCCTGAGCAACTGCGACTGGACCGACTTTGAAGCCGCTAAAGCTCGCATCATTGCGGGCATTGAAGCGGGCAAGCTCACCTGCGGCCCCTTGACCATCATGGCCATCACCGACGATGCATCGGTTATTCGCAAATGTGCTGAGCTGTATGCCGCCGACAAATACCAAGCCTCACCTAACCCACTCTGGAAGGGCGAAAAATACCAACACCGCAAAAAACGCGTGGGCTTTATGTCTGCCGATTTCCGCATACACCCTGTGGGCTACTTGCTCATTGGCTTGATTGAACAATTTGACAAATCACAGTTTGAACTGACTGGCTTCTTCACTGGAGTGAGCGACCACAGCGACTTGTGGAAACGCTACCGCTGCGCGTTTGACCACTACATTGACTGCCACGGCATGACCAGCCTCGATGTGGCCAAGCTCATGCGTGCCATGGAAATTGATGTGCTGATTGACTTATCAGGCCACACCGAAGGCACGCGCCTAGACATCTTGGCGCACCGCCCTGCCCCCGCACAAGTGACTTACCTAGGCTTTCCCGGCACATTGGGCTTGCCCTACATCGACTACCTGATTTCTGACCCGCGCATCATTCCTGATGAACTAGAGCAGCACTATGGCGAAAAGATTTTGAAGTTGCCACACTGCTACCTGCCACGAGATGACTCGGTGGTACCTTCCCCAGAAACACCTCAACGCTCCGACTTTGGCTTGCCCGAACAAGGCGTGGTGTTTTGCAGCTTTAACCACGACTACAAAATCAACCCACCCCTCTTCAAGGTGTGGATGGACTTGCTCAAAGAAGTGCCGGGCAGCGTGCTGTGGCTGATGAAGCTCAACGAAGGCGCACACACCAACCTGACCCAAAGCGCACGCGACCATGGCGTGGACCCCGAGCGCATCATCTTTGCCTCGCGCCTGCCGCGGGTGGAAGACCACTTGGCCCGCTATCGGCTAGCCGATGTGTTCATCGACACCTTCCCCTACAACGGCCACACCACCGCTGGCGACGCATTGCGTGCTGGACTACCGGTGGTGAGCCTGTGCGGCGGCAGCTTTGCCTCACGCGTAGCGGCGAGTTTGCTGCATGACGTGGGCATGCCTGAATTGGCTTGCTATAGCTATCAGGAATATCACGACAAGGCGTTGCAGATGGCGACCGATGAGGCGATTCGGGGGCATTACATGGGGCAGTTGAAGCAGCGTATTGATATCAAAACATGGCCACACACACCTGCTGCCCAAGCAAATGCAATGGAACGACTCTTAATCAATCTCTGAAAGGAACCGAAATGAAATTAGGCATTATTCAAACACGGGGACTTGGCGATATTGTGATTGCCGCACCCATTGCCATGTATTACATCGAGCGTGGATGCGAGGTTTATTGGCCGATTGATTCAGAATTCATTGAGGCATTTCAATATGCATTTCCGAAAATAAATTTTTTACCAATTAATAGTCACGACACAAAAAAAGGAACAGCAGAGTATTTTTATGAATCCCCAATAAAAGAGCTTAACAAGGTTGGTTGCGATACCAATATCTGCTTATATTCACATTTAACAGGATTCGACCTGGGAAATGAACGACTTAAAAACTCATTATCATTTGATGCTTATAAATATGCACTGGCAAAAGTTCCATTCAACGAAAAATGGAATTTAAAAATAAAAAGAAACCCTATCAGAGAAGGCCGTATTTTTGAAATTCTTAATTTAGATCCCACTGAAAAATTTGATTTAATTCACTGCACCGGTTCTAATTTTCACGTAAATCCCGCCGACTTCACCACCCGTAATGATATAAGAAAAATAGTAATAGAGCCACTAACGAGCAATCCATTTGACTGGCTCGGCGTAATAGAAAATGCAAATGCATTATATTTCATAGATAGCATTTATTCAAACTTGGTTGAGCAATTAAACTTAAAAGTTGAGAAAAGCTTTTACTTGCGATCAGACGCTATATTTACCCCTTGCTTAAGAAATCATTGGAAATATATTTAATCAACTGCTGAACCTACAGGGAATTTTACGATGACACATTACAAGTGCCCCATATGCAACTCAATATCATATTTACATGATGTTGTTGACTTCAATAAAAGTTGCGAAGAATTAAACGGAAATTTTTTACCCAGATCAGGAACTCCTATATATTACACAATTTGCTCAACATGTAATTTTTTATTTGCGCCTGATTTTATGAATTGGACAAACGATGAGTTTCATTCAAGAATTTATAATGAAGATTACGCAATCGTAGATCCTGACTATCTAAATAAAAGACCAGAATTCAACTTCAGCTTACTAGAACGCTTTTTTAAAAACGTTAAGAATGTAATTACACATCTAGATTATGGCGGTGGAAACGGCTCGCTTTCCAAAAAACTAGTTGAAGCAGGCTGGAACTCAAAATCTTATGATCCGTTCTCCGAAACTGAAAATAATATTTCAAATATTGAAAAATTTAACTTAATAACTGCATTTGAAGTATTTGAACATGCGCCAAATCCAAACTTACTCATGGAAAAAATTATCAACTTAATTAATGACGATGGGGTGGTGATATTATCCACACTAATTAACGATGGCAATATAAAAGTAAATCAACGATTAGATTGGTGGTATGCATCACCAAGAAATGGTCATGTGAGTTTGTTTTCCTTAAAAAGTTTAAAGATTCTTGGAGAGAAATACAATTTTAATTTTGCATCGATGGGGGTCGGATATCACGTGTATTTCAAAAAATACCCGTCATGGGCACGATCGCTAACCGAAGAATTGTAAGAGGTACATTTAATATGATTAACAATAAAATAAAACTATGGAAATCCAAAAATTCAAAAAAAACTTTAGATTTCAATCCGTCATACACGAATCACAATAATGAAAATCATCTGTTTTTCAGAAGAGAGTCAAATCCTCCAGTTATGGGAAGTGGGGAAATTTATTACAACGAACTAACACAAAACTTATTAATTAACAACAAATCTCATTTTGTTTGTAATGGCGAAGATCCCAGATGCATTTCAGATGAGAATTTTATTTATTTGTTTTATGTTAAACCAATAATTACCGATGATGGCAAACCTTTTGGCGGCTCCATGATGCTTCGCATCATGAAGAAATCTGAAGGCAGTTTGCAGCATTTAAAGGAGATAAGACTTCCAAACAATCCTATTGGAATTGATCCAACACACGGAGAAAACACAAAATATGAAAAAAATTGGGTACCTTATATAATTAAAAACTCAACCATATTAATAATTTACTCATGCCACCCATGGGCAGGTTTTATATTAGATTTGTCTGATTTTGACATACCAAAAATACATTCCCCATTTATTAATGAAGGCTTATCATGGGAATTTGGAGAAATCCGTGGGGGCACTAACCCGGTGGAATTTAAAAAAGATGAGCTAATTACCTTTTATCATTCGTCGGTTATTGTTAACGGAAAAAAAACATACTACACTGGTGCATGTATTTTTTCCAAACAATTTCCATTTTCTCCGATAAAATTCACAAAATTTCCGGTTTTGATTTCGCCGCACAGTAGGGATATTAAAGAAAACAACTGGAGCTGGTCGGCGACAGTTATTTTTCCTATGGCTTGCATTATTAACGAAGATACTTTTAGAGTATGCCTAGGCGTTATGGATGGTGACATGGGTTATATAGAATTCAAAATAGATGACTTATTAAAGGAAAAATTTTTCTTAGTAAAAGGCTCTGAGAAAAAATTAAAATCATTCAACAACGAGTGGGATTTAGATAAATGGAAATGCATCCTTCCCTCTAGCTACAAGCCCGAGTCTGTCAGGGACATTGTGTGCTCCATACTGCCGCTATTAGGAACTGCAACAATCCATATCGGAATAAATGACTCATACGCAGCATTGTCCTCCTTCCTTACTGGGCAGTTTAAAAAGGAGTTTCTTTTACTAAATAAAGAAGACGAGTATGTAGCCGATATAAATTTAAAAATAAACTCAAACTCGGCAAAAATATTTTCAATTAACAATATACTAGATATTATCAACCCAAAAAAAGACGAAGATATTAAATTAATTTCTATAAATTATGACGAGCAGATTTTAAATCTTTTCAAAATAGAGGAGATAATTCAAAGAAATTTAATATTTTTAATATACCGCGACGAGAATAATGAATTTTCATTTAATGCCGAAAAAATAAAATTGATGCCATTTGACATACACAGCAATGGAAAATTAAAACTGCTTATTCACAAAGATTTTTCAAACCTAATTTCGGACCAAATTCCTCGCTTAAGTTACTAGCAAATAACACTCCGCTACGAATCCACATGAACTTGCCTAACCATAACCCAATCCAATTAGCCGCTACCATTTTTGCTAGTCTAGTTGGCTAAAATATTATTCCAATTAACACTCTGGATAAGCGGCTCTGCTACAAGACTTTACGTTAACGCGATGAGTCGCTCCGAGCGAGTCATCGCATTATTTACTTCCCTATCAACCCAATCAACCAAATCTCAGTCAGCGCACCAATCTGCTTCGCAAACAAGGCTCCAACTTAGTCAGAGTTCAAGGCCTTCAAGTCCGCCACTTCCATCGCAGCCATTTGTAAGGTGGTCAAGACTTTCATCTGACCTGTAATCAAGGGTGCAATATCAGCAGCTTCCAAAGTTTTTACTAGGCGAGTGTCCAATGCAGCTTCTTGCGCAGTGCTCAAGGCAAGCATTCACCTGCTCACCAAAGCTACCGATAGACGAGTCTGCATGTCACATGCAGACTCGTTTTCTTATGCCAAACCTAGAGCTGTCTTCTGCGCAGCAGACAAAGCGCTGCTGTTGGTGCCTAAGTCAGCGAGCAACACCGTCTTTTGCGCATCTGTCACGGCCTTCAATTGCGCAACCTCGAGTGAAACAATTTGCGTTGTCGACAGTGCTTGCACCTGCGATGTGCTCAGTGCCGTCACGTCAGCGGTTGGCAACAGTTTCACCTGCGAAGTCGTCAGCGCCGCCACTTGCGAGGTAGTCAGCGCACTCACTTGTGCGGTCGTCAACCCAGACACAGCAGCGGTATTCAACGCAGCCACTTGGTCAGTGCCGAGGTTCTTCACTTGCGAGGTTGTCAAGGCGGCCACTACCGCCTTTGGCAAGGTGCCCATTTGTGTGGTGCTCAGTGCCGCCACTTGGCTTGTGCTCAGGGCTGCCACGCTGGTGTTGGGCAATGCCCCCAGTTGTGTGCTGCTCAGGGTTTTCACTGTGGTTGTCGTCAGACCCGCCAATGCGTCGCTGTTCAAGGCTTTGAACTGTGTCGAGGTCATCACTCCCACTTGCGTGGTGGTCAACGCACCCACTTGGGCAGAGCTCAACACAGCAATGTCGGTCGATTCGATGGCTTTCACTTGGTCGGTGGTCAGCGCTTTGACGCTGGCCGTGGTCAAGGCCTTCACTTGATCGTTGGTGAGCGCCACCACTTGTCCTGTGGTCAAGGCATTCAACACCGTGGTGCTTAAACCATTGACTTGGCCAGTGGTCAAGCTCGTCACGGCAGCTTTACTCAACGCTGCTACTTGGCTGGTGCCCAAGGCATTCACTTGGGTTGAGCTCAGGGCTGCTACCGTGGTGTTGGCCAAGTTACTTGCTTGGCTGGTGGTCAAGGCCGCCACTTGCGCAGTGCTGAGTGCCGCCAATTGCGAGGTAGTCAAGGCCTTGATGTTGTTGTCAGACAAGCTTTGTACTTGGGTGGTGCTCAAGGCATTCACTTGGGCTGTGGTTAGGTTACCCACTTGGACCACGCTCAAGCCTGAGAGCTGGGTTGAACTCAACGCCGACACTTGCGCAGTGGTCAATGCTTTCAGATTGGTGGCATTCAAACCGGTAATTTGCGACTTGGTCAAACCTTGCACTTGGCTCGTTGTCAAAGCAGCCACTTCTGTTGTGGTCAAGGCATTCAACTGCCCCGCGGACAACACCGCCACTTGCGATGTGGTCAGACCCTTGAGCTGCGTGGTGCCCAAACTCGCGATGTCATCCAAAGCAATGGCTTTCACTTGGGTGGTGGTCAGCGCCCCCACTTGCGTGCTGGTCAAGGCATTCATTTGCGTGGTGGTGAAGGCCACCACATCAGCTGTTGGAAGGGCTTGAATTGCTGTTGTACTCAGCGCACTCACCGTGGCCGTGCTCAACGCAGCCACTTGCATACCTGTCAACGCTTGCACGCCTGTCGATGACAAGGCGTTCACTTGGCTGGAGCTCAAGGCAGCGACTTCCGCCGTTGTCAAAGCTGCCACTTGTTTGGCATTCAAGGCATTCACGGCACTGGTGCTCAAAGCTTGCACCTGGCCAGTTGTCAACCCAGCCAAGCTGGCAGCGCTGATGGCTGTGGCTTGGGTAGTGGTCAGCACACTGACTTGCGATGTGGTCAAAGCGCCTACTTGTCCTTTGGTCATTGCGCCCAGTTGAGCAGAGGTAATGACAGCAGCTTGCGAGGTCGTCAAGGCGGCCACAGCAGAAGTGGTCAACGCCTTAAATTGGTCGGCAGACAGTGCTTTCACTTGATCTGTGCCCAAGGCAGCCACCACGCCCGTGGTCAATGCACCCATTTGCGAAGCCACCAAACCCGTCAATTGGGTGCTGCTCAACTTAGCAGCGACAGCGGTAGTGACCGCACCCAATTGGTCATTGGTCATTGCAGCCACTTGGGTGCTGGTCAATGCCGTCACATTACTGGTACCCAATCCAGCGACTTGTGTCGTTGTCAGGCCCTTAATTTGTGTTGCCGTCAAAGCGGCCAATTTGGTGGTGGTCAACGCCGCCATTTGCGCGGTACTGAAAGCGCCAATGCCGGATGCCGACAGAGCTTTCACTTGTGTGGTGTCCAACGCCGTGATTTGTGCGGTGCTGAGAATAGCCACCTCTGCCGAACTGAGTGTCGCCAACTGCGCGGTACTCAATGCCGCCACAGCCGTCGTCGACAAGGCTTTGACTTGCGATGTGTTGAGCGCAGTGATGGCATCCAGACTCATGGCCTTGACTTGGGTCGATGACAAAACGGCCACCGACGCTGTGCTCAATGCAGCGACGGCTGTTGCATTCAATGCAGCAGCTTGCGTGGTCGTTAACGCCCCCACTTGCGTGGTGGTCAATGCAGCCAAGGCGGAGGTCGTCATGGCCTTCACTTGGTTAGCTGAGAGCGCTTGAACTTGATCGGTGGTCATGCCACTCACGGCTGCGGTAGACAAGGCCTTCACTTGCAAGACATTCAGGGCCTGCACTTGGCCGGTCGACAGCGCAGCCACAGCGGAGCTGGACATGGCGGTGACTTGGTCAGCCGTCAGTGCGTTGACTTGTGTGCTGGTCAAGGCTTTCACTTGGGTGGTCGACAAACCCGCCACGGTGCCGGTGGTCAAGGCTTTGAGTTGCGTGGCTGACAGTGATTGCACTTGGGTGGTTGTCATGGCATTAGCTTGGGCAGAACCCAAAGCGGCCACATCTGCAATACCAAAGTCAGCCACTTGTGCGGTGGTCAACACGGCGACTTGGGTGGTTGACAAGGCCTTCACCTGTGATGTGGTCAATGCTTTCACTTGGGCATCGCTCAAAGTCTGCACTTGAGTCGACGTCAAAGCATTGAGTTGAGATGAGCTCAAACTCGCCACTTGTTTGGCACTGAGTGCCTTGGTTTGATCGGTCGTCAGATTGCTCACTTGTGTCGTATCAAGGCCGCCAATTTGATCTGACGTGAATGCAGCCAAAGCCGAGGTCGTGAGGGTCGGCACTTGTGTTGACGTCAAGGCACGCACTTGGGCCGTTGTGAGGCCTGCAACTTCATCTTTGGTCAACGCCGCCACTTGGGCGGTGCTCAGGTTGGCCACTTGTGCTGTTGTCAAGGCCTTCACTTGGGTCGCGCTCATCGCAGCCACGTCCGTCGCGGTGATGGCAGCACTTTGAGAAGTAGACAGGTTTTTAATCTGATCCGTCGTCAGCGCCTTGACTTGGGTCGCGCTGAACGAAGCCACTTGCGTGGTGGTCAAACCTGACAGGTCAGCTGTTTCAATGGCAGACACTTGGCTGCCAGTCATTCCGGTAATTTTGTCGGCCATTGCGCCCAATTGGGCGGCGACCAAGCCCACGATTTGGTCCGTGGTTAGAGAGGACACTTGCGTTGAAGTGAGGCTCGCCACCTTGGCAGTGGCCAAATCGTGGACTTGCTGAGTAGTCAGCAAAGCAATCTGAGAGCCCTTGATGGTGGACAGCGTGGTGGTTGAAATCGCATTCACCTGCGCGCTAGACATCGCTGTAATTTGAGTTGCTTTCAACGCATTCAATTGGCCTGAAGTCAAAGCACTCACGTTGGTGGTGCTCAGGCTGGTCACTTGCGTGTTCGTTAAAGCTTGTACTTGCCCCGCGCTGAGCGCTGCAAACACAGACGTCGACAAAGCGTTCACTTGGTCTGTTGACATGGCCGTGATCGTGTCTGGCTTGAGTGCCAATAGATCAGCAGTCGTGATGGCTGCTACATCAGATGTGCTCCACGAGGTCACTGGTTTTGTCGCTCCAGGAATTGAAGCGTAGCTCGATGCCGAATAACTGCCGGTGACGCTAGAGATAGAGGTAGTCATGATGGTCTCTTTTCAAAAATTGGTTTCACGAAGTCAGACAGTTACTGTTCAATGGTGTGCAGCAGTGACCAAACCAAACAACTGGGTAGATGTCAAAGCACCTATTTGTGTGGTCGTCAAAGCGTTCACTTGCGCGCTGCTTAAGGAAGTCAATTGGTTAACTGTCAAGGCCTGGACCTGTGATGTGGTCAACGAATTCACTTGTGAGGTGTTCAACGCCACCACTTCACCTGTGGTCAATGCCACCACTTGCGAAGTCGTCAGCGCAGTCACTTGGTCTGTCGTCAAGGCATTCACAGCGCTAGTGCTCAAGGCCTGAATCTGTGAACTGCTCAAAGCAGCCACGGCACTGGTGGTCAAGGCTTGCGCGTCCGCCGTGGTGATGGCTTGCACTTGCGCAGTCGTCATCGCTGTGACTTGCGAGGTACTCAAAGCCGCCACTTGGGAGGTGCTCAAGGTCACGATATTGGCTGTGGTCAAAGCTTTGACTTGTGATGTGGTCAAGGCCCCGACTTGATCGGTGCTCAAGGCGCTAATGCTGCCCGCAGTCAACGAAGCCACTTGAGAGGTCGTCAAAGCAGCCACTTGGTCTGTACCCAACGCTGCGACGGAAGCAGTCGTCAAAGCTCGAACTTGTGTGGCGGTCAATGCGGCCACGTTTGTTGTGCCCAAAGCAGCTATTTGTGCGGTACTCAAAGCGCTCACCATGCCTGGTGTCAAAGCCGCCACTTGCGTGGTGTTCAACGCACTGACCTGATCGGTCGACAAGGCCACCATATCCGCTGCGTTCATGGCACTCACTTGCGTAGATGTCAATGCACCCACTTGAGTGGTGGTCAAGGCATTAACTTCCGCGATGCTCAAAGCGCTCACTTGCGAGGCTGTCAAAGCAGCCACTTGGCTGGTGGTCATGGCAGTCAACTGGGCCGTACTCAAACCAGTGACCACGGAAGCGCCCAAGGCTTGAACCTGACCTGTGCTCAAAGCAGCCACCTGAGCAGTGGTGAATGACGACACAGTGTTGTTGGTCAAACTGGCCACTTGCGAAGTGGTCAAGGCTTGGACTTGATCTGTAGACAAAGCGGCCACCGAAGCGGTACTCAAGGCACGAATTTGATCAGCACCCAACACCTTTATTTGCGTGGTCGTCAGGGCTGTGGCTTCGCTGGTGGTCAGCGCCCCTATTTGGTCAGCACTCAACACCGCCACTTGGGTGGTGGTCAGAGCAGCCAACTTGTCAGTGGCCAAACTGGTCACCACAGCAGCTGTCAATGATTTGACTTGGTCTGTATTCAACGATGTCAGCTGAGTGGTGCTCAAGGCGTTCACTTGCGCGGTGCTCAAAGCTGCGACGTTGGCATTGGTGACTGCAGCCAATTGCGTTGTGCTGAGCTTGGCCACTTGACTGGTCGTCAACGCAGTCACTTGGTCCGCTTTGACTGAAGCGACTTGGCTGGTGGTCAAGGCACCCACCTGGGTGGTACTCATCGACGCAATCTGGTCTGTCGACAAGGCCGCGACGGTACCCGTGGTCAACGAGGCCACTTGCGCAGTACCCAATGCATTCACCTGAGTCGTGCTCAAGGCTGTCACACTGTCTGCGCTGAGCGCTTGCAACTGTGTGGTGGTGATGGCCGCCACTTGGTCTGTGGTCAACGACACCACTTCGTCGGATGTCAATGCAGCCACACCTGCTGTGGTGATAGCTTGCAGCTTGGCCGTTGCCAAAGTGGACACCTGTGTGGTGGTCAAACCAGCCACTTGGCTGGTGGTGAGTGCAGACACTTGCGCGGTGCTCAGTGCATTGATTTGGGTGGTGGTCATCGCTGCCACATCACCCACATCCAATGCTTGAACTTGTGTCGAGGACAAGGCGCCCAACTGTGTGACGGTTAAACCCACCACTTGATCTGAGGTCAAAGCTGTGACTTCACCTGCAGTCAATGACTTGACTTGCGTGGTTGTCATGGCGGCCACTTGTGCGGTACTCAATGCATCCAGTTGTGTATTTGTCAAATTCGACACCACGCCCGTGCTGAGGTTGACCACTTGTGAGGTGGTGAACGCTTGCACTTGTGTCGCGCTGAGCGATGACACTTGGTCCGAATTCAACACAGCCACATCACCCACGGTCACCGCTTGCAGTTGAGACGTGGTTAGCGCTTTCACTTGGTCATAGCTCAAGCTGCTCACTTCACCTGTGGTCAAGACAGCCACTTGGGCGGTGGTCAAGACACTCACTTGGTCCGCCGTCAATGCAGCCAGTTGGGTGGTGTTCAGGCCAGCCACATCAGAAGTTTCCAAGGCCTGCACTTGGGCAGTGCTCAAGGCTTTGATTTGTGTTGCATTCAAGACTTGGACGTCAGCTGGCGTCAAAGCCACCACTTGTGTTGTGGTCAGTCCTTTGACTTGAGCTGCGCTCAAGCTGGCCACGTGGCTGGTGCTCATAGCCACCAGCTGTGCGGTGCTCAGTGCATTCACTTGTGCGGTGCTCAGCGCCTGCACTTGAGAGGTGCTCAGGGCCGCCACATCACTGGTGGTCAACGCTTGCACTTGTGCGGTGCTCAAGGCTGCTACTTGGCTGGTGCTCAGGGCAGACACATTGGCTGTTGACAACACATTCACCTGTGCAGTGGTGAGCGCTTGTACCTGGCCAGTGCTCAGGGCGGCCACATCAGCGGTGTTCAGTGCCGTCACTTGGGCCGTGCTCATGGCATTGATTTGATCTGTCGTCAAGGCGGCCACTTGCGTCGTGTTCATCACAGCCACATTGGCCGTGGTGATCGCCTGCACTTGACTTGTACTCAAAGCTTGAAGCTGTCCGGTGGTCAACGACGTCACAGCCGAAGTCGTCAAACCATTGACCTGCCCCGTCGTCAAGGCAGCCACTTGGGCCGTGGTCATGCTGCCCACGTTGGCATTGGTCAATGCATTGACTTGTGTCGAGCCCAGTGCTTGCACTTGTGCGGTGCTGAGTGTTTTCACTTCATTCACGGTCAGTGCCGCCACTTGGCTGGTCGTGAGTGCAGCCACTTGGCCTGTGCTCAAGTTCGCCACTTGGCTGGTCGCCATGGCGGCCACAGCGGTGGTCGTGATGGCTTGCACTTGGTCTGTCCCCAAGGCACCGACTTGGGCGGTGGTCAAGGCCGACACTTGGTCAGAGCTCAGTACACCGACATTGCTGGTGGTCACCGCTGCCACTTGCGTGGTGGTGAGTTTGGACACTTGATCCGGTGTGAGTGCTGTCACAGCAGAGCTGGTCAAGGCATTCACTTGTGCAGTGGTCAAGCCCTTGATTTGGGCATCACTCAAATTGGCGAAATCCTCTGTTTCCAACGCATTCAACTGCGTTGTGCTGAAGGCTTGCAATTGGTCGGTCGTCAAAGCCTTGACGCTGTTGAGATTCAACGCTTTGATGTCGCTTGTGTTCAGCGCTTGCATTTGCGCAGTGGTCAAAGCTTTGGCCTGAGATGGGATCAATACGGAAGCCTCGCCCGTGGTCAATGCGGCCACTTGCGATGTACTGAAAGCAACCACTTGGTCGGTACTCAACGCACCTATCTGGGTATTGCTCAACACAGCCACGCCTGCGGTTGTGATGGCGTTGACTTGACCTGTGCTCAAAGCTCGAACATCAGCCACGCTCAAAGCAGACACGCTGCCTGTGCTGAGTGCGTTCACTTGTGCGGTGCTAAGAGCGGCCACTTGAGAAGTGCTCAAGGCTTGAACTTGGGCTGTGCTCAAAACACCCACTTGGGCAGTGGTCAAGGCGGCCACTTGGCCTGTGGTCAGGTTACTCACCTGACTGGCGGTCAAGGCGCCCACTTGGGTGGTGGTCAGGGCTGCCACTTGCGTGGTGCTCATGGCGGCTAAATCACCTACTTCTAAAGCTTTCACTTGCGAAGTACTCAAGGCCTGCACTTGCGAGGTCGTCAAAGCAGCGGCTTCTGAACTGGTCAGGGCCACCACTTGCGCGGTGCTGAGTGCACCCAGCTGAGTGGTGCTCATGGCAGCCAGGCCAGCTGTGGTGATAGCTTGCAGTTGGTTGTTGGTCAAACCTTTGACAGCATCCGTGGTCAAACCTACCACCGCGGTGCTGGTCAGCGCTTGCACTTGACTTGTGTTCAATGCGGCCACTTGGGTGGTATTCAGCACATTGGTCTGGGCAGAACTCAAGGTAGCCGCTTCAGCCGTGCTCAAAGCTTGCACTTGCGAAGTACTCAAGGCTGCGACCTGACCCGTAGTCAATGCAGCAACTTGCGAGGTATTCAGGCCCGCCACAGCAGCCGTCGTCACCGACTTGATTTGATCGGAGGTCAACGCGGCCACTTGCGACGTGGTCATGCCAGACAGCTCGGTGTTGCTGAGCGCTTTGATTTGCGTGCTGGTCATGGCAGCCACATCTGCGGTGTCAATGGCCTGCACTTGTGAGGTGCTCAGTGATTGAAGCTGGGCTGTGGTCAAAGCTGCAATCTGGTCTGACGTCATCGCCTTGACTTGCGCCGTGCCCAAGGTGGAGACGTTGCCCGTAGACAAAGACTTGACTTGATCGGTCGTCAAAGCAGCCAACCTCGCCGTGCTGAGTGTGGATGTTTGTGTACTGGTCAATGCGGCGACACCGGCAGTCGTGATCGCGCTGACTTGTGAAGTCGACATGGCAGCCAACTGTGCTGTGCTGAGGCTCGACACACCCGCTGAGGTGAACCCCTGAATTTGGTCTGTGCTCAACACGCCAACTTGTGAAGTGCTCAAACCAGTCACACCTGTAGTGCTGAAGGCAGCCACTTGATCTACCGTCAACGCTTTGACCTGTGTGGTGCTCAGCGCATTGACTTGCGCTGTGCTCAAGGCTGCGACTGCGCCTGTGGTGATTGATTTAACTTGGCCACTTGACAACGCTTGCACTTGGCCGGTTGTCAGTGCTTGCACCTGTGTGCTGCTCAAACCTGCCACGGTGGCATTGGTGAGTGATTGCAACTGTGTGGTTGTGATCGCAGCGACTTGCGACGTATTCAGGGCACCGATGTTCTCTGGCGATAGAGCTTTGACTTGGTCTGTGGTCAAAGCGGCAACTTGGCTGGTACTCAAAGCTGCGACGTCTTGTGTCGAGAAGGCTTTGAACTGATTGGCTGACAAAGCCTGAAGTTGCGACGTGCTCAAGTTGGCAACGTCCGAGGTCTCCAGCGCATGAATTTGGGTTTGGCTCAGACTTTGAAGTTGTGTGGTCGTCAATGCGCTGATCTGCGATGTGCCCATAGACACAATGTCATCTGTCGACATCACACCCAGCTGATCGGTCGTCAAGGCTTTGACTTGCGCCGTGGTCATGGCCGCCACCTCTGTGGTGGTCAAAGCTTTGATCTGCGTGTTGGTCAATGAACCGACTTGGGTGGTGCTCAGGGATGTCAAAGTGCCGGTCGACAAACTGGCCACTTGGGTGGTCGTCAAGGAAGACACTTGCGATGTGGTCAAGGCAGCCAATTGGCCCGTGCTCAATGCATTCAAACCAGATGTCGTGATGCCCTGCACTTGCGTCGAAGACAAATGATTGACTTGGCTCGTCGTCAATGCGGCCACACCGCTGGTGGTCAAGGCCGCCACTTGGGTCGAAGACAAAGCAGCTACTTGAGTCGTGGTCAACTGAGCTAGCGCAGTGGTCGTTAAGGCCGCCACTTGAGCTGTGCTCATGGAAGCCACATTGGTTGTTGAAATGCCACTCACCGTTGCAGTAGAAAGCGCTTGCACTTGACCCGTGGTCAACGAAACCACTTGCGCAGTGGTCATGGCATTCACCAAACCTGTGGTCAAGGCGGCGACTGCGCCTGTGGTCAAGGCTTGAACTTGACTGGCAGACAAAGCGCTGATTTGCGAAGTTGCCAACGCACCCACTTGGGCGGACGATAACGCTGTCACTTGACTGGCAGACAGCGCTTTGAGCTGAGTTGTGCTTAATGCATTGACTTGGGCCGTGGTGAGCGATGCCACCGCATCGGTTGTCAACGACTTGATTTGTGTATCACCCAAGACCTTGATTTGCGAGGTGCTGAGAGACGAGACTTCAGAAGTGGTCAGCGCCTGGAGTTGCGTTGCGCTGAGCGACTTGATCTGATCAGAAGTCATCGCCGCCACTTGCGTGGTCGTCATGGCAGCCACTTGGCCTGCCGACAAGGCCTTGATCTGCGTGACGCTGAGCGCTTGCACTTGCGTCGTCCCCAAAGCAGCCACTTGCCCCGTTGTCAAAACACCCACGGCGGCAGCCGCCAGCCCAGCCACTTGACCCGTTGTCAAAGCGGCCACTTGGGTGGTTCCCAAAGCAGCCACGGCTGTGTTGCTCAACCCCTTGATTTGCGCTGCCGTCAACGCACCCACTTGCGAAGTGGTCATGGCGTTGAGTTGGTCCGAGCCCAAAGCAGCCACGGCTGCTACCGCCAGTGACTTAACTTGATCGATCCCCAATGCAGCCACTTGTCCCGTTGTGAGGGCCGCAACTTGCGTCGCTTTCAATTTTGCGGTGTTGGCCGTAGACAAGCCACTCACTTGGGATGTCGTGAGCGATTGCAGTTGCGTGTTGGTCAACGCATTGAGCTCGCTGGCCGTGAGTGAATTGAGCTGCGTGCTGCTCAACACTTTGACCTGGGATGAGGACAGTGAACTGATTTGCGTCGCAGTCATACCTGCCAAATCAGTGCTCGTGATAGCTTTGATTTGGTCTGTTCCCAAGGCTGTGAGCTGATTCACCGTCAGCGCTTTGACTTGGTTCACACCCATGGCCGCCACTTGACCCGTTGTGAGCCCGGACAAATCACGCGTCTCGATGGCCGACACTTGCGACACCTTCAAACTTGAGATTTGCGTGGTGCTCATCGAACCCAACTGATCGGCAATCAAATTCACAATTTGATCTGTGGTGAGCGCTTGAATCTGTTTCGAGTCCAAGGCACCTAAGTGCGTGCTGTCAATGTCCTTGATGCGAGACACGTTGAGGCCCGCTACTTGCGTGACGCTCAAGGCGGTCATTTGCGTCGTGGTCATCGAATTGATTTGCGATGACGTGAATGCACCAACTTGCGTAGGCTTGAAAGCCGCGATCTGCGTATTGCTGAAGGCTCCCATTTGCTGATCGGTGAATGCAGCCACACTGGACACACTCAAGGCACTTAACTGGTTGGCCGTCAACCCAGCCATGGCCGTTGTGCTGATCGATGACACCTGCTCTGTTGTCAACGCAGCAGCTTCAGCGACCGTCAAGGCGCGGATTTTTGTCGCATCAAAACCAGAGATGTCGGTCGTGGCCGTGACCTTGGTGGATGCCGCCGCTGCAGCTCCATAGGTAATCAATGCATTCGATTGAAAACCAGTACTTAAGTTGTTGATCGTGGCCATGATTCGCTCTTTTCTCTCATGTATTGAGGGCTTGCAACAGCAGTGATTGCACAGCAACACACTGCCCTTACAGGGATTCGTCTCATGTAGATCGACACGAATCCAGAAAACTTGAGCGTCTTGATCAAAAAAAGTAAAGTTTTTTGAAGATCAACAAAAAAGCGAGCGCTCGGCTCGCTTTTTTGTTAACCCCAATTGCTTGGGGTATCGGGACTGTGATTACTTCAACAGTGAAAGAACCGATTGGGCAGACTGGTTCGCTTGCGCCAACATCGCTGTGGCGGCTTGCGAAATGATCTGTGACTTAGCCAAGTTGCTGGTCTCTGTGGCGTAGTCCGTATCTTGGATGCGGCTGCGAGAGGCAGACATGTTTTGGTTAGATTCAGTCAAGTTAGACACCACAGCATCCAAGCGGTTTTGGTATGCCCCCGCCTTAGCTTCATCAGCCGCAACGGTATCCAAAGCTGCATCGATGGCGGTGATGGCATCTGTCGCACCGGCTTGTGTGGTGACGTTGATGTCAGCCACTTTCAATGCATTGTCTGAGCCACCGAAAGTGCCGCTACGGAAACCCAAGGCTGCAAAGTTGTCGTTGCCTTCAGAGCCGCTGGCCACTGTGAATGCCTTGTCAGAACTCAACTTCACAGTAGAGTACTGAGTCACCGCATCAGTTTTGTCACCAGCTGTACCAATGGTCACACCACCCAAGCCCAAAGCTGCAGCATCTGTGGCATCAGAGCTGATGGAGATGTTGCGACCGTCTGCAGCGGTCAAAGTGATGCCTTGACCCCAAGCAGAAGCCACCACACCTGTTTGACCTTGCGCTGCATTGATGGCAGTCATCACATCATCACGGCTAGAGTTGGCGTTCAAACTGACCGCGACGTCCACACCATTCAAGTTCAACTTAGTCACTGCACCCGCAGTGAAGCCAGAACCGTTGATCACGTTAGGCTGAGCCGTGGCAGTCACACCCGTCATCGACGTTTTCTTATTGATGGCCGCTGCAATCGCGATGGCGCTAGCAGCCTTGCTGGAAGAAGCCACGTCGGTGTTGGAAGCTTGGTCATCGTTGGCGTTTGCGGCATCGATGCCCACACCGTTCAACACCAAGGTGTTGCCGTTGAACACGCCCGTTTCGGTACCGGCGGTTGTGCCTGCAGTAGGGGCAACAGCACTTGAATTACGGTTCAAAGACACAGCTTGCGCGGTATCTGCTGCATAGGTACCAAAATTCAAACCAGAGTTAGTGATATTACCGGACACGCTGCTTGACACATTGATAGCCTTGCCGTCCAAGGTATTGAGCTCAACGGTACCTGCGTACACTTTGCTCGCGCCCAAACCAGTGGCATCTGTGGTCATGCCATTCAAATCCAAGTTGATGTTGCGGCCATCAGCAGCCTCCAACACAATGCCTTGGTTGTCATCATGCGTATTCACCGCTTTGACGCCCGTTTGACCCGCGATGTTGTTAATGGCAGTCATCACCGCAGCGCGTGAGAGTTCCGCATCACCTGTTGTGTAAACAGTGTCAGTAGACACGCCGTTGATCATGATCTTGCCGCTGGTTGCGGCTGCCGTCATCTTTGAACCAAAGGCAACAGCCTCACCCACCGTCGCATGAACACCGCTCTGATCTGCCACGCGGTTGATCGCTGCAGCTTTGGCAATAGCGCTGGCTGAGTTGCCGTCAGAAGACTTGCTGTCATCCGTGGCCAATGAAGCACCTACTGCGACACCGTTCAAGATCAGATCACCATCTTTCAAAGCTGGCGCTGTACCTGTTGCAGAAAAGCTAGTGGCTACAGAAGACAAAGATGCACGTGAACCCATACCAATGTCTTTGGTCTTCACAGAGCCGAAAGAGATGTCCATGGTGTCGTTGGCATTGACGCCAGTTTGCAAAGTGATCTTGCCGGCGCTGCCATCCAACAACTTGATGTTGTTGTGATTTGTTTTGGTCGCCACGTCGTCGATTTGGGCTTTGAGTTGAGTCACTTCTTGTTGAATCGAAGTGCGGTCAGAAGCGTTCAATGCACCGTTAGAAGCTTGCACAGACAATTCACGCATGCGTTGCAGCATGCTAGTTACTTGACCCATAGCGCCTTCTGCTGTCTGAGCCATCGAGATGCCGTCGTTCGAGTTACGAATGGCAACTGCATAACCGCGGATTTGTGATGTCATGCGGTTGGTGATGGCGAGGCCAGCGGCATCGTCTTTAGCGCTGTTGATGCGCAGACCTGTGGAGAGACGCTCCATGGTCGTAGCAGTCAATTTCTCTACGTTGCTCAAAGAAGCTTGAGCAGTAAGAGCTTTTACGTTGGTGTTGATTACGGTCATGGTGTTTCTCCTAAAGATCCGTCACAGGGGGTTGAATAAAACAGGAATTTCATTTCCTGATAACCAGTGAATCGGAAGGACTGGTTTTTACTTGAGTAAGAATTTCAAAAAAATTGCAAATACAAGCTTCTTTACGTTAGAAGCTGTATTTAGATCGACTGGTTGTGCAACAAGCCCTTGAAATCTTCAATGCCGTGCGCCACACGCACCACAACTTCACTGGGAATTTGACGCACAACCTCACCAGTAGAGAGATTCTTCACAAACACAATAGGCTGCCCCAACTTGACATCCATCGAAAAGCTCAAGGTGCGACCACTGTCTTTCATCATGTCGTTCAAGTTTTGAATGGCCGCTTCTAAGTTTTTGTGCGCCTTTTCCGCATCGAATTGCAAATCTGCTTTCGGCACGGGCGTGAGGACAGGTTTTTGTTCAGACGTTGGTGCACCAGCGCCAACTTTGACGCCAGGCGCGGCAACATCCACACGAGCAACCGCTTGCGTGGTCAATTTGGATTGAATTTCTGACAACATAGGCCCACCTTTTCCACCCAACAACATCTGGAGTTCAAATGCCTTTTCAGGGGTTCGATTGAGAATCGGACGGACGCGAGAAAACTTGAATGCAAGATTCAAGTTTTTCTGAAGAAATTTAAAAATGAGTTTTAAAAACCCAATTTAAATATTTAATTAATTACTTAATGATTACTTATTGGTCATGCTTGCCATCATGCCGTCAAACGTCGACTTCAAGCTGGTTTTTTGACTGTTGATGCTACCCACCAAACTGTCCATTGCTGCAAATTGCTTTTGATAGCGCGCCAGCAAACTGTCCATACGGGTGCCCAGCTTGGTCAGATCATCTTGGTACTTGGTATTTTGTGTGTTCGCGTTATCGCTTTGGGTCAACAAGGGGCCCGTGGCGCTCAGCAACTTGGTCAAGCTCTTGATCGCATCACCTGCAATACCTGCGGGTGCAACGGTGTAAGCGCTGGTGTTGTTTAGATTGCCAGTGAACGTTTTGACCACATCATCAAAATTATTTGTCAATGCGGTGTCGAGTTTTGTGGCATCAGCAGACATCACACCCGACGCATCAACGCTGATGCCCATTTGCCACATCGCCCCAACGCCCTTACCTGGCGTGCTGGATTGCCCCACAAACATGTTGCGCAATTGCTGCTTAACCAAACGCACTGTGGAGTCCCCCACCAAAGTGGCGCCATAGGTGGCCACTGTTGATTTAGGGTCTGACACCACATTGAGCATGCTCACGGCATCGTTGTAGGAGGAAACCAATGTGTTGATCTTGTCTTTGATCGCTGTGGTGTCACGAGTCAAATCTAGATTGGCTGGGGAACCCGCGGTGGTCGTTCCCTTCAGGTTGAACGTCACACCTGCGACCACATCGTTGATGGCGTTTGTAGAACGGGTGTAAGTCACGCCATCCACCTTGACTTGTGCGTCACAGGCGTTTTGGTTGTTTGGATTAGTTGACGAAAAATTAATGCCCGGAGATCCACCACCGGTGCCATAGTCAGCAGCCAATGAAAACGTACCCGCGGCGCCCGTGGCGCCCGAGAGAACAATTTGATACGGCGCAGCCGAACCATCACCCGTGTTGACGAGCTTGGCTGTCACGCCTGTTTTTGCGGCATTGATGGCATCCACCATGTCCTGCGGGGTATCTTTGCCAGCGGCCAAACTGATCGTCGGCGATACCGTGGTTCCCACCGTGAGTCGAAGGCCCATCGCCGCGCCACCGTTCAATGAGCTTGTGGCAGTCGCAAAACCATTGCTGGCACTACGTTGGTACTTGGCTAATTGAAGCACCTCTACATCATGCGAGCCTTCGGTCGCATAAGCGCCCGTGGTTACCGAGAAGGCCGATGGATTCGAACTGGTTGCAGTGAGCGAACTGAAGCTAGTTTGGTCCTTCAAAGCAGTAAATGCCGTTTGAACCTGCGACATCACATAAGAAATCGCCGAGTAACCAGAAACACGTGCCTCATTTTTAGTGATCTTTGCATTGATCGCTGCGGCTTGCGGAATGCGTTCTGCATTCACCAAATTCTGAGCCAACGAGGCTGTATCCACGCCCGAGCCAGCGCCTAGCGATGTCATGATGGACTGAGCCGCAGCTTTGCTGGCAGCCGCCGTTTGTGCCGCCACCGAATTGGGATTGGTCGCTGTCGAACTGGTCGAAGCAGCGGTTGTCGTCGAAGTCGACGGCGTGCTAGAGCTGACAGAGGTAGTAGACATGACTGAACTTTCTATTCTTTAACTCGGATGTACTTTGTAGAACTTGAGTCAATCAACCCAGATATTTGAACAAGCTAAGTTGCGAAATTTTGGCAAAGCTACTTTGTGCGGCCTCTAACGCAAGCTGATCTTTGTTCATCTTCGTAACAGCAGAGGTGTAGTCCAAATCTTCAGTGTCGGATTTGGTGGTTTTCAATCCCAAGGTCACAGCGTCCAACACGTTGTTTTGCAAATCAACCACATTCATGTCCGCGCCGATACGACCCAAGCCTTGGCTGATACCAGTTTGCAAGGTGTCTAACTCTTTGATGCCACGTTGCATTCCAACCTGATCCGAAGACTTCACGGAAGCGACCATGTCATCGAGCGACTGAAAAAAATCAACCCCCACTTGGTTACCCTTGCCGTCGTCTCGCACCACGTGCGTGAACGCATCAGTGCCAGGCATATTCAAATTCATTTGACGGCTATCACCCACATTGACTTTCATGCGGGCCTGATCACCTTGGTAGGTGATGCGACCTGTTGCATCTTGGCTGAAAGCAGGTTGCGACGTGCGACTGCCCGAGAAAAGATAATTGCCATTGCTGTCTTGGCTATTGGCAAGACTCAACATTTGATCCCGCAAGGTGCTCATTTCTAGTGCGATGCCCTGACGATCTTGCGGGCTCACGGTATCACTGGCTGCATTAACCGCCAACTCTTTCATCCTTGCCATCACATCATTGGTGTTGGTCAGCGCGGTCTCTTCAGAGGTCAAGCGCACATTGACCGTTTTGAGCGTGTCCTGGTAGCCTGTTTGTCTGGCCAGCTCGGATTGCAAACGTGTGACCAAGGCGGCTTTGTCGGGCGCATCACTTGGCTTGACGATTTGCAAACCCGTCGATAGCTGCTCTTGCGTCTTAGCCAGACTACTTTGTACGTCACCCAGTTGCTGGGTTGAACGGTCAAAAAATAAGGTGGTAGAAATTTGCATATGAATTCACCTTTTATTTAATTTGCTCAATGGTGTCGAACAACTGCCCAGACACCTGCAACGCTTTTGCGCAAGCTTGGTAGGCCTGTTGATAACGAATCAAAGCCGCAGCTTCTTCATCTAAATTGACACCCGACACTTTGTCCCGCGCAGCAACAGCTTGATCGTTGACCACTTGCAAAGCTTGCTGCGTGATGGTGGCTTGCTGTGAGAAGTTACCGACAGAGTTAATCTGATCGATGTAATTGTTGGCAATGGTTTTCCCATCTGCCATGGATTTTTTATTCAAGTTCACCATGTCGAGCATGTTGACGTTGTTGCCTAAGCCGTCAAAATTGCCATCGATGTTGTAACTATCACCCACGGAAGGTGCATGTGTGAGCTTCATGCTCAATCCGTCATACTCAATGACCGGTTCGAGCACGTTGGGGTCAAACTTGCGATCAGCCAACTGAGTGCCCGTTTTAGCATCGGTGATGGTGTAACGATCAGCCGCTGTGAAAGTCACTTTCAAGGTTTGGCTGCGCAAACTGTCTCGCGTGTCACTGGGTTGGCCGCTGTAGCCGACAGACACGTTGGACGAACCTTTACCGGTCACGAAAAGTAACAAGTCATCAGGGCAACCCCCTTCGACATAAGCACCAGTTCGAAACCCGAGCTTTGACAATTCAGACGGATCACCTGATTTAGTAACTGGCGGGGTACCCTCTGTATAAGTACCAAATGACATGCGAATGTCTGATTTTTCAGGATGCACAGCGAGCAAACTTTTCAGACGACTGGCGACGTCGTAATCCAAAGGCTCCAGACCCAAGGCATTAGGAGGAAATTTCCCCAAGGGGTCTTTGCCAGGACCGATGGAAATTGCTTTCGTGCCTGCGGGATCTGTGACGCTCAGTTTCAAGTCGCCATTGACATCGAGCCCGGCAACAACGCCTGTGTCTGTATTCTTTGCATTGATGCGTGCGATGAGATCGTTCATCGATGTCAAACCCGTTTGCGGATTCAACGCTTGCGAACCAGACTCAACTGTCAACGCGTTGGCAATGCCGTCGTCGCTGACATTGGCATCAACGGCTGAAATCACCAAGCGCCCCTGACTCGCTGTGGCCTTATAAGCAGCAGAAAAATCTGAGGTTGAATTCAGTTGCGAGGCTAAATCTTCAGCGGTAGCTGCCGATACAGACTTTGCTGGATAACCGAATGTGACCGTATATGAAGCAGAAGGCGTGGTTGTGGGCATGTCATAAGCTGCCTCGCTCATATTGACGCCATTGATTTGCAAAGGCTTTTTGATGTCAACATTCGTCGCCGGAACGACCATGTCTCGCACCTCTTGCACCATCCGAATTTGCGGACTGTAGGTGCCAGCTTGCACATTGAGGGCATTGCCATCGATGGTCGAATTCACGTGAATGGGACCGCCTTGTTGATCATTGATAACCAACTCACCCTGAGGACTAATGCTAGCCGTCAAACCAACGCCTGATTGGTTGATTGCGGTCACCAAATCATTGGAGGTTTTAGGAACTTCAATTTCTTTGCCATTCAACACCAAACGTTTGGAGAGTTGCAACTGTGACACCGGCACACGGATTTCAGAGAACGCAGCTGCACGGATATTCGTC
>Ga0213920_1000554_pt1 | contig 27747 bp, 25 predicted proteins | sample McNCre1117MG_FD_161054 | JGI IMG/M metagenome (GOLD analysis project Ga0213920, IMG submission 161054) | Freshwater microbial communities from McNutts Creek, Athens, Georgia, United States - 11-17 MG | ecosystem: Environmental > Aquatic > Freshwater > Creek | place: USA: Georgia | collected...
CTTTGGGCCGCTCAGCCACTCCACCATGCTTTGCGAGGCTTACGCCCTACTGCGAGCGGATGACGAGATTCGAACTCGCGACCCCAACCTTGGCAAGGTTGTGCTCTACCAACTGAGCCACATCCGCATTGCTCTCTTTCGAGAACTTGAATACTCTAACCGAAAATCTCGGTTCAAGCAAACTCTGTTGCAAGTGTCGAGGTCAATTTATCCGCGCCACGACCAGCGCGGATCTCCCCCGGCATAACCAAGTTCGCCATGCTGCACCAAGTCCACGCCAGCGATTTCATCGGTGCTTGTGACACGGAAGCCGATGGTCTTTTGAATAAGCCAACCGAGAGCATATGCGATGACGAATGCGTAAACCAAGATGACTGCAGCACCAACGGCTTGTTTGCCAAGTTGAAGTGCCCCGAAGCCAAGAAAGAGCCCAACTCCGTTGCCAAGAAGACCGATGTAAAGGGTTCCAACGAGACCGCCGACCAGGTGAATGCCGACGACATCGAGCGAATCGTCGAACCCAAGAATGAACTTGAGTTCGATCGCCAGAGCGCAGATGACTCCCACCAGGGCGCCAAGTAGGAGCGCCCACTCTGGGTTCAAGTAAGCGCAGGATGGGGTTATGGCGACCAAGCCTGCAATGGCTCCAGAGGCCACTCCAATCGATGTAGGTTTGCCATGCGCCAACTTCTCATAAATTGCCCAGGTGATCATGGCACCGACCGGAGCGGCAAGGGTATTGATGAAGGCTAGTGAGGCCACTCCATCGGCAGCTAGTTCAGAGCCGGCGTTAAAGCCAAACCAGCCAAACCAGAGGATTCCGGTGCCGATAAGCACGAGAGGTACGTTGTGTGGTGCGTGCATTCCCTTGGTGAAGCCAAAGCGCTTTCCCAGGACCAAGGCCAGCGCCAGGGCCGAGGCTCCTGAAGCGATTTCAACAACGGTTCCACCAGCGAAATCAAGAACGCCGATTTGGTGGACGAGCCAGCCGCCGTCGACGATTTTGCCATCCTTGACTGAGTAGTTGAAGATCCAACCTGCGATTGGGAAATAGACAAGAGTTGCCCAAAGGCCGGCAAAGATCATCCAAGATCCGAAGCGGGCGCGGTCAGCGATTGCTCCCGAGATAAGGGCGACGGTAATTATTGCAAATGTTCCCTGGAAGCCCGCGAAAGCGAGACTCGAGCCATCCCCATGCAGTGCTTGCTGCATCAAATCCTCGAGCCCTAATTTATTGAGATCGATCCCGACTACGCCATCCCAGCCAATAAAACGACCATGGCCCGCATTTGAGAATGAGATCGCATACCCGAACAAGACCCACATCACACCGATCAGCCCGAGCGAACCGATGCTCATCATCATCATTGACACAACGCTTGATGCGCGAACTAAGCCGCCGTAAAAGAAAGCCAGACCGGGTGTCATGAATAAGACCATCGCAGAACAAATGATCAGAAACATCGTGTGGTCGTTATTCATAGACTCTCTCTCAGACATGCAAGAAGGTGGGGCTCCCGAAGGAACCCCACCCGAAGGCTTGCTTAGATTTTAGCCGCGGTCGGAACCGAATGCATAAGCCTCTTCACCGTGAACCACGGTGTCGATGCCGGCAATCTCGTCCTCAGCCTTGACGCGGAAGCCAATTGTCTTTTCGACGATCCAGCCAATTACAAGGGCTAGAACGAATGAGTAGACCAAGACAGCTCCGGCACCGATGGCCTGCTTGCCAAGTTGGTCCCAGCTGCCGTTGTAGATGAAGCCGATTCCGCGACCGAAGACACCGATGAATAGGGTTCCAAAGATACCGCCGACCAAGTGAATACCAACAACGTCAAGTGAGTCATCAAATCCGAGTGCGAACTTTAGGTCGATTGCAAGTGCACATAGAGCACCGGCAACTAGACCCAAGACCAGACCCCAACCTGGGTCAAGGATGTCACAGGCAGGTGTAATCGCAACAAGACCAGCGACTGCACCGGAACCTGCACCGATTGATGTTGCCTTGCCGTGCTTTAGCTTCTCAACGAAGATCCAGCCCAACATCGCTGCGGCAGGAGCCGAAAGGGTGTTGATGAAGGCAATTGATGAAAGACCATTTGCTGACAGAGCTGAACCAGCGTTGAAGCCAAACCAGCCGAACCAAAGCAATGCAACACCTAGGAGTGTCAGTGGAACGTTGTGAGGCTGGGCAATTCCCTTACTAAAGCCGAAACGCTTACCAAGGATAAGAGCCAAAGCTAGACCCGCAGCTCCTGCGTTGATGTGAACTGCGGTTCCACCGGCGAAGTCGTGAACACCAAGCTGAACCAACCAGCCGCCGAACTTACCGGTTCCGTCAGAACCAAAGTTGAAGACCCAGTTTGCAACTGGGAAATAAACGATTGTGGCCCAAATGCCTGCGAATACCATCCACGCACCAAACTTGGCACGGTCGGCAATTGCACCCGAAATCAGCGCAACTGTAATGATTGCGAAGGTGGCCTGGAAGGCAACAAAAGCCATCGATGGATAGGCGCTATCGCGGTGAGCTGCTAGCGCATCGTTTACCTGTGAGCCCAAGAAGAATGATGCAGGATCGAAGCTGAACCAGCCCGGGATTCCCACAAAGGTCTTGCTATCGCTGCTCGAGAACGAGACGGCGTAACCGTAGATAACCCACAGAACACCAATCAGACCCAATGAACCAAAGCTGAGCATCATCATGCTCACTACGCTCTTAGCCTTAACCATTCCACCGTAGAAGAATGCAAGACCTGGGGTCATAAGTAGCACCAATGCGGCGCAAATTAGCACGTATGCCGTGTTTCCTTGATCCATTTGCTGACCTCTCTCTAAGAAAACAAATAGCGGCCAAGTCATTCTTGGCTCATAGAGAGTTTGACGCGCAAAAGTTTCGAAACAACACCTGAAATGTTTCGGGAATGTAAAACCCTAGTTTGAAACTATGAGGCGTCGGTCAGTGCCCCGATGCGGGACACCGCGCGCAGGTATTTCTTTCGGTAGCCACCGCTCAGATATTCCGGTGAAAATACCTCGGTTAGTGCGAAGTCGACCGCACGTAACTTCACTTGAGCCTCGTATGCTCGGTCGATAAATGCAACGAAACGCAGGGCCTCGACTTGATCCTTGAGAATGTGCACTCCTGTGAAGGCAATTCTGTCGACCCCAGAGAGCATCCGCCCATAGCGAGATGGATGTATGCCACCAAGGTGCTCGAGTGCAGTATCGAAGTCATCGACGAATACCTTCTGGCCATCTGCTGCAGCTTGGGCCAACCAGTCATCAACATCTTGGATTGAATCTATTCGGCCGGCTATGTTCACTGGTCGGTGGCGGTAGTCCTCGCCATCGATGCGAAGCATTTTGAAGCGATCGGCGATGCCGTGAATCTCGCGAGCGAAGTCACTTGCCGCGAAACGACCTTCACCGAGTGCGTTGGGCGGGGTGTTGCTAGTAGCCGCGAATCTAACGCCGTGTTTTTCCAATTCATTTAGAAGACGCGACATCATCATGGTGTCACCCGGGTCATCTAATTCAAATTCGTCGATGCAAACCAGTTCATACTTAGAGAGCGCTTTGACGGCCTCGGCGAATGTCAGGGCGCCGATTAGGCCCGTGTAGGCGATGAAACTGCCAAACACTTTTTTACCCTTGAATTCGTGCCAAAGGGCTGCCAAAAGGTGAGTTTTTCCCACACCGAATCCGCCATCCAGATAAAGGCCGGCTGGAGGAACCTCGCGCTTCGCAAATAGACCCTTAGCCGGGTTTTTACCCGAAGCAAATCTGTGACATTGCTCGAGCGCCTGAGCTTGGGATTCAAAGTCATTATTCGGAATGTAGTTTTTGAAACTCGCATTTGTAAACTCCCGCGGTGGAATAAATTCACTGAGAAGTTGACTGGTGCTAAGTGATGGGACACGACTAGAAATCGACGGATACTGAACGCTGAAAGTTGCCAATTATTGCCTTGCCATTAGTTGGTTTCGCTCTAGTCGCTTAACCTTGTAGTTAGAAGTCTAATAATCGATTAGAAAGTGCCGCTTGATGCCAGTTCCACTAGATCCGTCCGCAAAATTCGCCGAGTATGCTCATCCAGAAGTACTAGTAAGCACCTCATGGTTGGCTGACAACAGCAACCTTCCCGGCGTTGTTGTTGTTGAATCGGACGAGGATGTTCTACTTTACGAAACCGGGCACATTCCAGGTGCCGTCAAAATCGACTGGCACACAGATCTAAATGACCCTGTTACTCGCGACTACGTTGATGGTGCTGGTTTCGCGGCTTTGATGAAGAGATCCGGGATCTCTCGCGATACAACCGTGATCATTTACGGCGATAAAAGCAATTGGTGGGCTTCCTACGCTCTTTGGGTATTCAAACTGTTCGGCCACGCAGATGTTCGGCTTCTGGATGGCGGCCGCGATGCTTGGATTGCGGAAGGCCGAGTGCTAACTCGAGAAAAGCCGGAGATTACTCCGGCCGAGTATCCGATCGTTGACCGTGACGACCACAGCATTCGTGCCTTCAGAGATGACGTTCTCAAGCACTTCGGAAACCCCCTAATTGACGTCCGCTCTGCGGTTGAGTACAGCGGCGAACGCACTCATATGCCGGACTACCCAGACGAGGGAGCTTTGCGTGGCGGTCACATCCCTTCGGCTAAGTCGGTTCCATGGGCTCGCGCTGCGGGTGAGCACGGAGTCTTCAAGTCTCGAGCCGAGCTAGAAGCAATTTACCTGGACGAAATTGGCCTCAAATCTGGCGACAACGTGATTGCCTACTGCCGTATCGGTGAACGTTCGAGCCACACCTGGTTTGTTTTGAATTACTTATTGGGTCTCCCTGGAGTCAGAAACTACGACGGTTCTTGGACCGAATGGGGTTCACTCGTGGGCGTTCCGATTGTCAAAGGTACTGAGCCGGGTCTCGCACCGGTTCGTTAAATTATGAGTTCACCAAAAGAGTCGATTGCTTCGCTAATCGAGGATTTCAATGCGATTTCAGTCCAAGATCGACTGATGTTGCTACTTGAATTTTCCGATAACTTGGCGCCTTTGCCTGCAAGATATGCCGAACATCCTGATTTGCTGGAGCGGGTCGAGGAATGCCAGTCACCGGTTTACTTGTTCGTAGAGGTAAACGACGATAAGCGCGTTGGTTTATTTTTTAGCGCCCCTGCCGAGGCTCCGACAACGCGAGGTTTTGCTGGAGTTCTCCAGGAGGCACTCGACGGCCACAGCGTGGATGAAGTTCTCGCAGTCGATGAGGATTTTCCAAATCGTTTGGGGCTCGCTGAGGCGGTATCGCCACTTCGACTAAACGGCATGCGTGCGATTCTAAGACGAATAAAGCGACAAATAAAAGAGAAGTCTGCTTGACGCTCAAACGCCTACTGCCATCGCAAGGAGAAATTGATTCAGTTACTCCCGAGGAGCAGTCCTGGGTTATAGCCTCCGAATTTGGAATTTGTACTGGCTGGCGATTGAATTTCGTCACAGATATAAACGGCTTATATCGAGACTCAGGTGGTTCTAGCGATGGAATCTCAAATCGCTTAGACCGTCTCCTACTAGGCAAATTCAGGTCCCAATCAGACATCATTGTGACAACCGGTGAAACAGCTCGCCGAGAGCGACTAAGCAGCTCCAAACACGCACCAATAGCAGTGATAACAAAGACTGCGGACTTGGATGGCGTGCCAGCAATTCAGGGAAGTCAATTCTTTACACCAATAATTCTTGTGCCTAAGGGCTCGGAATCATTGGCTGAATCTAAGTTGGATGATGTCGATGTGCGAATTGTTCCATTCGATCATTCTCAGCATTCAAACTGGCCTAGCGAAGTAAAACGAGTAGTGGCTCAACTTGGGTTTCAATCCCCAATTCTTGAGGGTGGGCCGCGCGTATCCGCTGAGTTCATCGAGCAAGCCGTCATCGATGAAATTTGCTTAACGATCACAAAGAAACCGAACGAGCAGTTCTCGGCTAGGCAGTTGTCAGTTGCTTTCGTGAATCAACTTTTCAAAATCGAGACAAATTTCGTACTTGATGGCCTCTTTGTCGAGACTAACAATTTATTCACAAGGTGGCTAAGAGCCTAACTGCGGCGTGGCAGAGGCCCCTCCGGGTTGAAAAGATTTAACCTTGAACCAATGAATCTTGAAACTCCCGCCGAATCCCCCGCCGCATTTCAGCTTGCCGTGGAGTCTATTCGCCATGCTGAAATTCGTGAAGAATTGCACGTCAAACAGATTGAAGAGCCAGACAAGTTGGCAACGTGTGCCATCGCCTTTTCGGCTCACATCACCGAAGACCTATCTACTCCCGCCGATGCCGGCACCGGCAGATTTGTATTACTTTGGGAGCCAACAATGCAGGTTTCCTGGGGGTCCCAATTTCGGGTGGTTTGCTTTGCCAAGTCGCCAATTGAGGCGAACATCGGTTCAGACGAACTCGGGTCAGATATTGCCTGGGCTTGGCTAACTGATGCGCTCAGTTTGCGTCATGCCGACTACATAAACCCGGCTGGAACAGCGACACGCATTATCTCTAGCGGCTATGGGTCATTGGCATCTCAAAGCGACCACGCCGAAATCGAGGTCCGAGCGTCTTGGTCTCCCACAACCGATCAAATTGGTAATCACCTTGAAGCCTGGCAGGACCTGGTCTGCATCATGTCTGGTTTCGCTCACTTACCGCAAGGCGTAACGTCTCTTGGTTCACGAGCCCAAAGATGAGTGAGGCACCATCTGAGGCAGAAGCCAAGGATGAAGCGGTTCAGCTTCCTCTCTTGCAGTATCCGAGGGCAGAGGTTTATCTAGTTGAGTCTGCCGGCGAATTAGCCGAAGCGGTGCATACTCTCTCGCTTGCCACCGGTCCTTTTGCTGTTGACGCTGAAAGGGCAAGTGGGTTCAAATATTCACAACGCGCCTACCTCATTCAAGTGTTTCGCCAGGGCTCTCCAATTTATTTGATTGATCCCGCCGCATTAGCACCCGAGGTCTCTAAGGAACCTTTTGGTGACCTGGCAACACTGATGGCGACCGCGCCCTGGATTCTTCACGCAGCAAGTCAAGACATTCCATGCCTGCGTGAAATTGGTCTAGAAGCCCCTGAGTTATTCGATACCGAGTTGGGGTCAAGAATTGCGGGTCTTCCAAGAGTTGGTCTGGGCCCGGTGACAGAAAACCTACTGTCAGTAAGACTTGCAAAGGAACATTCCGCAGTCGACTGGTCTATTCGCCCACTCGAGGAATCGTGGTTGCACTATGCGGCACTCGATGTGGACGTGCTTTTTGAACTCTGGGGAGCCCTTGAAGCGCGACTGATTGAAAGCAATAAATTGGATTGGGCAAAACAAGAGTTCGCCGCAGTACTGTCCAGTACCCCCAAGGCCGCCAAACCTGAAAAATGGCGTGGACTCACTGGTTTGCATGATGTGAAGGATGCCCGCAAGCTATCGGTGGCCAAAGCACTATGGCAAGCGCGCGAAGATTTAGCGGTGAAATTGGACGTATCTCCCGGAAGATTGATTCCAGACTCATCCATCGTGACAGTGGCCCAGGCAATGCCCAAAAGCCGCCCAGAACTGGCCGGAAACCGCGGGTTCGTTGGGCGTGCAAGCCGAAGTTATCTTGATCACTGGTGGGCAGCCGTCCAGTTAGGTGCTGAGGCCAGAGAGTTGCCTCCATTGCGCGCGCCGGCGATTGGAATACCGAATCATCGAATTTGGCCCACCCGTTTCCCCGAAGCGGATCGACGCCTTAAGATAATTCGCCCACTAATTGCCGCGGTCGCTGAAGAGCACGAAATTCCCTTAGAAAACTTGTTGACTCCCGATTTTCTGCGGCAAGTTTGTTTTGAACCACCGCAGCCTGACCCGGAATCGGTTGCAGCGGCTCTTAGTGGACTTGGTGCACGGTCATGGCAAATTAACCTAGCGTCTGGGGTTATTGCTGAGGGGCTTAGATTAGCGACTGAGCAGGTCGACATCGAATCGTCAAGCGAAGAGTCAAAAGGCGATTAACCTTCGGTCTGACCCACTGAAGTTGGTGAGGTTGAATTTGACTCGATTGGGCGCGCGTTCGGAACTCTAGAACCGACCACCTGGGCAACAATATCTCGAGCGATAGATTGGGCCGTTAAACCTACCTGCTCCAAAATTTCATTTCTGGTCGCATGCGCGATGAATTCGTCTGGAAGCCCGATTTCGGTCAGAGCTGTGTCGATTTGAGCATCGCGCAAATCCTGACGCACCCTAGTTCCAATTCCGCCAACTTTGATTCCGTCTTCGATAGTTACTACGAGACGATGGCGTGCTGACATTTCAACGATTGATCGAGGAACCGGCACTACCCACCTAGGGTCAACAACTGTCGCCCCGATCCCCTGGGCTGCAAGGAGCTTTGCAACTTCGATACCAGTAGTGGCCATGGCACCAACTGACATGATTAGAACGTCCTTTGAAGGAGACTCAAAGAGCACGTCGACGCCGTCATCGGTGCGTCGAATTGCCTCTATGTCGGCATTAGCCGAGCCCTTCCCAAACCGGATTACAGTTGGTCGGTCACTGACCGCAACCGCCTCATTTAGCAGTTCCTTCAGTCTTCGGGCGTCTCTCGGCGAACTGAGCATGATGCCAGGCACAATCTGCAACATAGCTAGGTCCCACATCCCGTGATGACTAGGACCGTCTGGTCCGGTCACGCCGGCCCGGTCCAATACGAATGTCACCCCAGCCTTGTGCAAAGCTACGTCCATCAAAATTTGGTCGAAGGCGCGATTCATGAAAGTTGCATACACCGCAACAACCGGGTGCAATCCGCCGAATGCCATACCAGCTGCCGAAGTAACCGCGTGTTGCTCAGCGATTCCTACGTCAAAAACTCTGTCTGGGTATTTTGCTGCAAACTTGCCAAGGCCAACCGGCAACAGCATGGCGCCGGTGATTCCAACTATGTCAGCGCGACGGTCTGCGATATGAAGAATCTCATCACCGAAGATCGAAGTCCATGATTTAACCGTACTGGCTTCAAGTGACTTACCGGTTTCAGGGTCAATTTGCCCAACTGCGTGGAACTGATCCTCTTCATTCAGGGTTGCCGGGTCATAACCCTTACCCTTTTGGGTAATTGCATGAACGATTACCGGGTAGGCGTATTTTTTTGCCTGCGCCAGTGCTTGCTCCATGGCCGCCAGATCATGCCCGTCGACCGGCCCAATGTATTTGATGTCAAGGTTTGGAAACATGCCCTTTGGTGCGAATGAACCGAGAAGTCCCTTGCCCGCTCCCCTGGCCGCCGAATAGGTCAGCCTGCCAAGAAGCCCAAAGCGATAAAAAACGCTGCGGCTGAATCTGTAGAGTTTGCGGTAAACCCTCTCGGTGCGAATTCCATTCAAATATCTGGCCAGGCCACCGATGGTGGGCGCATACGAACGACCGTTGTCATTTACAACAATGACTAACTTCCGGTCATTATCATCTGAGATGTTATTGAGAGCTTCCCAGGTCATGCCGCCGGTTAGCGAACCATCACCAACGACAGCAATCACATAACGGTCGTCCTGCCCAGTGGCCTTATATGCCTTTGCGATGCCATCCGCCCAAGACAAAGACGAACTTGCGTGAGAACTCTCGACGATGTCATGTTGTGATTCGGAACGTTGCGGATACCCAGCAATTCCATCTCTTTGACGCAATGAAGAGAAGTCCTGGCGGCCGGTCAGCAACTTATGAACGTATGACTGGTGTCCAGTATCGAAGATTATCGAATCTTTTGGTGAGTCAAACACTCGGTGGATTGCAACGGTGGTTTCAACCACACCAAGGTTTGGACCTAAATGCCCGCCGGTTTTGGAAACCGAATCGATTAAGAAATCACGCAACTCTTGGCATAAAGCAACTAGTTGTTCACTCGTAAGCGAATCAAGGTCGCGTGGACCTCGAATTCCGCTGAGCAAACTCATAGACTCTTCAACCTAGATTGCGATGCCAGTATTTCCCTTAGGAAACTAGGCTTCTCAATACGTACTGAAGGATTCCACCGTTACGGTAGTAATCTGCTTCACCAGGTGTATCGATTCGAACAACAGCGTCAAATTCAACCACAGACTTGCCCGTGGCCGAATGCGAAGTTGGTTTCGCAATCACGCGAACCGTCTTAGGCGTTACGCCCTTGTTCAGTTCTTCAACGCCAACGATGCTAAATTCCTCGGTACCGTCAAGACCAAGCGAGTCTGCAGTCTGCCCAGCTGGGAACTGCAGCGGAAGAACGCCCATTCCAATTAGGTTGCTGCGGTGGATTCTCTCGAAGCTCTCGGTGATTACAGCACGAACGCCCAGCAGGCTGGTTCCCTTAGCGGCCCAGTCTCTAGATGAACCAGATCCGTATTCCTTGCCACCAAGAATTACCAGTGGAGTTCCTGCGGCCTGGTAGTTGCTTGAAGCGTCATAAATGAATGCCTGTGGAGCATCTGGCTTTGTGAAGTCGCGGGTGTAGCCGCCCTCAACATCAGTTAGGAGCTGGTTGCGAAGGCGGATGTTAGCGAAAGTGCCTCGAATCATCACCTCGTGATTTCCGCGTCGCGAGCCGTAGCTGTTAAAGTCCACGCGTGAAATGCCATTCTCCGTCAGGTACTTACCGGCTGGTGAGTCAACCTTGATTGAGCCGGCTGGGCTAATGTGGTCGGTGGTTACCGAGTCACCAAGTTTTGCCAATACTCGAGCTCCAAGGATGTCCTTAACGGCATCTGGGGTCATCTTCATGCCGTCAAAGTATGGCGGCTTGCGAACGTAAGTCGACTTTGCATCCCATTCAAATACCGCACCCTTAGGGGTTGGTAGCGACTTCCAACGGTCGTCACCATCGAACACACCGGCGTACTGAGTCTTAAACATTTCAGAGTTGATTGACTCATCAATAGTTTTTTGAACTTCAGCGGCTGTTGGCCAGATGTCGGCCAAGTAAACAGGCTTGCCGGCCTGGTCTTCACCAAGCGAGTCATTCTCGAAATCGAAGTCCATCGTTCCAGCCAGAGCGTAGGCAATCACTAGTGGCGGTGATGCCAAGTAGTTCATTTTCACGTCCGGGCTGATACGACCTTCGAAGTTACGGTTGCCAGACAGCACAGCGGTCACGGCTAGGTCGTTGTGATTGATGGCCTCAGAAATCTCGTCTGAAAGCGGGCCTGAGTTTCCGATGCACGTGGCGCAACCGTAACCGACCAGGTTGAAACCTAGTGCGTCAAGATCTTTGGTAAGACCGGCCTTGTTGTAATACTCGGTGACAACCTTTGAACCTGGTGCCAACGAAGTCTTCACCCAAGGTTTTGCCTTTAGGCCCTTTGCAACGGCTTTTCGCGCCACTAGGCCGGCAGCAAGCATCACAGATGGGTTGGAGGTATTGGTGCAAGAGGTGATTGAAGCAATAGCAACGTGGCCATTGTTCATGGCAAAATCTTTGCCCTTTACAGCGGTCGGCTTAGAAACCTCGGCTGAGTAACTTGGCAGAACCTTCTCAAAGGCAGCCTTGGCGTCGCTCAACACAATGCGGTCCTGAGGACGCTTAGGGCCAGCGATAGATGGAACCACCGAACTTAGATCTAGTTCCATGTATTCGCTAAATCGTGGTTCAATGCTTGGGTCGTGCCAAAGCCCCTGTGCCTTGCTGTATGCCTCTACGAGATCAATCTGCTCTTGCGAGCGACCGGTAATGCGTAGGTAGTCGAGCGTCACTTCGTCGATTGGGAACATCGCTGCTGTAGAACCAAATTCTGGGCTCATGTTGCCAATTGTGGCTCGATTAGCGAGCGGGACCGAGCTAACGCCAGCGCCATAAAATTCAACAAATTTGCCAACCACACCGTGCTTGCGGAGCATCTCGGTAATCGTCAAAACCACATCCGTGGCAGTCACGCCGGCATTTATTTGACCGGTCAATTTAAAACCAACAACCTTTGGAATCAGCATGGAAACCGGTTGTCCAAGCATTGCGGCCTCGGCTTCGATGCCGCCCACTCCCCAACCAAGCACACCAAGGCCGTTGACCATTGTGGTGTGCGAGTCAGTACCCACACAGCTGTCTGGGTAGGCCTGAATTTCGCCATTTACTTCGCGCGCCATGATCGTGCGAGCAAGGTACTCAATGTTGACCTGGTGCACGATACCGGTGCCCGGTGGAACCACCTTGAAGTCATCGAATGCCGTCTGCCCCCAACGGAGGAACTGGTAGCGCTCGCCATTTCGGTTGTATTCGAACTCAACGTTGCGTTCAAACGCGTCGGCGCTTCCTGCGACATCGATCTGTACCGAGTGGTCGATCACCAATTCAGCTGGAGCCAGTGGGTTAATTCGCTTTGGGTCTCCACCAAGTTCAGCAACCGCCTCGCGCATAGTTGCAAGGTCAACGATGCAAGGCACACCCGTGAAGTCCTGCATGATCACGCGTGCAGGCGTGAACTGGATCTCGGTGTCTGGTTCGGCAGTCGGGTCCCAATTGACCAGTGCATTGACGTGATCTGCCGTGATGTTCGCACCATCCTCGGTGCGCAAGAGGTTTTCAAGCAAAATCTTAAGGCTGTATGGAAGCGTCTTTGCGTCCACTGAGTTCAGTCGGAAAATTCGATAAGTCTTTGCGCCGACTACTAGCTGGTCAGAAGAACCGAAGCTGTTTACCTTGGACATGGAGCCACTCCTTATTTTGTAGCAATACTGTTCAAAAATAGCACTTACTTGGCGTGTGAAATGCTGGTTCGCAATAACAGCCACGAAAGCCAAATACAAAGTGCGTATAGCGGCACACCCATGGCAACCCTAGCTATTCCGAGGGCCTCAATTTGATTGGCAAAGTAAAGCGGTAGTTGAACCAAAAGCCGCGCACCAAAGAGCGAGACAAAGATGCCAGTTACTAAATCTGCCCGACGAAGGATTTTCTTGTTTCTGCGCCAGGAAATAGGTTCATTTCGGGCAAAACCAACCAGAAAGCCAATCAGTGGCCATCTGACCATAATCGAAAGAGCCAACACCAGCCCATAAACAATGTTGGTAAAGAATCCTTGGACAAAGTAGTCCGCGGGATGGCCGCCTTCTCTTAGCGTTAGGTAGGCCGATATCGCAATTCCGACCGCACCCGCTATTGCCTGGGTCACCGGCTTTTTCCGAACTAATCGGTATACAAGAAAAATCCCTGAGAGGCTAAGTGCAGATACTGCCGCCGCAGTCGTGTTTTTAAAAATTGCGTAGATAAGCACGAACACAATTGCTGGCAATGAGCTTTCAACTATGCCTAACCAACCACCTAATGAGACCAGAAGCGATTCATGATCCAGACGAGTTACGCCATCTCGCTCGTGTATACCCAATTTTCGAAGGGCACCTTCGCGCTTGGAGTCCACATCCTTTGTGGGGTTCAAGTCATCCATTAGAAAGCCTTTGGTGGAGCGATTGTTCCACCCGGTACGTGCAATGGAAGCAGGTCTCCCGGAGGAAGTGGAGTTCCATCACGGTGAATCACAACGCTTCTGAACAAGTCATCGATGTCGGCCGCAGCTTTAGGATCGGTGATCGCAGCTCCAGCCACCTGCCCTCTAAGGAACCACTTTGGACCGTCTACACCAATAAATCTGGCGAATCGTGTACCAACCACAACGCCAGAATCATTCGCAAGTGGTATTTTTACCAGCAACTCTGGACCGAGTGAACCCACGCGATTCTCAACAGTGCCACCCTGCATGGTGACCGAGTCTGTGATTTGCTGGCGAATACCGTGCCAAAGCCCTTCTGACTTTGGGGCGGCAAAGGCTTGAAGCTGGAGGGTTGATTCGTCAAATTCGATCGTGACTGCGACTATCCGTTGGCTTGGTTCCTCGACTTCGAGCCTGACTTGCATACCCTCACGGGTTGGCAGGTGAATCGACCCTAAATCTAGAGCTTTAGCCGAATAGTCTCGTTCAGATGAGTCAAAAGGGCCTGCCGACGGTCGATCCGTTGGAGCTGATTTCTCGTTCTGGTACGCACCTGTCATGGCTACTTTGTGCCCGTCGAACCAAAACCAGCAGCCCCGCGATGTGAACCTGGGAGATGGTCAACAGCGACAAATTGGGCAATTTCGATGGCCTGAATGACTAACTGAGCAATTCTGTCGCCGCGTTGGACCTGAAAATCCGTGTCTGAACTGTTGTACAGAGTCACGGCAATTTCACCGCGGTAGCCGGCATCGACCGTTCCCGGTGCGTTCAGAACCGTAATCCCATGCTTTGCCGAAAGGCCACTTCGAGGATGCACTAGGCCAACATACCCGTCTGGTAAGGCTATCGAGACCCCCGTCCGCAAAGTCAGTCGTTCTCGGGCAGGAACGATCGCGTCCACCGCAGAACGAAGATCGGCTCCGGCATCACCCGGCTGAGCATAGACAGGCTCAAGCCCAGGTTCTGCAACAAGTAGTACTGGAAGTTTTGAGGTCACGAATAGAGCGTAATCTAAGACTGTGCAGGAACTCAGCAATGAAATTCAATACTCGGAATGGGTATTACCAAAGTGGACCAGCTTTTTACCAGTCCTCATCATTTATCCGACTATTTGGCTAACTTTGCTGCCGATCAACGAAGCCGTGGGCGTCTGGCTAGGCCTATTGCTAACGGTGCTATTTCCAACTCTCATGGTCATGAAGGCCGCCAGGATAAGTGTGACTCGAAGCTACCTTCGAGTTGGAAATGCGTCGATTGAGCGAAAGTTTGTAACCGGGGCGCAAGTGATTGAGGGTGAAGATGCGTTCTTCGCCCGAGGAAGAGAACTAGATTCTCGCGCGTTTATTCATTTCCAGGGATCGGTGAAGACACTACTTCGCGTTGATATTCAAGACGCGCACGACCCAACCCCATATTGGCTTTTTTCCACGAGAAACCCTAAAGCCCTGGCTCAGGTGCTTGGTTTCTAAAAATACTAACTATGTGCTTCAGGCTAGTGAATTAGCTCTCGCACTCGATGCAGAGTTTTCCGTACTTGCCCTTTTTAGTAGACAGAAGCGAGTGATGCTTCACAATGAAGCACTCGCTGCAGGTGAACTCATCATCTTGAGGTGGCAGAACCACTACATCCAAGTCTTCAGAGACTACATCTGGGATGGCAAAGCCCTCGCCGTGCTCAGACTCATCGGTGTCAACTAAGCCGGAAAGCTTGTCAGGCGTGCGCTCTTTGATGGCCTCGATTGACTCGGTATCGTCATCGTTTTTTCGAGGTGCATCGTAATCGGTGGCCATTCGCCTACCCTTTCGGTAAAAGTCTTGAAGCGTGCATAGTGTGCAATAAATATCCGCGAAAAGCAAACCTCCCGCGCCATACGAGACAAAATACCTTCAAATTCTCAGTTTCATTGACGGCACGCCAATGAAATGTGCAGTTTCGTTTGGGTGCGGTGGCAAACTGTGTTCAAGATCGAAAGGATCATCAGATGCAAGACATTCGGCTGGTCGGCAATGACGGCGAGTACCTGAATCTTGAAACTCAGACAGGCGAACAGTTTCGTTTGGTCCTAGATGACACCGTGCGCGCAGCCGTTAAGCGAGAGAACTCGGCGCCCCTAGATCAGGTCTCGATTACACCTAGAGAAATTCAAGACGCAGTTCGTGCTGGCGCAACCCCAGAGGAAGTGTCTGAAAAGTTCTCTGTGCCTTTTGACTACGTAGACAAATTTGCGCAGACAGTCATCGATGAAATTGGGCACATAATCGCCAGCGCCCAGAGTGTCAGGCTGACCATAGCAGCCGACCGTTACAGTGAAGCCACTCAGGTGGAGTTTCGTGAAGTTGTCCAGGGCAGGCTCAACAACGCTGGTGCAAAAATTAGTCAGTGGTCTGCACTCAAGACCGAGAATTCGCCATGGCACGTTCGGGTCCATTTCTCCGATGGCAACGGTATGGAAAAGACCGCAACCTGGGCCTTTGACCAAAGGCGTTTAGTTCTAAGCCCCGAAAATGAGGCAGCGGTCAACTTGACCAATGCAGGAGTTTCTAGGGACTTCGATCAACCAAAGCTTAGAGTTTTGGACGAAGTGATTTCACAGGCTGGCAGGCATGTTCAAGATTCGATAGCCACCGAGGCAATTACTGTCATTGAAGATGAAGTAGTGTTGGCCGCTGTGTCGGCGCCTAGCGCTATTGAAGAACTGACAAGGGCGTCACTTGAAGCGGTAGATGTTGCCAATGCCGTAGATGAATTGGTAGAAACTATTCAACCTTCTGAGCCGGCACCAATATCGGCGACTGTGGACTTGCTCGAGGCGCTGCGTAAGAAACGAGCTGCTGCCGATTCGGTGGCAAAACCGCGAGCCAATCCAGCGCAAAGTGAACCCGAGATTATTGAGCCATTAGCGTCAAAGCCAGATCCGCTAGTCGCTAAAAGCGACGAAGCTATGCCCACAGCCAAAAAAGGCCGGCCGAGTATGCCGAGTTGGGATGAAATTGTCTTTGGAACTAAGACAGATGAGTAGCGAATTTCCCCAACTTTAGAAGTGGAACAATTAACTCATCCGCAGAAATCGAACCATGTTGGCCGATCATCCTGAGGCTTTGAGGTTTGGCAAAGTGTCGATGGTAACAGGCGTTTTTGCCCTCTGAAATAAGAAAAAGATCTGGCATAAAGGTCTTTTCAACATCGGCTGAGTACCAGCCTTTTGCGACGAGTTCCTCTGCTGTTGCAACAATTACTCGCCCGGTAAGGCGATCCCGTAGTGTTTCGACCGATGCCTGGGCGTTCGCCAAATTATCAAAGTAAAGAAACGTGTTTCTCGGGTCACCAGTTACAGCGATGATTCCAGGCAGATTAAATTCATCAAGCATTATCTGGCCCTCAGCTGGAACATCGACTATCCCATGATCGGCTGTAATCAATAGGCCTGCGTCCTTTGGAATCAGCGCATTGAGCTTTTTAAAAGTGGCGTCGACTAGCTCCAACCTTTCCAGCCAGATATCTGAATTGACACCGTAAGCGTGTGCGGCTTGATCAAGTTCAGGAAAATACCAATAGATCAGGGTTTTCGAGTTCTTCTTCAAAAGACTGAGGACAATTTCGCTTGCCTCATCGTGGTTGTCTGCCGAGAGATAGGTGCTTCCAGACATCGACAACTCACTGAAGCCTGAACCTTTGTAGTCTGAAGGGCCGACTACGTAACAGTCGACATTTGAAGCTCGGGCCAAGTCCGCCACCGACGGGCTACAAGCAAACTGCTCCGGCGAGAAATCATCGCTCCAGCCACTCAGTAAGTTACGGACAGTATTATTCTCACGATCGAAAACCGAGTACCCCAGCACTCCATGCTCGCCAGGCCTCTTGGCCGAACCGAAGCTTGTTATTGCAGCTGCAGTGGTGCTTGGAAAGACCGTATTTATGCCTTTTGATTCGGCCAAAAGTGAATTCAGGAAAGGAGCGTGTCCGCCAGCGTGCCGAAGGTTGTTGGAACCAAGTCCATCGATCAGAACTACGCAAGCACTTCTTGCCGAATTGAATCCAAGACGGTTGTTTTTGCCGGTTATTGCCCCAAGGGCGCTGATAAAAACATCGGAAAGCCTCCCAAGAGATTTGGGGGCGGCAGGTAGCATCGTAGGCATCACCAATAAGTCTGCCACAGTGGCCAGCCCAACCCTTGAGAGAGCATGAAAAACGAGTTTCCAGAAGAACACCGCATTGTTGACATCGAATTGTCAAAAGAAATGCAGGAGTCTTTTCTCGAATATTCTTACTCGGTAATTTACGCTCGTGCACTCCCCGATGCTCGTGATGGCCTAAAACCTGTACATCGACGAATCGTGTATCAAATGGGCGAAATGGGATTGCGCCCAGAACGTGGCCACGTCAAATCTGCGCGCGTCACCGGTGAGGTCATGGGTAAACTTCACCCACATGGCGACAGTGCCATCTATGACGCTTTGGTTCGCATGGCGCAACCGTTTAGCCTCAGAGTGCCTTTGATTGACGGCCACGGTAACTTTGGAAGCTTGGATGATGGTCCGGCAGCGGCTCGCTATACGGAAGCCAAACTTTCGCAAGCTGCGATGCTGATGAACGAGGGCTTGGACGAAGATGTCGTTGATTTCAAGCCAAATTACGATGCTCAGTTATCGGAGCCTGAAGTTCTTCCGGCCGCATTCCCTAATTTGCTAGTAAATGGTGCATCGGGAATTGCAGTTGGTATGGCAACAAACATGCCACCGCACAACTTGCGTGAGGTCATTTCGGGTGCTCGTTTCTTACTTGAAAACCCGCAAGCCAATACTGCCGACTTGATGAAATACATTCCTGGGCCAGATCTGCCTAACGGTGGCATAGTAATGGGGCTAGATGGCGTTCGGGATGCTTACGAAACCGGTCGCGGTGTCTTTAAGACTCGTGCCAGAGTTTCGATTGAAAGTGTCTCGCCAAGAAAATTGGGCATCGTCGTCACCGAACTTCCCTACCTCGTTGGCCCTGAGAAGGTAATTGAGAAAATCAAGGATGGCGTCAACTCCAAGAAACTCCAGGGAATTTCAGATGTCACCGACCTGACGGACCGAACTAATGGCTTGAAGCTCGTGATTGAACTCAAAACGGGATTTGACCCACAGGTTGTGCTGGACCTCCTTTATCGCTTCACTCCGATGGAAGACTCATTTGGCATCAATAATGTTGCCCTTGTTGACGGCAGACCTCTTACTCTTGGCCTACGCGACCTTCTTGGTGTGTACCTTGCCCATCGCATTACGGTAACGCGCCGCCGAAGCACCACTCGCCTTGGAAAGAAGAAGGCAAGGCTCCATCTGGTCGAGGGCTTGCTGATTGCCATATTGTCGATCGACGAGATTATTCAGATCATTCGAAACAGCGATGAAGTCGATGAGGCGCGTAACTGACTGCGAGCAACTTTTAATCTCAGCGAACTACAGGCCGAGTACATCCTCGAGCTTCGCCTTCGACGCCTGACAAAATTCTCAAGAATTGAACTTGAGACAGAGAAGGCGTCCCTACTCGAAGAGATCGCCGCTCTTGAGCACATACTTGCAAATGAAACAAATCTCAGGGCTGTGGTTTCAGCAGAGCTTGCCGAGGTTGCCGATAAGTATGGTGATGACCGTCGCACAACTCTGATCTCAGACGTAGAAGAAGTCAAGCCAATTTCTATGGCAAAAGCTGTGACGGTAAATGCCGAGCTAGCAGACACTCCTGCGACTATTGTCCTTACTTCCAGTGGGTTCCTGACCCGAGTAGACGGCCATCAACCAGCAACTTCTGAAACCAAGCGCAGCAAGCATGATGCGCGTGCGGTAATTGTCAAGACCAGCACTAGGCAGGACCTTGGCTTTGTAACAAGCCAGGGCAAGATTCACCGAATTCACGTTGCGGATGTTCCAGCCACTGGAGATTTGCTGGATTCGAGCGGCTTTGTGAATGCTCACGAATTCCTTGGTTTGCCTCGTGAGGAGCGCATTCTTTACGCTCTAGAGCTGAATGACACCGCAGAATTGGCACTGGGTACTGTCCAGGGTGTTGTCAAACGAGTTGTTGCCGACTTCCCCGCCAAGGACGAGTTCGAAGTTATTTCCTTGAAGGAAAACGACGAAGTTGTCGGCGCCACTTTGGCCGTCGATTCCTCAACGCTGGTCTTTATAACCTCTGATGGGCAATTACTCCACTACTCAGCCGCCTCGGTTCGCCCACAGGGTCGTCCGGCCGGCGGAGTTGCGGGGATTAATTTGTCCGAGGGAGCCCAGGCCATATTCTTTGGCTCGGTATCTGGCAGCGACAATCCGCTGGTAGTAACTGCTGCAAACAGTTCCTTAGCCATTCCAGGCACGGATGCCGGCTCTGTGAAAATTTCGGATCTAGCCGAGTTTCCTGGAAAAGGACGTGCAACTGGCGGCGTTCGGGCTCAGCGATTTGTTCGTGGCGAAGACCAACTCTATTTTGGTTGGGTCGGCGTTGAACCGCTAAAGGCGCTCACAGTTGACGGAAAGCCAATTGAGTTGCGCGGCGAAAAGGCTAAGCGTGACGCCTCTGGAACTCAGCAGGCTAATGTGATTGGTTCAGTCGGGAACTAATTCCGTTGCTTTCGCAACAGAGCTCATTCGATTATTCGAGTGAATTTCGCCAGTGATTAGGCGTCGATTCGATCTCTTTCAAAGTCATCCGCTGAATCGATGATGAAATCTCTTCTCGGCGCGACGTCGTTTCCCATGAGAAGCTCAAATACCTGTTCCGCAGCAACAGCATCTTCAACGCGAACCCGACGAAGCGCACGATGGCTTCGGTCCATAGTGGTTTCTGCAAGCTGGTCAGCATCCATCTCGCCAAGACCCTTATAGCGCTGAATAGGCTCTTTGTATCGTTTGTCAGACTTCTCAAGTTTCAGCAAGAGGGCTTCCAGTTCTTGCTGTGAATATGTGTAGACAACTTCGTTGGCCTTCGAGCCTGGATTTATTATTTCAACGCGGTGCAAGGGGGGAACGGCTGCGAAAACGCGCCCAGCCTCGACCAGCGGTCTCATGTAGCGGAAAAACAGCGTGAGGAGCAGAGTACGAATGTGTGCGCCGTCAACATCTGCATCGCTCATCAGGATTACTTTGCCGTACCTGGCCGATTCCAGGTCGAAACTTCTACCCGAGCCCGCACCGATAACCTGAATGATTGAGGCGCATTCGGTATTTGAAAGCATGTCCGAAACCGATGCCTTCTGCACGTTCAAGATCTTTCCACGAATTGGAAGTAGCGCCTGGAATTCACTATTACGGGCCAGCTTCGCTGTGCCAAGCGCAGAGTCACCCTCCACAATGAACAATTCGGAATCCATAGTGTCTTGTGTTCTGCAGTCGACAAGTTTCGTAGGAAGCGAAGAGCTCTCTAGTGCGTTCTTTCGTCTTTGAGTCTCTTTATGAGTCCTTGCCGAAATTCGTGATTTCATCTCGGCGACTATCTTCTCGAGAAGCAGAGCAGTTTGTGCCTTGTCATCACGCTTGACACTTTTGAAACGATCGTTTAAAGTCTTGGCGATAACGTTCGCCACAATGTTTTTAACGGCTGGGGTGCCGAGAACCTCTTTGGTCTGTCCCTCGAATTGTGGCTCCGCTAAGCGCACGGTGACCACGGCAGTTAATCCAGCTAAAACGTCTTCCTTCTCGATTTTGTCGTTTCCAACTTTTAACTTTCTTGCGTTCGCTTCGATTTGTGACCGCATCGCCTTTAGTAGGGCCTGTTCAAATCCGGCAACGTGGGTGCCGCCCTTAGGCGTAGAAATAATGTTTACGTAGGACTTGAGTTCTGTGTCGTAGCCGGTTCCCCAACGAACGGCAACATCAACGGTACATTCACGCTCTACCTCACGAGAAACCATGTTTCCCGACTCGTCTAGAACCGGAATTGTTTCGGTGAATTTTCCTAGGCCACTTAATCTCCAGGTAGAGGTTAGGGGTGAATCCTTGGCAAGAAAATCCGCATACTCAACAATGCCGCCTTGATAGCGGAATTCCTGATGCTGGCGTTCGGGTCCACGCTCATCCGTGATTCCAATACCTAGGCCAGGAACAAGAAACGCAGTTTGTCTTGCACGTCCGACTAATTCGTCCGTTGAAAAGAAAGCATCCTTGATAAAAATCTGAGGATCAACCCAATATCGAACTCGAGTTCCCGACACTGATTTCGCGACTTTGCCGATTTCTCTCAGCAACGAGCCGTCTTCGAAGGGTTTGAATGGGTTAGTCGGTGCTATTCCGCTTCGGTCGTCGAAAATACCCGGCTCTCCACGCCTGAATGACATCGCGTAAGTTTTGCCGTCGCGGTCCACCTCAACGTCTAACCTTTCGGAAAGCGCATTCACGACCGACGCGCCCACGCCGTGCAGTCCACCAGAAGCAGCATAGGACCCTGAGCCAAATTTACCGCCGGCGTGCAGCTTGGTGAATACAACTTCGACGCCGGTCAGTCCCGTCTTCGGCTCGATGTCTACTGGTACACCACGAGCCTTGTCGCGGACCTCTACCGAATTATCTTTGTGCAGGATTACATCGATTTGATTTCCGAACCCAGCCAAGGCCTCGTCGACTGAGTTGTCGATGATTTCCCAGAGGCAGTGCATCAGACCGCGTGAGTCGGTCGAACCAATGTACATGCCAGGACGCTTGCGAACCGCTTCGAGTCCTTCTAGGACAGAAAGATGGCGGGCTGAATAGTCAGAGTTAGGCACCTTGAAATGCTATCTGTGATCAAGCTAGAACCGCGGTTTGACACGGGTGGGACCAAAGGCTACGCAAATACTTCGCAGTTAGCGAAATCGTGGCGCAATTAGCAGCGCATTACCGTCATGTGTGGTCATATGTAATCGGAAGGGATTTGCAATGAATCAAGAACTTACAACCGAACTCGAAAACGACGAGATTTCGGAGAACACCGGTCTAACAGCTAATGATCGCTGTGACATTTGTGGAGCGCAGGCGTACATACGTGTCGAGCTTGCTGCAGGTGACTTGATTTTCTGCTCACACCACGGAAACGAAAAGCGTGCCCAGCTCGAGCCTGTTTCAATCGCCTGGCACGACGAGACTGCAAAGTTACTCGCTCGCTAGCTCTCGTTCAAGCTTCCAAATTTCACTGACTAGGTCGGCCAACTGGCCGGCCTTTTCATTTGGCAAAGCCGGCAAAGTTTGAACACCAGCACTATCGCAAACAAGTCTCAAAAGTCGCTCCACCAAGTTGCTATTGCGTGAGAGAACTGGTCCATGAAGCATGGTGCCAAACTGGTTTCCATTTCGGGCAAATGTCGGCAAACTCGATTCGGTGTTTACATAACCAAGAAACTCGGAACCTTCGAACAAAGTGATTTCAAATTTCGAGACTCGTGGTCCAACGACCGGAGCCTCGATCTCCGGGAAAAAACCCGAGTCCTTCAAGAGCTCGTAGCAGGAAGAAACTGCCAATACTGGAAGAGTGGCACCTGAGCGCTGGATTTCACCCAAAATCACCCGCACATCCGCCCGAATTTGATTCCAGGCAGCCGCAGAACCGTGGCCCATGAATAGGAAATCTAGATCTTTTAGGTCTTCCTTGGATTCAACTTTGATAGTCGCGAAATCAAGACCGCGCCAAGCGAGCTGCCTTTCCAAGACTTTCACATTGCCTTGGTCGCCATTCAAGTCGAGGTGCCCGGGGAACATTGTTCCGATTCGAATCGTCATCGCGTCACATCCTCAGGGTCTGTAAAGCCAAGAATTCGCCTAATTCTTCGCATGGCGTCTGCCGAGAATATGACGGTCTTAACACCACGACTAGGTTTAGGAAGGGCGAAAAAGTGGTTCAAAGCTGTTTCAAGATCCCCCTCAACTAGGCCTAGCGGTATGTCTTCATAAGCCAAACGCAGAGCGATTTCGGCAAAGTTGAATCCAGTCACGACGTCCGCATGAGTCAAGTTCTTAAAATCTACGGTCCATAGCCAGGACGGGTCGTGAACATCGCGGCCGATTGCAACCATTATCTGCTCGGGTTTCGTGATCAAATTATCCAGGTTGAGTTGAAAACTCATTGGGTTTTGAACCAGGATGAACTCGACATCCTCTCCCCCAACCTGTGCTATCTCGCCACGGGCAAACACTGGGGGAAGTTGGTCCAGGACCTGGGAGGCAAGTTCTGCATCGAAGGAATCCGCCAGGTAGGCCTTTGCAGAAGTCAAAGCGGCGATCGAATCTAGGGCGTAGTGAAGGCCACGATTTGGCAAAGAAAATTCGAGTTCTTTAGAACCTAATCTTGCCGTTGCTTGAAGCTCCGCCACCCGAATGATTTCGTTTTCAACTTTTGGCCTTGGCAACTGAGCAAGGTAGGTTGGCGCCGATCCGAGTCCGTGTTCTGTTTGTTTCAAAATGTCTGAGACAATCCCAAACCAGCTCAAATTGCAGCTAACTTCTGGCTCTAACATCACCGTATTTTGATCGTCACCGTTTAGTAGGACTGTGCCAGTTGTTCGTTGTGCCACTAAGGCGAGTTTTTGGCGTACAACCGCGGGGTCAACGAACCGATCCAGTTGGTCCTCAAGAACATTCAGAATTGTGGACTGTCGTGGCTTTATTCGCTTCGTTATTTCGGCAGCGTGACCCTCATCCATTTCAAGTATTGCGACATCGCCCGGAATTCGCCCAAAAAGATTTGATTTCTCAATTATTGCGGAGTAAAAACCCTGTTCGATATTCGCCGTGGAAGGATTCGTAAACACAGATTTGCCGTGCGCCCGAGCAATCGCGACGAGCATTTTTGTGGTTGTAGATTTGCCAGCCGAACCAGTAACAACTACAAGCCCATCTGTGAAGCTGTTCAATGTCTTCGCTAGCAATCCGGGAGCAATCTTGCTCAAAACCAATCCGGGTAAAGCCGATCCACCGCCTGGCCGCACTTTTCTGATCAGGGCTCTAGTAAGGCGACCGATCAGAATTGCCACGAAGTAGCGCAAATTAATTCTCTAAGTAGTCGCGTAACATCTGGGAGCGAGATGGGTGACGCAGCTTAGACATAGTCTTTGATTCGATCTGACGAATTCTCTCGCGTGTGACGCCAAACTCTTCACCAATTTGATCAAGGGTCTTTTGAACGCCATCGCCAAGTCCGAACCTGCTACGAATTACTCCGGCTTCACGCGGGTGAAGGGAGTCAAGAATTCGCTCGAGCTCACGCTGAAGCATCGTGAAACCAACTGCGTCAGCCGGCACAACCGCTTCGGTGTCTTCGATTAGGTCACCAAACTCGCTATCGCCGTCTTCACCCAATGGGGTAGACAACGAAATAGGCTCACGGCCGTATTTCTGAACTTCGACAACCTTCTCAGGTGTCATATCCAATTCCCGCGCTAGCTCTTCTGGAGTAGGTTCGCGGCCCAAATCCTGAAGAAGCTGTCGCTGAACGCGAGCAAGCTTGTTGATGACCTCGACCATGTGAACTGGAATACGAATAGTTCTCGCCTGGTCAGCCATAGCGCGAGTGATTGCCTGGCGAATCCACCAGGTTGCATAGGTCGAGAATTTATATCCCTTGGTGTAGTCAAACTTCTCTACCGCACGAATAAGACCCAAGTTACCTTCTTGGATAAGGTCAAGGAACTGCATTCCGCGACCGGTGTATCGCTTGGCCAGGGAAACAACCAATCGTAGGTTTGCCTCTAGAAGGTGGCTCTTTGCTCGTTGCCCGTCTTTGACTACCCACTTGAGGTCACGTTCTGCCTCGCGGGTCAACTTGGTCTCGGTTGCAAGCTTTTCTTCAGCAAACAGGCCGGCTTCGATGCGCTTTGCCAGCTCAACTTCGAGTTCGGCATTAAGAAGGGCTACTTTACCTATCTGCTTTAGGTAGTCCTTTACAGGGTCAGCGGTAGCCCCGGTAATTGTTGTGGTCTGAACCGGGATGTCGTCATCCTCGCGGTTCGAAAGAACAAGTGCTCCTTCAGGAACAACGATCTTCTCTTTATCGTCATCTTCGTTTTCGTCATCGTGCTCATCTTCAACGACAGTCAAGTCGATGGCTGCAGTAGCCTCGGCGACAATGTCCTCCACGGCGATGTCATCGACCTCGTCGATTTCCTCTTCATCTTCGTCGATGCCCTTTGAAGCTTTGATTGCCTTGGCTGGCTTAGACTTCGCTGCCACAGGCGCAGACTTTGTTGCCGTCGCCGGCTTGGCTGTCGATTTTGTTGGAGCCTTGGCTACCTTTGGAGCGGCCACGGTCGAAGCTGCTGCGGTTTTAGGGGCTGCTGCGGTCTTAGTGGCAGTCTTTGCCGGTGCATTCTTCTTCTCAGCAGTTGGCTGTGACTCGGCCTTTACCTTGGTAGTCGTTGCCTTAGTTGCAGTTGCCTTTGGTGTGGTCTTAGGTGTTGCAGGAATGATCGTTGCTTCTTTCTTAGTCGGTGTTTGAACCCCCGAAGTTTTGCTTTGCCCCGCGTGCAACAGATTAGACAGGAAGCCGCGCTTCTTACCGTCTTCGTTATTCTTAGCCACGTCTACCTCTCAGTGCCAGCACTTTGCTGGTCCGGGCATTACTAAGACCCATGTCAAATCCATTTCAAAATGGACGACTGGGTCTCTCAGCAATTATGCCACCAAACCGCCACATAAATGGTCGATTCGTTATATCTGTGTCATGTTGCGAGGTTAAAAGCAAGAGAATTCGCGAATCTATTCCCGAAATCTTGAATTAGCACTGGTTAATCGGAATCTTCGCCCGAGTTCTTTCTGCGGCTTGCGAGGTAATCCTCCAGCTCTGCCGCAATTTCATCGGCATTTGGAATTTTGCTAGATGGTTTGCTGATCGGTGCCAAATTAGCACCGCCACGTTCATTTAGGTAACCCTGCTCAAGGTTAGCAATCATGCGGGACAGCTCCTCATTGTCTGCAATCTGCCCATTGAGCTTAGTTAGGAACCGCTCCCCCTCATCCCTGAGATCGTCAGTTGGAAAAACCAGCCCAGTAGCCGCTGAGACCTGCTCAAACGCCATGACCGCCGCTTGAGGATATTCACTTTCACTCAGGTAGTGCGGCACGAGCAGTACATACCCGGCTGTTGGAACCTCGGCTGCCGCCAAGCGGAATTCGAGGAGGTGTAAAACGTTTCCGGGAACCTGAGTTTGAGGTCGCCATTCCGAAGTGTCTTCAATGAGATATTTTCGATTACCTGACACAGTTACGCCCACAGGACGGGTGTGTGGAATTGGGAATGGAATGGAGTGCACCCAGGTGAAATCGCTGACTGCATAGAAATCTAGGATGAAGGTCATTGCGTCGGCAAAAGCTTCCCAGCGGAAATCCGGCTCATAACCATGAAGGTAAAGGAAGGGCTGCCGAACTTCATCCCAAACGAGGTAGATTCCGAGCACAGGAGGGTCATACGACTCGATGTGGTCTTTTTCAAAGAACATTACGGGTCTGCGGGATCGATAATCGAGAAGCTCATCGTTGTTGAAACTGATCAGCAACTTGTGTTCCAAATTGCCGAATATTTGATCTGCAAATTGTGAAACGGTCGAGCCGGCATCTGTGAAGCCACTCAGCCCAGCAAGCATGTGTAAACCAAGGGTCACTTCTGTGTCCACATCGTGGATCGTGAAAAGGTCTTGAGGCTGAAGCATGTCTAAATCCTAACCCTCGATAGTGGCGCGTAGCATGGTGCTATGCCTGCTATCAAGCTCTCAACCCAACCATCTGGTCTTTCACCTAAGAAAGGTCAAGTAGTTGTTATCGGCCTGAAAGATGCCGACAAGAAAGTACAACTAATTTCACACCGATCCGATTCCCAAGCCCTTGATGGGCTAGACCTGCAGTCATTGGGTTGCTCAGGGGCCTTCGAAAAGTTGACACTTTTGCCCGGCGTAGATGGGCAGGTCTTTGCCCTTATTGGAACAGGAACCGAAGAGTTGGACGAGGATTCACTGCGGGAATTGGCTGGTTCTGCGGCTAGGTCACTTCAGCAATTCGAAACGATTATTTTAGATCTGCCTAGCGATGATGCACAGGACGCGGTTAATTTGCTTGAAGGAGCGCTTCTCGGCCTATACCGATACCGTGGACCACACGAAGATTCGGCAAAACTGAATAAGACCCGCGCTCAGGTTTCTCGAATTGTTGTTATCACCGAGCATGAAGTGCCAAAGTCAGCCATTCAACGTGCCGAAATCATCGCGGACGCAACAAATCACATCCGGGATCTGGTGAACACACCCCCGAATCACCTCTATCCGTCTAGCTTTGCCGACAAGGTCAAGG
>Ga0213920_1000557_pt1 | contig 27613 bp, 30 predicted proteins | sample McNCre1117MG_FD_161054 | JGI IMG/M metagenome (GOLD analysis project Ga0213920, IMG submission 161054) | Freshwater microbial communities from McNutts Creek, Athens, Georgia, United States - 11-17 MG | ecosystem: Environmental > Aquatic > Freshwater > Creek | place: USA: Georgia | collected...
CAGCCTCGTCAGCTGAAACCTCAGGAACCTCTACAGGCTTGATGTTTACAACTGCCTCGTCTGCGCGTAGCACCTTGGTGCGTAGAACGGCTTCTGAAAGCTTTAGCTGGCGGTCAAGCTCAACAACTGCAGCAGAAGTAGCAGTCATGTTGACTACTGCATAGATGCCTTCGTTGTTCTTCTTGATTTCGTAAGCCAGACGGCGACGGCCCCAGATGTCAACGTTGTCTACAGTGCCTTCAGCATTGCGGATTACGTTGAGGAACTTATCTAGGGATGGAGCGACGGTGCGTTCTTCGATCGTAGGGTCGAGGATCACCATTAGCTCGTACTTATGCATAACTAACCCACCTCCTTTGGACTAGAGCGGCCACGGACTTTCCGTGACAGGAGGGTCTTGCATAGTTGACCGCACAGTGTGCGATCGGGGTCGTTGCAGAATGCGAGACAGGGCTCGCGCGCAACCTCTCTAGCCTACCGGCTATTCCACCAGGCAAGCAAGCGTTTTTTGGCTTCATCTGGGCCGAGCGGGCCTTCTTCGAGACGAAGTTCCATCAAGAACTTGTATGCCTCGCCAACCTCTCGCGATGGCTTTAGGTCGAGAAGCTCCATGATCTCTTCACCGCTCAGGTCGGGGCGCAGGGCATTCAGCTCCTCTTCCTCCATGATTTTGACGATGCGCTGTTCCAAATCGTCATAGGCATGTGCCAACCGGTCAGCCTTGCGCTTGTTGCGAGTGGTCACGTCAGCGCGAGTTAGAGCGTGCAACCTGAGCAATTGGTCGCCCGCGTCGCGAACATAGCGACGAATTGCCGAGTCAGTCCAGGCCTGATCGCTATAGCCAAAGAATCGCAGGTGCAACTCGATTAGACGAGAGACCGCCTTGATGCTGTCGTTGTCGAACTTGAGCGCGCGCATGCGCTTGGTGGCCAATTTCGCGCCGACCAGGTCGTGGTGATAGAACGAGACCCCACCGCCCGGTTCGAGTCGGCGAGTCGCAGGCTTGCCGCAGTCGTGAAGCAACGCCGCAAACCGAAGGATGAAGTCGCCCTCGAGCTCATAATCCTTTTCATAGTCGATGGCCTGTTCGACAACGGTGAGGGTGTGCTCGTAGACATCCTTGTGGTGGTGATGTTCGTCGGTTTCGAGCTTTAGGGCTGGCAGCTCGGGCAGCACGTGACTGGCTAGCCCGCTGTCAACCAGGGCCTCGAGACCAAGTCTTGGATGCTTGCCCAGCATGAGTTTCACGAACTCAGCCTGAACGCGTTCTGCGCTAATGATGTTGATGCGCTCGGCCATCGACGTCATCGCCTCGAAAGTGGCCGGCTCGATCTCGAAGCCGAGCTGTGAGGCAAACCTCGCGCCGCGCATCATGCGAAGCGGGTCATCGCTGAAAGAGTCTTCGGGTTTGCCAGGCGTGCGAAGCACCCCGTCGAGCAGGTCCTTCAACCCCTGAAAGGGGTCGACGAAAATTTTCTCTGGAAGGCGAAGAGCCATCGAGTTGACCGTGAAGTCGCGTCTAAAGAGATCCTCGTTCAGGTCGGTGCCAAAGGCGACGTGCGGCTTGCGGCTATCCGGGTCGTATTTATCTGCTCGGTATGTGGTGATTTCGACGGTGTCGTCGCCCATCCTGGCGCCAATTGTGCCGAACTCGCGGCCGATATCCCAGTGGGCATCGACGTGCGGCTTGAGAATTGCGAGGGTTTCGTCGGGGGTCGCCGAGGTCGTGAAATCTAGGTCGGGTGACTTTCGGCCGAGGAATGCATCGCGAACCGGGCCGCCGACCAGGGCCAGCTCGTGGCCGGCCTCGGTGAAGATTCGCCCCAGGGTGACGAAAAGCGGCGAATCGGTGATTCGCTCGAGATTCGCTAGTGCTTCGGCCGTGGTCTGCATCCCATCAATCGTGCCACAGTTGCCGTCGCGGGTCTCGTTTTCAGCCATCTATCAGGCACAAAGGTTTAGAGTTGCCTTTATGAATGCAAAGCGCCCAGCACGGCACTTGACCAGGGTCGAAGAGACCTCGTCGGGTGGTTTCGTGTTGGCAGGCGACGGCAGTTCACGCGTGGCTTTAATCGGTCGAATCAATCGCAGCGGACGCATCGACTGGTGTGTGCCAAAGGGCCACCCAGAGGGCGATGAAAATCTCGAGCAGGCGGCAATTCGCGAAATCGCCGAGGAAACCGGGCTCGAGGCCGAAATTATCACCGATCTAGGCGACATCCACTATGAGTTTTCGGCTGGCAGCAAGCTCATTTCAAAGACTGTTCATCACTTTTTGATGCGTCAAACGGGCGGTCACCTGACTGTCGAGAATGACCCTCAGCATGAAGCCGTGGATGTCCAGTGGTTTGAAATCGACTCGCTCGATCAGACCTTGGCCCACGAGAATGAGCGCCGGATGGGCCGCGGTGTCCAAGAGTGGTTGGCGCGCCAGTGAACTCAAAGAATTTGGCCACTAAAACACTCGCGGTTGCACTCTCGGCGGCGTTAGCCGCTTCGATTTTTTCGGCTTCTTCGGCAACCGCCAAGACCCACCCGGTCGGCGACCTGCCCACCGACATTCCGAGCGTCCACATCGTGCCTGGTTCGGTCATCAACCTGGTTTCGAGTGAATCCAAGGTTCCGGTGCGAGTGCAGAACGACTTCGATTCTGAGGTCCGCGTTGATGTGCACATGTTGCCTAGCAACCCTCGAGTCACCGTGCCGAATGCGGTTGAGGTGATTGTTCCGGCAAACTCCGGCGTGAATGCCCAGGTTCCGGTGAAGGCAATCGGAAACGGCAAGGTTTTCCTGATTGTTTGGCTGACGACGTTCTCAGGCCTGCGGCTAACCGAAAACTCGCATTTGCAAATGAACGTTAACGCCGGAATCGAAACCGCGATGTTGATCGTCTTCGCCGTGGTTGTGCTCGGCCTTGGTTCGGTCGGCGTTTTGCGCACCCGCCGGAAGCTGCGCATCAAGGCAAGACAAGAAGCTGAGGCAAAAATATCGTGAGCATTGCTAAGTCATCCATGTTGATGGCCAGTGGCACGATCATTTCTCGTGTTCTTGGCTTCGTTCGTGCCGTCGTTTTGGCCGCAGCCATCGGTGTGACCACCAACGCAGCCGACGCGTTTGGCGTTGCCAACCAATTGCCAAACAACGTGTATGCGATCATCGTGGGCGGCGTGCTCAACGCGGTCTTGGTGCCACAAATTGTGCGGGCCCGCTCGCATGCCGATGGCGGCAAGGGTTACATCGACCGCTTGCTCACCTTCATCCTGACCATCTTTTTTGTAGTTTCAGTGATTTCGACAATCGCCGCTCCATTCTTGGTCGACATCTACACCAAGGATTGGACGGGACCAGAGCTAGCCTTGGCCACGGCCTTTGCCTACTGGTGCCTGCCGCAACTCTTTTTCTACGGCCTCTATTCGCTGCTGGGTGAAGTTCTCAATGCCCGCAGCGCCTTCGGGCCATTCATGTGGGCTCCGGTTCTCAATAACGTGGTCAGCCTCGCCGGCCTAATCGCCTTCATCTGGTTGTTCGGTGCCGACCCAACCGGCGCAAATGCCGCAGCGACCTGGACCCCAGATAAGGTCGCCTTGCTGGCCGGCTCGGCCACCGTTGGAGTCGCGGCACAGGCACTGATTTTGTTATTCGCGTGGAAGCGAATCGGGCTTAAGTTCAATTTGAACTTCAAATGGCGCGGCTTTGGCTTGCGCCCAGCCCTTCAGGCGGCTTCGTGGTCGCTTGGAATGGTGGTTGTGACCCAAATTGGTGGTTTGGTGCAAACCATCGTGGCATCGGGAACCCTGGTTTCACGTGAAACAAACACCGGAGTCGCCGGTGTGGCTGCGGCTGGCATCGCCTGGCTAATCTTCATGCTTCCGCACTCGGTTGCCACCGTCTCAATCGCCACCGCCTATTTCACGAAAATGGCTCAGCACGTTCACGACGGCAAAATTGAAAGCTTCAAGAAGGATTTCGTCACCGGAATCCGCGCCATTCTTGTCATTTCGGTCTTCGCCACCGTGGCTCTAATAGTTCTGGCTTATCCAATCGCCAGAGTTTTCGCGGGCGAACTGCCTGCCCTGGTTGCACTTGGCAACGTCATCATCGCCATGATGCTCGGCCTGATTCCATTTAGCTTCGTCTTCATGATGCAGCGCGCTTTCTTCGCCCTCGAAGACACCAAGTCGCCATTCTGGTTCACCGTGATTCAGATCGCACTCTTCATCACCGGTGCCATTGCGATTTCTGCCTTCGCCCCGACTGCCTGGTTGGTGGTTGGCCTTGCCCTGCTCACCAGCGGAACCGTAGCCATCCAGGCCACCGTTGCCTACCTATTTCTGGTCAGGCGAATCGGCTCACTCGGAGGCTTCGGCTTCCGTTCGGCAACAATCAAGTTTGTTCTTTCCGGTGCGGTCGCAGGCATCGCGGGCTATGGCATGATCCAGGCGCTCGGTGGAATCCGAGCCGGCTCATTTGTGGTTGACAAGGTGGTCTCCTCTGGTTTGAGTGCCACCATCGTCGGATTTGTGATGTTTGCCGTTTATGTTGCCGCTCTGAAGATCTCTCGCTCTGCCGAGATCGACTCGGTGCTCGCAAGCGTCAAGGGAATACTTCGCCGCTAAAATTGGGTTGACCCAACCGACAGCCGAAGAATTAGCAGGCGAGTGCCTGAGGAGAAGCAAGTGCGCGAAGTAATCATTATCGGATCAGGCCCAGCCGGTTTCACCGCGGGCATCTACACCGCGCGCGCTGGCTTGAAGCCATTGCTAATCGCCAGCTCGGTCGAGATCGGCGGCGAGCTCATGAAGACCACCGAGGTTGAGAACTTCCCTGGCTTCCCTGATGGCCTTCAGGGCCCAGATCTAATGGCCAACTTCCAGGCTCAGGCCGAGCGCTTTGGCACCGAAATCATGTATGAAGACGTTGTCGAGGTCGAGCTCGAGAGCGACATCAAGATTGTGAAAACCGGCAACGGACAAACCTATGAGGCGAAAACCGTAATCCTCGCCACCGGCGCCGCCTACCGTGAACTTGGCCTCCCTCGCGAAAAGGAGCTGAGCGGCCACGGAGTTTCATGGTGTGCCACCTGCGACGGTTTCTTCTTCCGTGAAAAGACCATTGCGGTGGTCGGTGGTGGCGACTCAGCCATGGAAGAGGCCAACTTCCTCACCCGCTTCGCTTCAAAGGTTTATTTGATTCACCGTCGCGACACCTTTAAGGCTTCGAAGATCATGCAGGACCGTGCACTTCAGAACCCGAAGATCGAAGTGATCTGGAACACAGAAATCACCGAGCTAAAGGGAGCTCTAAACCTAGAGGCCGTCACTCTGCGCAACACCGTAGATGGCTCGACCAAGGACATGGCCCTGGATGGTCTGTTCATCGCAGTCGGAAACGACCCACGCGTCTGGCTGGTTGAAAACCAGCTAGAGCTCACCGCAGAAAAGTTCATCAAGGTTGAAGGTCGCAGCTCAAAGACCAGCATCCCTGGTGTTTTCGCCTGCGGCGACGTAATCGACCCAACCTACCGTCAGGCGATCACCGCTGCCGGTTCGGGATGTGTTGCTGCACTCGATGCAGAGCACTATCTAATGGATCACTAAGCACCAAACCACCAGCAGTTTTCGCCGAAAAAGGAGCCCCTAAATGGCAAAAGATGTAACCACCTCAAGTTTCCAGGCCGATGTTCTAGACAGCGCACGCCCAGTGCTAGTCGACTTCTGGGCCGAGTGGTGCGGCCCTTGCCGCATGGTTTCACCGATTCTCGATGAGATTTCGGTTGAATACGCAGACAAAATCTCAATCGTCAAGGTGAATGTTGACAACGAGCCGGCATTGGCTGAAAAGTATGGCATCACCGGAATCCCTGCCCTACAGGTGTTCAAGGCTGGCGAGCTAGTGAAGTCGATGGTTGGCGCAAAGCCTAAGGCTGTCTTGGTCAACGACCTAGCCGAGTTCCTCAACTAACACCTCGAAAAGCCTCGAATCCTTCGATAGGCTAGAGCGAATAACGTAATTCGCCGCGGGGAGTAACAGATGTCGAACGAGCAGCAGCAAGGGAACAACCTAGATTCTTGGTTGGATGCCTACGCCGCGCGCGCGGAGACTCTTGCTGTTTCTGAGGTTCGTGCCCTGTTTTCGGTGGTTTCTCGCCCCGAGGTGGTTTCGCTCGCCGGCGGCATGCCATACGTGGCCGCACTGCCGCAGGAGCTTTTGGCCAAGGCATATCACGACCTGATGGCCAAGAAGGGCAACCTAGCCATCCAGTATGGCGGCGGCCAGGGTGACCTTGTTCTGCGCGACCAAATCCGCGAATTGATGGCTCTAGAGGGCATCCAAAGCTCGGTCGAAGACCTAGTAATCACCACCGGATCTCAGCACGGCCTAGACCTGCTCTCTGGTCTATTTCTCGACAAGGGCGATGTAGTTGTTGCCGAGGGCCCGAGCTATGTTGGTGCACTCGGCATCTTCCGCCACTATGAGGCCGAGGTTGAGCACGTTTACACCGACCACGACGGAATGTCTCCCGAGGCGCTTCAAGAGACGATCACCAAGCTCAAGGCCGAGGGTCGAAAGATCAAGTTCCTTTATCTGGTGCCGAATTTCGCCAACCCGTCCGGTGTGACCCTATCGGCAGAGCGACGCCCAAAGATCCTCGAAATTTGCAAGCGCGAGCACATTTTGATCATCGAAGACAACCCTTACGGTCTTTTGTACTTTGACAAGCCGGTGCCAGATGCACTTCGAGCAGTCGAAGAAGAGGGAGTGGTCTATCTGGGCTCATTCTCGAAGATTCTGGCTCCGGGTTTCCGCGTTGGTTATGTTTTGGCCCCGCCGGCAATCCGCGACAAGATGGTGCTTGCCCAGGAGTCGGCCCTGCTTTGCCCTTCGTCTTTCACCCAGATGATGATCAGCGAATACCTGGCTAACGCCGACTGGAAGGGTCAGATTGACACCTTCCGCGGGGTTTATCATGAGCGCAAGGATGCCGCCCTGGCCGCAATGCACGAATATCTTCCCGACCTGCACACCACCCGCCCGGATGGTGGTTTCTACCTGTGGATAACTTTGCCCGAGGGTGTGGATTCCAAGGCAATGTTGCCTCTGGCGGTCAAGGAATTGGTCGCCTACACCCCTGGCACCGCCTTCTATGGCGACGGAACCGGCCAAAACAAGCTTCGCATTTGCTATTCATACCCGACCCCAGACCAAATCAAGCTGGGAATCAAGCGTCTGGCCAATGTGATTAATCTACAAACAGAACTTCTCGAGACCTTCAAAGGAAGATAGACGATGATTCCAAAGGGCAAGGCCGCAGCAAAGCTCAGAATCCAGGTGCTGGCCGGTGGAATCTCTCATGAGCGCGACATCTCGCTCAAGTCGGGTCGTCGCGTAGCCGATGCGTTGACCGAATTCGGCGCGACTGTTGTTATTCGCGAACCGGATGCCAAACTTCTAGTCAACATCGCCAAGGATAAGCCCGACGTAATCTGGCCGGTTCTGCACGGTGCCAGCGGTGAAGACGGCGCACTGCGTGACATTTTGACCCTGACCGGTGTGCCGTTCGTTGGCGCAAGCCCTGAGGCGGCACGTTTGGCCTGGGATAAGTCGATTGCCAAGATTCTGGTTGCCCGTGCCGGCATTCAAACGCCGCCATCGATCACTTTGCCGAAGGAAACCTTCCGCGAACTCGATGCCGAAAGCGTCCTCAAGACGGTGACCCAGGCGATTGCCCTGCCAGTGGTGGTCAAACCTGCTCGCGGCGGCTCGGCACAGGGTGTCTCAATTGTCACCAAGATCGAAGACCTGAACCGGGCAATGGTTGATGCCTATGTCTACTGCGATGTCGTCATCATCGAGAAATTGATCGAAGGAACCGAACTGGCTCTGAGTGTTATCGATCTCGGTGCCGGGCCGATCGCGCTGCCTGCCGTCGAGGTTGTTCCACGCACTGGCCACTTCAGTTATGAAGAGCGTTACACCGCCGGCGAGACCGACTACTTCATCCCAGCTCGCTTGGATGCAAAAACTTCTGAGGCCGCTCGAAAAGTGGCGGTCACGGCTCACGAGGTTTTGGGCCTGCGTCACCTGTCTCGCATCGACATGATTGTCGACTCGAGCGGGGTGGTTTGGTTCCTCGAAGCAAATGTGCTTCCTGGTTTGACCGAAACCTCACTTTTGCCGATGGCAATTACTGCTTCGGGCAATTCTTTGGGCGAGGTTTACTACAGTCTCGCCGAGGCGGCAAAGCGCGGCTAATAAGCCAGAAATTCCCGGCTTTTGGGTTTTCAAAACCCGCTAAACCACTGGGCTGTAGGCCCGCCGTGTCACAGGAGCCATTTTGCGGTGATTTTAGAAGGGCTAGTTGCTCTTCTCGAAGCCAAGTTCGCGCAAAATTCGAGTTAGATCGCCATAGGTTGCGAAATCGATGATCAGTTGGCCCTTTTTCTTGCCCAAAACGATGCTGACCTTGGTGTCTAACTTGTCACCGAGTTGATCAGAGATCTCCTTCAGGCCGTCTTTTCGTCCGCCCTGGGTGATGGTTGCCTTACCCGGTTTTGCCGGCTTATCGATGGCGACAATTTCTTCGAGTGAGCGAACCGATAGGCCTTCGTTGATGACCTTGCTAGCGAAATATTCCATGCGTTCTTCGGTCGGTGCCGACAGAATCGCGCGAGCGTGGCCTGCACTCAAAACACCCGAGGCAACCTTCAACTGAACCGAAACCGGCAACTTGAGCAGACGAATGGTGTTGGTGATTTGCGGACGTGAGCGTCCGATCTTTTCTGCCAACTGATCCTGAGTAATTCCAAAGTCACTCAGCAGCTGTTGATAGGCGCTGGCCTCTTCGAGAACGTTTAGGTTTGCTCGGTGAATGTTTTCAAGCAGTGCATCGCGCAGCATGTTCTCATCAGAGGTCTCGCGAATGACGGCAGGGATGTGACTCAGACCGGCCTGCTTCGAAGCGCGAAGGCGTCGCTCACCCATGATTAGCTCATAGGTTGGTTCGCCGTTCTCTTCACCCAGCGGGCGAACCACGATGGCCTGGAAGACACCGAATTCCTTGATCGAGTGCACGAGCTCTTGGAAAGGCTCATCTTCGAAAACCTTGCGTGGCTGGGCAGGGTTTGGCTTGATCGAGTTAACGTCAAGGTGGGCCATACGTGCACCCGGAACCGGAACCAACTGGCCGGTCGCGTCATTGTTAGCCTGCGCCGTTGCTGCCACGTTCGACTCTGAACTGCCCGCGGCTTCTCCGGCGCCGAAGAAGACATCAATCGGACGGTCGTTGCCTGCTCGTTCGCCGGTTGGGCGAGCGGTCGCTGGGGCTGCACTTGGAATCAGGGCGCCGATGCCCCTGCCTAATCCGACTTTCTTATCTGCCATTTTGTGCTCCTCTGAAGGCGATTTCTACGGCGGCTTCCATGTAGGAAATTGCGCCTGATGAAGATGGGTCGTGACTAATCACGGTTCGGCCAAAGCTTGGAGCTTCGCTGATTCTCACGTTTCGTGGGATCACTGCGTTCAGCGTTTGGCTAGGGAAGTGCTCGCGAACATCCGAGACCACCTGCGAAGCCAGCTTGGTTCGCGAGTCATACATGGTAAGCAAGATGGTCGAGAGTGCTAGATCGGGGTTCAAATTCTTTTGAATCAAATCGATGTTGCGAAGCAACTGAGACAGGCCCTCGAGAGCGTAGTACTCACATTGGATTGGAATCAAGACCTCACGTGCGGCAACGAAGGCATTGATCGTCAATAGCCCCAAACTCGGTGGGCAGTCGATGATCACATAGTCAGGTTTGACCGGGATTGTTGCCAAATATTCGTCCAGCGCCGTCTTCAAAAGGTTGTGCCATTTGTCGCGGTCAATTTGAGTGACGATTTCGATTTCTGCGCCGGCAAGGTCGATAGTTGCCGGGATGCAACCGATGTTGTTGCTCTCGGTGCTCGGTTGAATCACCTTAGATAAAGGGGTGCCCTCAGTCAGCACCTCATAAATGCCCTTCACGCCCTCCTGGTGAGGCACTCCAAGCGCCGTGGAGGCATTTCCCTGTGGGTCCAGGTCAATCACTAGAACCTTGAAGCCCTTAGCGGCTAGAGCTGCCGAGAGATTCACGGTTGTAGTGGTTTTGCCGACACCACCCTTTTGATTCGAGATGGTGAAGATGCGGGTGCTTGTCGGCTTTGGCGGATTCTGAGTCGAAAGTGCTGCCAGGCGTCGAGTGTTTTCACCCAGTTCACGAAGAAGCGGGGCGTCCCAACCGCTCATTATTTGCTGCCGATCTTGGTCAATGTTTCACGTGAAACATTCCAGCCCGTCGGCTCAGGTGAGGTCTCCTTGCGGTCAGCCGGATAGCCCAGCCCCGCAACCACGGTTGGCGCAGTGACTGCCGAGTTCTCGGCCGCGCTAGATACGGTGTCTGTCAATGGAAAATCCTCTAGTAGAAGCAGGTTTTCAGAATAGCCTAGTTCGCACCACTCGGGTCGGCTCATCCAAGTGCTGTGCACCGGTGAAAACTATTTCGAAGCTGTGGATATCTAGCTTCTTCATCAGGTTCTTAGAGTCATCGATCTCTTCTTGGGCCTTTGAGCCTTTGAGCGCGATGATTTCTCCGCCGTGGCGGGTGAGTGGCACGGTGAGTCTCAATAGCTTTGGCAGCGCCGAAACAGCTCTCGCGGTCACGATGTCAAAGGCCTCGCCGACTTCTTCGGCGCGGGCACGGAGCACTCGAACATTGGTCAAATCCAAGGCCTCGACCTGCTCTTGAAGCCAATTCGAACGGCGTTCCATAGGCTCAATGAGCGTGAAATGCGCCTCTGGCTGGGCGATCGCCATTGGGATGCCCGGGAGCCCGGCACCAGAACCAACATCGGCAACCTTCTTGCCTGGTTCAACCAGTTCGGCGACTACCGCCGAGTTGAGAATGTGCCGCGTCCAGAGCTTTGGCATTTCACGAGGGCCGAGCAGGCCGAGTTCGTCGCCATCCTTGATCAAGGCAGCCGCATAAGACCGAGCCTTGTCGATGCCCGCACCAAAGATGGTGGCGGCTACGGCAGGCTCAACCTCGGGGGTGAAGTCTGGTTCTTCAGTCATTTTTTCCCTAAATGTTTCACGTGAAACATTTGAGTCGAGGCGGATTAAGCCGGCTTGATCACAATGTGACGGTCGCGACCCTCACCCTCAGACTCAGACACTAGGCCTGCCTCTGAAATGATGTCGTGCACAATCTTGCGCTCGTATGAAGACATTGGCTTCATCGGGATGGCCTCGCCAGAATCCTTGACCTTGGCAATCAGCTTGTTGACGATGCGAGTCAACTCGTCGACGCGTGCCTGGCGTGAGCCACCGACATCCAGGATCAAACGGCTGAATGAGTTGGTCTTAACCTGCACGGCCAAGCGGGTCAGCTCTTGCAAGGCCTCAACGGTCTCAGGGTCTGAGATCACGCGAAGGTTGCTGTCTTGGTTGGCGGTGATCTCAAGGTAGGCACGACCCTGACGGACATCGATGTCGATGTCGCCATCCAGGTCAAAGATGTCTAGCAGTTCTTCTAGATAGTCGGCGGCGATGTCGCCCTCTTCTTCTAGAGCCTTTACTGAGTCCTTGGCTGAGCCCTCTGCCTCGATGGCATCAGGGGTCTCGATAACGTCTGAAGTCTCGACGGCTTCGGTGGTTTCGTTGTTGTTAGTCATGAAAATGTCCTAGTTCTTAGGCTTGGTGGTTGGCTTAGTGGTTGAGGCAGGCTTGGTGGCTGGCTTCTTGGCGCGAGCTTTGCCGACCGGTTGAACACGCTGACGAGGAGCCTCTTCGACTACCTCTTCAACGGCCTCAGGCTTTGGCAACTTGCCCTTCTTGGCGAGACGCTCTTCGCGAGCTTTGTGCGCAACCGAGCCCGGGGTAGGCATGTTGCGAATAACGATGAACTGCTGGCCCATGGTCCAGAAGTTTGAAGTCAACCAATAGAACATCACGCCGAGTGGGAACGAGATTCCTGAGATTGCGAAGATGACCGGGAAGATGTACATCATGATCTTCTGGGTCTGCATGTATTGGCTGGTTGCCACTGCCGGATTCTGGTTCTTGGCAATGATCTGACGCTGGGTGATGAACTGGGATGCAGTCATCGCGATGATCATGACGGCTGCCAAAATCTTGACCTCGAGCAGTGAGCTGTTCATGAAGGTGGCAGACAGTGGGGCACCGAATAGATCTGCGTGGGCGAATGACTTTGAAAGCTCAACGGTGACGAGACCGACGCCGCCCTTGCCCTTCTGTGCGTCATTTAGAACGAAAAATAGGCTCGAGAAGATTGGCATCTGCATCAGCAGTGGGAGACAAGAACTAAGCGGGTTTGAGCCAGACTTCTTATAGAGGGCCATCTGCTCCGCGGCAAACTTCTCGCGAGATTCACGATCGGTCTTGCCCTTGTATTTCTTCTGAAGTTTCTGCAGTTCTGGCTGCACCAGCAACATATTGCGCTGACTCTTGATCTGCTTTACAAACACTGGGATCAACGCGGCACGGACAACAAGGGTCAAGCCTACGATTGATAGCACCCAGGTGAGTCCGCCATCTGCCGGCATACCGACCGCGGTGAAGACCGTGTGGAACATAACGAGCACAAGCTCGACTGCCCACTTGATTGGCCAAAGAATATCCATGACTAGCCCTTCTTAGAAGTTGGTACTACAAATCCAAATTTGTTCACCGAAAATACTCCGGATCCCGGTTTAACCCTGTCGACGCCCCCTTGCGACCACGGGTTACAACGCAAAAGTCGCCAGGAGGTGAGAACCGCCCCGACGATTACGCCGCGTTGCTGAACTGATTCCAAACCATAGGCCGAGCAGCTCGGGTAATAACGGCAGACATCCCCATAAAGCGGAGAAATGACCTTCCGATAAAACTTTAGAAACAGAACAACTAAGTTTCTTGGTGCCAACCAGACCCAGTAGATGAAATTCATCAGAATTCTCCGCCGGTCACTGCCTGATTGATTTCTTGACTGCCGAGTGAAAATCGAGTTGATATTCGTCTCGGAGTTTTGCCCATTCGAGTTCTGCGGCTCCTGGCAGGACTCGAACTACAACATCTGCCCTAATCTCAAGGGGGAGCAGGTCTTCTATTGAGATTGCGCGCAACCTGCGTTTTACGAGGTTTCGCTTGACCGCACCACCAACCGTTTTTGCCACCACAAAACCAAAGCGGGCATGAGGCGCTGCCTCATCCCGCTTTAGGTAGATGACTAGGTGATCGGAACCGACTTTTCTTCCCTGCTTCATGGTCGACCTGAAGTCGTCAGCAGTGATCAATCGATTCTCGCGAGCCAACATTTAGCTAGCTAAGCGATCGATGGAGTGGATTAAGCCGAAAGCTCTGAGCGACCCTTGCGGCGACGAGCTGCAAGGATGGCGCGACCCGCACGGGTCTGCATGCGCAAACGGAAACCGTGGGTCTTTGCACGACGACGGTTGTTTGGCTGGAAAGTACGCTTCGACATGGTGATCTTCTTCTGTTAGTGGAACAAAGTATGTGTTTGGGAACACAAGCCGTTTCGCTTCTGCCGTTCCCTATGCAGAGCAACCTGTTAAATCTACGCCCAATTACCGAACTCGGTCAAGTTATCCAGGGCCGTTTCGTGAAAAAGTTTAGAGTCTGCCATATCGGCCTCGAATTTTTCGTTAATGACACGCGGGGATAATTTGCTTTTAAGCAACCTAATTGAGTTGAATGTCTCAAGGGACTTTCCACAGGTTTTGTGCGGCTCTCCATAAGTTATCCACAAGTTTTCCACAAGGTGGATAACTCTGTGGATATCCATGGAAAATCAAGTATTCACTGGCATCTACGCCACTAGCGATCTCAGAAGGGGGCTCAGCAAATGTCTGATCAAGACGTCGTCACAATTCTGTGGCACACACTTGTCAACAGGCTGAACTCCGATGAGCGAATGACTCCGCAGCTCCTGGGTTACATCAACCTGGTTGAGCCAAAGGGAGTGCTTGGCGAGACCCTTTATCTCGAGGTTCCAAACGAATTCACCCGAGGAATTCTTCAGGAGCGAATTCGCCCGATCATGCTTGACGCGATGGTCGACAACGCCGAGTTCGGCGGCCCGACAAACTTCGCCGTTGTGGTCAACCCTGAGATTGAAGCCGCTTTCACCCAGAACCTGCCGCTTGATGAGCCGACAACTCCAGAGCGCGTGGTTCCGGTGAGCTATACCGATCCAGAATTGGTAGATCCTTCGCGTTCGGCAGTGGCCAGCCAAGATGCTCGACTAAACCCGAAGTACACCTTCGAGAACTTCGTCAGTGGTGGCTCAAACCGCATGGCTCACGCCGCAGCATTCGCCGTGGCCGAAGCCCCGGCAAAGGCCTATAACCCGCTTTTCATCTATGGTGACTCGGGGCTCGGAAAGACCCACCTTTTGCACGCCGTCGGTCACTATGCGCTCAACCTTTATCCAAAAATCAAGGTTCGCTATGTCTCTAGCGAAGAGTTCACCAACGACTTCATTAACTCGATTCAGAACAACCGCACGGCTCAGTTTCAGGCCGATTACCGCGATGTAGATCTGCTGCTGATCGATGACATTCAGTTCATGGAGGGCAAAGACCAGACCCAGGAAGCCTTCTTCCACACCTTCAACACACTTCACGGTCACAACAAACAGGTGGTTATCACTAGCGATAAGCCACCGAAGCAGCTAAATGGCTTTGAAGACCGCATGTTATCTCGCTTTGAGTGGGGTCTATTGACCGACATCCAAGCACCAGAGCTAGAGACCCGCATCGCCATCCTTCGCAAAAAAGCCGAGCGCGACCAGTTCCAGATCTCTGACGAGATCCTAGAATATATGGCGGCTCGCGTAGCATCCAATATTCGTGAACTCGAGGGCACCCTGATTCGCGTCACCGCGTACGCTGCCCTAAACCGCCAGCGCATCGACATGCCCCTGGTGCAAGCGATTCTCAAGGATGTTGTTCCTCTAGGCCAAGACAACGTGATTGCACCAATCGACATCATCAATGCGGTGGCGGCTTATTACAAGTTCACCGCAGATGACCTCTATGGCTCTTCGCGCGCCCAGGCCGTCGCCCTGGCCCGCCAAATTGCCATGTATCTCTGCCGCGAACAGACCAACCTGTCTCTTCCAAAAATCGGTCAGCTCTTCGGCGGACGAGACCACACGACAGTGATGTATGCGAACAAGAAGGTCAACGACCTTATGAAAGAACGTCGCTACGTCTATAACCAGATCACAGAGATCCTGGCTCGAATTAAGGCCGATCAGCGCAGCTAATCTGTGCCAAGTTATCCACAGACTCTAAAGCATTACCTTAGGGTTTGACGCCTAGCCTCTTATCCAACATCGCCATACCCGCTAATTTGCAGGGTTTTTTTGCTCAAAAACCATATGAACATCTATGTGGAGAACTGTGGATAACTATCGAAAATGTGTGGATAGACCACAGAGCTGTTGTGAATGATTATTTTTGAATTCACAGGAGGTGTAGTTATCCACAGATTAATCCACAGCTGTGTATACATCTTTCACCGATGTAGTTCTTTGTCATTTATTGGGAATTAGCGATTTCTCCACAGTTTCCACAGGGGTTAATAACGTTGTTTTAAAGATTTAAATATTTAGCTAATTCCATAACGATTTACCGAACTACATAAATCGAGCCAATGCCCTAAACAGAGCGGTTTTGACCCCGATCTGTGCCAAGATTAAGCCCTAGAAACCATTGCTTTGATTCCAAGGCAGATACGGGGAGACCTTTGAAGTTCCAAGTCAATAAAGACGTTCTAAGCGAGGCCGTTTCGTTTGCCGTTCGCCTCTTGCCACAGCGCACCACTCTGCCAATCCTGGGTGGAATTCTGATCGAGGCTGACGCCAACGCACTTCGTCTTTCAGTCTTTGACTATGAGGTTTCGGCACAGGCTGAGATTGTCGCAAAGGTTGAAACCTCAGGACGTGTCTTGGTTTCAGGAAGACTTCTCTCAGAGATCGCAAGCAAGCTGCCTAACGCTCCTGTCGAGTTTGCAACTGACGGCTCAAAGGTTGTCGTTAGCTGTGGCTCAACCAAATTTTCACTTTTGACCATGCCGGTCGAAGAGTATCCAACTCTGCCGGAGATCCCAGCTATTTCTGGAACCATCACCGGCGAAGCATTTGCCAATGCTGTTCACCAGGTTGCCGTGGCGGCATCCAAGGATGATGTGACCCCGGTTCTAACCGGAGTTCAGCTCGAGGCCGGCGAAAAGTCAATCTCATTCGTTGCCACCGACCGTTATCGTGTGGCCCTTCGCGAGGCGGCTTGGCAGTCAAACCCTGTCGGCGTCGGAGCTGTTGCTTTGGTTCCGGCTAGAACTCTGCAAGAAGTTGCAAAAACCTTTGGCAACCAGGGCGAAATCTCAATTTCGATCACCAAGTCTGATGACCGCGAAATGATCGCATTCAAAGCAAATAATCGCTCCGTGACCTCACTGCTTCTGAAGGGAAATTTCCCACCGGTAAAGAGCCTTTTCCCAGACAACATCGAGAACTATGCGGTCATTGCAACTCAGGATCTAATTGATTCGACCCGCCGAGTCTCACTCGTGTTGGAACGTGAAAGCCCGCTTCGTTACAGCTTCTATGAGGGTGCCGTGGCACTGGAGGCAACCGGAAACGAGACCGCCCAGGCCTCTGAAAACATCAGCGCCGAGCTAGAGGGCAAAGAGATCGTTGTTTCGCTAAAGCCTCAGTTCCTAATCGATGGCCTAGCCGGTGTTCATTCTGAGTTCGTGAAAATCGCCTTCACCAATAACGACAACCCAAATAAGCCTGGGCCAGTTCTAATTTCGAGCCACGGTGCCAAGGAAAAGACCGATTCAGACAGCTATCGCTATTTGCTTCAGCCAAACCTTCTAGTTCGCTAAACCAAGCAGATGTTTATAAAGCATCTGTCTCTAGCCTCGTTTCGAAACTACAAAACAGCCGAGGTGTCGCTGCAACCGGGGGTAAATCTCCTGGTCGGCCCTAACGGGCAGGGTAAAACCAACCTGGTTGAAGCAATTCGTTACCTCTCGACATTGTCTAGCCACCGCGTCGCGGGATACTTGCCATTAATTCAGCAAGATCAACCACAGGCAGCAGTCAGGGCGATGGCTAGTCATGCCGAGCGAGATATTTTGATTGAGCTGGAGCTAAACCGCGACTCAGCAAACAAGGCGAGAGTCAATAAATCACCGGTGCCGCGGGTGCGGGACATCCTGGGATTAGTGAATTCGGTGACTTTTGCGCCCGAGGACCTAGACATTGTCAAAAGGGATCCGACTAATCGACGCGCTTTCATTGACGAACTTGTGATTCAGGTTTGGCCGCGTTTTGCGGGTGTGTACAGCGATTTTGACCGGGTTTTGAAGCAGCGAAACACACTTTTGAAAACCGCGAGGCAGACCGGTGCCAAGGGGAGCGCACTGAGCACCCTCGATGCCTGGGATCAGAGCCTAATTGCATATGGTTCCGAAATCATCGCCGCGCGAGTGGACCTAGTTGAGCGACTTCGGCCGCATCTTTTTGAGGCTTATCAGTCGATTGCAATCGCCAATAATGAGCCCCGGATTCTGGTCAAGAGCTCGCTTTTAGGAACCAAGGTGCCCACCGGTTGGGGTGAAGACGATGATTCTGAAGACCTCGAATACATTCAGACTTCTGACCGCGCAGAGATCGAAGCGCTCTATGCCTCGAAACTTGCCGTGATTCGAAACAAAGAACTAGAACGCGGCCTAACCCTGGTTGGTCCGCAGCGCGATGACCTAGTTCTGATGCTCGGTGAACTTCCGGCTAAGGGCTATGCGAGCCATGGCGAGAGCTGGTCTTATGCGCTTGCGCTTCGCCTAGCCTCAATCGCCCTACTTCGCGCCGAAACCAGAACCGGCGACCCAATTTTGATCTTGGATGACGTTTTTGCCGAACTAGACGCCGGTCGCCGTGCACGTCTGGCCGGCATGGTCGCCTCAAACGAACAGGTCTTAATAACTGCCGCCGTGGCCGAGGACGTGCCACAGGAATTGATCGCGACCGTGTTTCACGTGAAACAAGGGGAGGTTTCGAATGGCTAGTCGCCCAGAGAAATCGGATTTTGCCCAGGAGTTTTATTGGCGCATGCGCGAGGCAGTCACCGGCAGGCTCAGCCGAGATGCAAAGCGAATTGCCGAAAAGGCAGCGAAGAAAAATTCGCGACCATTCGAACCTGGCCGCGACCCAATCAAGGCCGGTGACGGCTTAGATGTTCTGCTCAAGTCATTTCGCTGGGAATCACAACTTGCTGAGGCAGAGTTATTCAACGGCTGGGCGCAAATCGTGGGCGAAACAAATGCTGCCGCCACTGCTCCCGAGGCATTGATAAATGGCACGCTGACCATTCGATGCAAGTCAACCGCTTGGGCGACCCAGTTGCGACTTATGCAAACTCAGATTTTAGAGATGATTCGAGAGGCACATCCGGGGCTTGAAATCACAAGTTTGAAGCTTCTCGGCCCAGACGCTCCGAGCTGGAAAAAGGGTCCAAGATCGGTGCCTGGACGCGGCCCTCGCGACACCTACGGCTAAATCACAAAAACCGCCGATATCCCAATAAATGTCTGCCCTCCACGGTAAAATTCTTGTAAGTTAGCCACCCCGAATATCAGTCAGTGCGATCACTGCAGTTCTATAGGGCCTAACGGTGAATACCCAGGGTTTTACCCAGGGGGGATTAGAAGGAGTTACAACCGAATATGTCGACTGAATCTCAGAACGCCCAAGGCGGCGACACCAGCTATGAAGCCGGAAATATCCAGGTTCTAGAAGGTCTCGAAGCGGTGCGCAAGCGCCCAGGAATGTACATCGGCTCCACCGGTCCCCGCGGTCTTCACCACCTCGTCTATGAAATCGTCGACAACTCTGTCGATGAGGCACTCGCCGGTCACTGTGACACCATCGAGGTCACCATCACCAAGGATGGTTGGATCCGCTGCAAGGACAACGGCCGAGGCATCCCAGTTTCTGTTCACCCGACCGAGGGAATCTCGACCGTTCAGGTGGTTTTGACCATTCTTCACGCCGGTGGAAAGTTCGGCGGTGGCGGTTATGCCGTTTCTGGTGGTCTGCACGGTGTGGGTGCTTCGGTGGTAAACGCGCTTTCGACCAAGCTAAAGGTTCAGGTTGCTCGCGAGGGCTACCTGTGGAACCAGAGCTATCAGATCGGTGTGCCAGATGCCCCGCTAGCCAAGGGTGAACCGGCTGACTACACCGGAACCACCATCGAGTTCCTGGCCAACCCAGAAATTTTCGAAACAGTTGAATACGACTACGAGACCCTGCGCCAGCGTTTCCAGCAGATGTGCTTCTTGAACAAGGGCCTCAAGATCTCGCTGACCGACGAACGCAGCGGTCGCACCGACACCTATCACTATGAAAACGGTCTAAAGGACTACGTCGAATACCTCAACGTTTCGAAGAAGTCTGAGATCGTCAACGAAGAAATCATCTCTTTCGAGTCTGAGACTAAAGAGAAGAACATGTCGGTCGAAATTGCTATGCAGTGGACCAACGCCTACAACGAGAGCGTGCACACCTACGCGAACACCATCAACACTCACGAGGGTGGAACCCACGAAGAGGGTTTCCGTGCGGCACTGACCTCACTCTTGAACAAGTACGCCCGCGAGAAGAACCTGCTCAAAGAAAAGGACGAAAACCTTTCGGGTGACGACTGCCGCGAGGGTCTAACCTGTGTGATTTCGGTCAAGCTGGCCGAACCACAGTTCGAGGGTCAGACCAAGACCAAGCTGGGCAACACCGAGGCCAAGGCCTTCGTCCAGCGCGTAGTCAACGAGGAGTTTGGTGACTGGTTGGGTCGCAACCCAAACGTCGCCAAGGAAATAATTCGCAAGGCCATCCAGGCGGCAACCGCTCGTCACGCGGCTCGAAAGGCCCGCGAGGCAACCCGTCGCAAGGGCCTGCTCGAGTCTGGCGGCATGCCTGGAAAGCTTCGCGACTGTTCGAGCCGCAACCCTGAGCTATCCGAGATTTATCTGGTTGAGGGTGACTCGGCGGGTGGTTCTGCCGTTCGAGGTCGCAACCCAGAGACCCAGGCGATCCTTCCGCTGCGCGGAAAGGTGCTCAACGTCGAGAAGGCTCGTCTAGACCGTGCCCTTGGCAACGCCGAGGTTCAGGCCATCATCACAGCTTTCGGAACCGGAATCGGCGAAGACTTCGACGTGACCAAGGCCCGCTATCACAAGTGCATTTTGATGGCCGACGCCGATGTCGACGGTCTGCACATCCGCACACTGATTCTCACCCTTTTGTTCCGCTACATGCGCCCACTAATCGAGCACGGTTATGTCTACCTTGCTCAGCCGCCGCTGTTCAAAATCAAGTGGTCGAACGCCGACCACCAGTATGTCTATTCAGACGCAGAGCGTGACAAGGCATTGGCCGAGGGTGCCGCCGCCGGCAAGCGAATTCCAAAGGAAAACTCGATCCAGCGCTATAAGGGTCTTGGTGAAATGGACTACGACGAGCTTTGGGACACCACCATGGACCCAAACCAGCGCACCCTGCTTCAGGTAACCCTCGAGGATGCAGCCATCGCCGACGAAGTCTTCTCAACCCTCATGGGTGAAGACGTTGATGCACGTCGCACATTTATTCAGCAGAACGCGAAGGACGTCCGCTTCCTAGACATCTAGGCCGCCGACACCCGAGAGATTTAGAGAAGAGAAATCATGGCTGACGAAACTACAAACGTGCCAGCGCTGCGCGACAACATCGAGCAGGTCGACCTACAGGTCGAAATGCAGCGAAGCTACCTCGACTATGCGATGAGCGTCATCGTGGGCCGTGCCCTGCCTGACGTTCGAGACGGTCTAAAGCCGGTTCACCGTCGCGTTATTTATGCGATGTTTGACGGCGGCTACCGCCCAGACAAGCAGTTCTCAAAGTGCTCCCGCGTTGTCGGTGACGTGATGGGTCAGTTCCACCCGCACGGTGACAGCGCGATCTATGACACCATGGTGCGTTTGACCCAGGACTGGAACCTTCGCTATCCACTGATCTCAGGTCAGGGAAACTTCGGTTCGCCGGGCAACGACCCAGCCGCTGCCCCTCGTTATACCGAGTGCCGCATGGCTCAGTTGGCTATGGAGATGGTTCGCGACATCGACGAAGACACAGTCGACTTCCAAGACAACTATGACGGCCGCACCCAGGAACCTACGGTTCTGCCAAGCCGCATCCCGAACCTGCTGATCAATGGTTCGATCGGTATCGCTGTTGGTATGGCCACCAACATCCCACCTCACAACCTTCGCGAGGTTGCCGACGGTGCCCAGTGGTATCTAAAGAACCCGGATGCCACCAACGAAGAACTGCTCGAGGCACTAATCGAGCGCATCAAGGGCCCAGACTTCCCGACCGGTGCACACATCCTTGGTCGCAAGGGCATCGAAGAGGCATATCGAACCGGCCGCGGTTCGATCACGATGCGAGCAATCATCAACGTCGAAGAACTTCAGGGCCGCACCTGCCTGGTCGTCACCGAGCTGCCTTATCAAGTAAACCCTGACAACCTGGCCGAGAAGATCGCTGGTTTGGTCAAGGAAGGCCGCCTTTCGGGCATCGCCGACATCCGTGACGAAACCTCTGGCCGCACCGGTCAGCGTTTGGTCATCGTGCTGAAGAAGGATGCGGTTGCCCGCGTCGTTCTGAACAACCTCTATAAGCTGACCCCGCTGCAAGAAAACTTCAGCGCCAACATGCTTGCCCTGGTTGACGGTGTGCCACGCACCCTGAGCCTCGATGGTTTCATCACCAACTGGGTTGCACACCAGATCGAGGTAATCGTTCGTCGCACCCAGTTCCGCCTCAAGAAGGCCGAAGAGCGTGCTCACATCCTTCGCGGATATCTAAAGGCCCTGGATGCCTTAGATGCCGTGATTGCCCTGATTCGCAAGAGCGCAAACGTCGACGAGGCCCGCGATGGCCTGATGGGTCTGTTGTCAATCGACGAACTTCAGGCTCGTGCGATTCTGAACATGCAGCTGCGCCAACTTGCGGCTCTAGAACGTCAGAAGATCATCGATGAGGCAGCCGAGCTCGAGGCCCAAATCCTTGACTTCAAGGCAATCATCGCCGACCCAGTTCGCCAGCGCTCAATCATCAGCGAAGAGCTCGACGAGGTGGTTGCCAAGCATGGCGATGACCGTCGCAGCGCGATCATCGCTGGCTTCGATGGAGATGTTTCGGTCGAAGACCTGATTCCAGAAGAAGAAATGGTCATCTCGCTAACCCGCGGTGGCTATATCAAGCGAACCAAGAGTGACAACTATCGTCAGCAGCACCGCGGTGGCAAGGGCGTTAAGGGTGCCAACCTGCGCGCAGACGACGTGGTTGAACACTTCTTCGTGACCACCACCCACCACTGGTTGCTGTTCTTCACCAACAAGGGCCGCGTTTATCGCACCAAGGCCTATGAGGTGCTAGAGGGCGGTCGCGACACCAAGGGCCAGCACGTGGCAAACCTTCTTGCGTTGCAGCCAGACGAGCAGGTCGCCCAGGTTCTTGACCTCAAGGATTACAAGCAGGCTCCATACCTGGTTCTCGCAACCCGCGACGGCCTAGTTAAGAAGACTGCACTTGACGCCTATGACACCGCCCGAACCGGTGGCATCATCGCAATCAAGCTTCGCGAGGGTGACGAGCTGGTCTCGGCGCTGCTCGCCTCAGAGTCTGATGACCTGCTCTTGGTTTCACACAAGGGCATGTCGATTCGCTTCTCAGCAAGCGACGAAAGCCTTCGCCCAATGGGTCGAGACACCTCTGGAAACATCGGCATGCACTTCCGCGCGGGCGACCACCTGCTTTCTGCCTCGGTCATCAACGACTCTGACGAGACCTTCGTCTTTGTTGTCACCGAAGGCGGTTATGCCAAGCGCACCTCGGTTGACCAGTATCGCCCGCAGAACCGCGGTGGCCTCGGCATCAAGGTGGCCAAGCTCGAAGAGAAGCGCGGCGACCTGGTTGGCGCACAGATCGTGACCGAAGAAGACGAAGTTCTTGTAGTTCTAGCCTCGGGCAAGGTGGTTCGCTCTGCAGTGAGCGAAGTTCCGGCCAAGGGCCGCGACACCATGGGTGTTGTTTTCGCTCGATTCGAAGAAGACGACAACATCATTGGACTTGCTAAGAACACAGAGCGTAATCTTGAAACCAATGCCGAAGGTCTAGAAGAAGCCGAGGGCGAAGAGTCTGCCGAAGGAGCAACCGAATGAGAGACAAGATCAAGGCGGGGGCCGCATCAACCATTAGCGCCGTGAAGCGCAACATGACCCCGCAGAAGCAGGTCAAGCTAAAGCTCGTTCACATCGAGTTCTGGTCAGCGGTTCGAGTTGCCCTTCTAGTGACCGTTGCCATGGGCATCGCCACCATTATCGGTTTCACTCTGCTCTGGGCCGTGGTTAGCCAGACCGGCCTGTTTGGCTCGCTAAACAGCTTGGTCAACTCGGTCATCGGCGGCTCTGGCTCAGACATTGGCGCGCAGATCAGCCTGCCTCGAGTCTTGTCATTTGCAACCACTCTGGCGTTCTTCAACATTGTGCTCGGCACCCTGTTGACCGGAGTTTGCGCTCTGATTTTCAACGTAATCGGTCGCATCACCGGCGGAATTTCGGTGGGTTTCACCAACAACTAACCAGCCAGTTTCCAAATGATTTTGCACTGACGAAATATTTCGTGTAAAGTCGTAAAGGTTCTACGGGCCTATAGCTCAGGTGGTTAGAGCGCTTCACTGATAATGAAGAGGTCGGAGGTTCAAGTCCTCCTAGGCCCACCAGGAAGCTTCTTCACCAAAAGAAGGTTCTGAACCGATGTAACAAATGCAACACCCAGATTTCAAATCCGGGGACTTAGCTCAGTTGGTAGAGCACCTGCTTTGCAAGCAGGGGGTCAGGGGTTCGACCCCCCTAGTCTCCACAGCAAGAAAACACCTCTCAGGAATGGGAGGTGTTTTTCTTTAACCGGTCGCCTACCTAGGCTTGTTATGAAAGCTGGCCCACCAAGCCATCGCTCAGAGACGAGGGTTTCTTGAAACAAGATCAGTGGTCGACTAACAACATCGCGCGGCGCATCCGTGTGATCATCGACAATGACTTCGCCGGCGACCCGGATGGTCTGTTCCAACTTGCCCACCAGGTGTTGAGCCCATCAGCCGAGGTGACTCAGATTCTTGCCACCGCCCACGCGCCATTTCTTGAGGACACGGTGGTCGACGCATGTGGCGAGGCAGAGCGAATCGCTCGGAAAACCCTGGGGCTCTGCGGAATCACTGGCATTGAGATCTTCCAGGGCTCGAATGACAAATTACTTGACCGTAAAACCCCGATTGAATCACCGGCTGCGATGGCCATAGTTGCCGAGGCCATGCGTGAAGACGCCGACACCCCGTTGTTTGTGACCGCGGGTGCAGGGCTCGGGGCAATCGCCAGCCCGTGGCTCATTGAACCGAGAATTGCCGAGCGACTGACCCTGATTTGGATCGGTGGGCATGAGCACGAGAACCACACCCCGGTGCCACCGGGTGCGCCAGACATGGAATATAACCTGAGCATCGACCCGATTGCGGGGCAGGTGATCTTCAACGATTCAAATATCAACATTTGGCAGGTGCCTCGAGACATGTATCGCTATGCGGTTGCCTCGCGTGCCGAACTCAAGACTCGTGTGCAACCTATGGGCGAGCTGGGCGACTATCTCTACAACTCACTAGGGCGCGTCACCACCGCGATGGAAAAATCAGGCAGGGCCCTTGGCGAGGTCTATGTTCTGGGTGACAGCCCATTGGTCTTGCTGTCGACACTTCAAACCGCTTATGAGCCAACCCCCGCATCTAGCACCTGGGTCACCAAGCCCTGCCCACGGATACTAGCCAGCGGGTTATATGAAGAAAACCCGGATGGTCGCCCATTGCGAGTCTTCACCCAGCTGGATAATCGGCTGATGTTTGAAGACCTCTATGCCAAACTCGAACTGCACTCGCGGGGTCTCAGCTAGCCAACCTCGAAGCGACCCCATCGCTAAACTTGACCCATGACTAACACTTTCGCTGGCAAGCACGCATTCGTTTCTGGTTCATCTCGAGGCATTGGCGCTCAGGTCGCCCAGATGCTCGCTGCCAAGGGCGCAACTGTGGCAATCAACTATCGCGACAAGGTGGTTCGCGCCGAGAAGGTAGCCAACCAGATCATCGAGGCCGGCGGCAAGGCGATTGTGGTTGGGGCCGACCTAACCGATTACTCGAGCATCGATGCGCTAGCCGCAACCCTCAAGGACCAGTTCGGCAACCTCGACCTTCTAGTGCTCAACGCCTCTGGCGGCATGGAGGCCGGCAAGGGCGAGGACTATGCGATGAAGCTGAACCGCGATGCCCAGGTCAACCTGGTCAACACACTGCTTCCGCTGCTCGGCGCCGGCTCAAAGATCGTCTTCGTCACCAGCCACCAGGCACACTTCATCCGTGATGTAGAGACCATGCCAGAGTATGTTCCGGTGGCGCTGTCAAAGCGTGCCGGCGAGGATGCCCTACGCGACATGATTCCGACCTTCACCGAGAAGGGCATCGAATTTGTTGTGGTTTCTGGCGACATGATCGAGGGCACCGTGACCGCAACCCTGCTTGACCGACTAAACCCAGGCGCTATCGACGCGCGCAAGGAAGCGGTTGGCAAGCTCTATAACGTTGAAGAGTTCGCCGCCGAAATCGTCAAAGCGGCCGAGGCTCCGGCCCCCGCAGACAACACGGTGCTCGTCGGTGACACCGGATATTTCACAAAGTAAGGCAGACTCAGGGCATGACTATTGCACTTTGGAGTTTTTCAATTCTTATCGGCCTAGCCTCGACCATGTCGGCTATGGGCAAGTTCACCAAGATGGAGCAGACCATCGCCACCCTAAAGTCGGTCGGCGTCAAGGACTCTCAGATTCCTGTGCTCGGCGCTCTTGAGCTAGCCGGCGCCCTTGGTTTGCTGGTTGGCATCTGGGTTCCGATTCTTGGCCAGCTGGCCGCAATCGGCCTTACTCTCTATTTTGCGGTTGCGATCGTTGCGCACTCACGTGCCGGCCACCCGTTCAAGCAGATCATGCCGGCAACCGTGCTTTTGGTGGTTTCACTTTTGACCGCCATTTTTCAGCTAACCCGCTAGTTCATCGAGCGAAGCTTGAAAAACACGGAGCCTCGCGACAAAAAGGGAAACCTGCGGCGCAAGCTCTATGAAATGCCGGCCGACGTCAAACTCGCGCTAGAGCATAACGCGGTTCGCGCCGACTATGACCATCGCCCGCCATACCAGCGCAACGACTATGTTGCCTGGATAGATCGTGCGGTTCGCCCAGACATCAGAGCCAAGCGACTCAATCAGATGATTGATGAACTCAAGAAGGGCGGGGTATACATGCGCATGGACCACCCGGCCTCGAAGAAGTAGGTAATCGTGCAAGACGAATATTTGGGCCTGTTCACCGTGATGAGCTTCACCGGCTTGAGCATTGGGTCGGTGTTGCTGAGCGTGCTCACCAGATATAGCAAGGGCAACCGCGCCTTCGCCATCGTGCTGGCCTGTGCCTCGATCGGTTTCGGCCTCTATGTTTGGGTCAATATCACCGAGGGCGGCATTCTCTCGGCATTGTTTGGCGCGAGCTCGCTCGCCATCGCAGTCTGGCCTCGTTCAAAACCGCGCGACTAAACTTCAACCATGTTTGCGTTTCTGCCAGGGTTTTTCACCGGTCTTTCACTGATCATCGCCATCGGTGCCCAAAACGCCTTTGTGATTCGCCAGGGTCTCACCAAGCGCTATGTCTTCACGGTGGTTGCGATTTGCACCATAATCGATGCCGCGTTGATCGCTCTCGGAATCGGCGGTCTCGGGGCCGCAATCTCTGGTTTGCCTTGGTTGCTAGAAATAATCCGCTGGTTTGGTGTGGCCTATCTGACCTGGTTCGGAATTAAGTCGGTGATTAGCGCCACCAAGACGCAAACCCTCGACCCAACCGGTGTAGAGAGCAAGTCGGCCAAGAAGGTGATCACCACCGTGCTGGCAATGAGTCTGCTCAACCCGCACGTCTATCTAGACACCGTGATCTTCGTCGGCGGCGTCGGCAACACATTTGGCGAAAACCGCTGGTTCTTTGCCTATGGCGCGATGTTGGCGAGCCTGGTTTGGTTCACCGGAATCGGCTATGGCGCCAAGGCCGCGTCTCGGTTTATGTCTCGACCGATTTTCTGGAAGGTCTTGGATGGTGTTATCGCCGCCATCATGTTCACACTGGCCGTCACCCTGGCGACCTTCAAGTTCTAAAGATTAGGAAGTCAAATGTCAGCAAAAGCCTGTCACGTGGTGGCAATTTTTCAGCCGAAGCCCGAATTCGCTCATTCACTGCGTGACCTGCTCGCCGAGGTCGCCGTTGAGGTGCGCAAAGAAAACGGCTGCATGTTCTATGACCTGTTCAAAGAGATTGACGGCCACCTGTGGTTCATCGAGGCCTGGGAGACCCGCGAGCTTTGGCAGACTCACAACGATGCCCCAACC
>Ga0213920_1000560_pt1 | contig 27390 bp, 24 predicted proteins | sample McNCre1117MG_FD_161054 | JGI IMG/M metagenome (GOLD analysis project Ga0213920, IMG submission 161054) | Freshwater microbial communities from McNutts Creek, Athens, Georgia, United States - 11-17 MG | ecosystem: Environmental > Aquatic > Freshwater > Creek | place: USA: Georgia | collected...
CCAACGGTTTTCAGTCTCTACCCAGAAACGGCGGTATTGCAGGTTAGGCAAAAAACGGCGTTTTGTTTTGTTGTTAGCGTGGGAAACGTTGTTCCCAGACATGGGGCCTTTGCCCGTTACTTCACATACGCGTGCCATGTGGACACTCCATATTTAACGGCGGTCGTTCACACGAGCGCCTCACCTCGCCAGAAAGGGTGGCGGTAACCCAAATTTGCTGTGTTCAGCAAAGCCTGAAATTGTAGCGTCTTTTCAGTGCGCGCCTTGTTCCAAGAAACGTTGAGCGTCCAAGGCCGCCATGCAGCCTGTGCCGGCGCTGGTGATGGCTTGACGGTAGATGTTGTCTTGCACGTCGCCTGCCGCAAAGACGCCAGGTACGCTGGTCATGGTGGCAAAGCCTTCTGAGCCGCTCTTGGTCAGCAAATAGCCGTTTTTCATAGCCAGTTGGCCTTCGAAGATGCCCGTGTTGGGGGAGTGGCCAATCGCGATGAAGCAGCCTTGGGTGGCCAAATCGCGGGTGCTGCCGTCCTTTGTGCTTTTCAAACGAATACCTGTGACGCCGGAAGCGTCCCCCAACACTTCGTCCAAAGTGCTGTCGGTTTCCAGCACGATCTTGCCTGCGGCAACCTTCTCCATGAGCTTGTCGATCATGATGGCTTCGGCCTTGAACGTGTCGCGGCGGTGGACCAAGTGAACTTTCGAGGCGATGTTGGACAAATACAAGGCTTCTTCCACAGCCGTGTTGCCGCCACCGACCACGCTGACCACTTGGTCGCGGTAGAAGAAACCGTCACACGTGGCGCAACCCGACACGCCACGGCCCATGAAGGCTTCTTCAGAGGGCAGGCCCAAGTATTTGGCCGACGCGCCGGTGCAAATGATGAGGGTGTCGCAGGTATAGGTGCCGCTGTCGCCGGTCAAAGTGAAGGGGCGCTTAGAGAAATCGACCTTGTTGATATGGTCAAACACGATTTGGGTGTTGAAGCGCTCAGCGTGTTGCTGAAAACGCTGCATCAGCTCGGGGCCTTGCACGCCGTGCACGTCGGCGGGCCAGTTGTCGACTTCGGTGGTGGTCATGAGCTGGCCACCTTGCGCCATGCCGGTGATCAGCAAAGGCTTCAAGTTAGCGCGTGCCGCATACACGGCGGCGGTGTAGCCGGCAGGGCCAGAGCCGAGAATCAAAACTTGAGCGTGTTGGGAGTTAGACATGAAGCGCGCCATCCAAAGAGACAATAAAGCCTAGATTGTAAGAAAGCCTCCATTGCCCTACGCCGCGTCAGGCTGCCTCTCGGGTAAGCTCTCTCTTGAAACATGACTTACTCGCTCAATACCCTCAAAAACGAACCCCGCGCTTCTGGCGCTGACACGGACCACGAACCGACGGGCTGGCGCCGCTTTGCGCAGGAAATTGCGCTGACGGCGGGCTTTGTGTTCATGACCTTTTGGTTTTTGGCGCTGATCACCCATTCGCCACTGGACCCTGCGTGGACAACGTCCGGTGCAGGCGGTACGGTGCGTAACTTTGGCGGACGACTTGGCGCTTGGCTCGGCGACATGAGCTTTTTCTTGCTGGGTTACTCGGTGTGGTGGTGCTTTGCGGCCGCTGCGATTGCTTGGTTGGCCGCCTTGGCGGACCGTTTGCGAGATGACGACGAGGCGCAAGAAGATCCTGTGGGTTGGCGCTACACCCGTTTTGCATTTTGGGCGGGCTTGGCTTTGTTGCTCGTTTCCAGTGCAGGTTTGGAGTGGACACGTTTGTACCGTTTTGAAGAACGCTTGCCCGGTCATGTCAGCGGTGGTGTGCTTGGTTATGTGGTGGGGCCGTCCAGCTTGAAGTGGTTGGGCTTCAACGGATCAGGGTTGATTTTTATTGCGTTTGGTGTGGTTGGTGCTTCGTGGGTGTTTCGCTTTTCATGGGCGCAAACTGCTGAAAATTTAGGTGCATGGCTGGATGGCGCCATTGAGACTTGGCGTGAGCGTCGTGAGCGTGAGCAAGACGTGGCCTACGGCTTGGTGGCCGCACGCGAACGCGAAGAAGTGGTGTTTGAAGAACGCGTGGAAATCAAAGAGCACCCGCCGATTGCGGTGCACATTGAACCTGAGGTGATGGAAGTGCCCAAGAGCGCACGCGTGGCCAAAGAGCGCCAAAAAACCTTGTTCACCGATGCGGCGACCGACTCCCGTTTGCCGCAAGTCGATTTGCTGGATGACCCCTTGGTCCGCCAAGACACCGTCGCCCCCGAAACGCTGGAAATGACCAGCCGCATGATTGAGAAAAAGCTCAAAGACTTCGGCGTCGAAGTGCGTGTGGTGGCCGCCTCGCCGGGCCCCGTGATCACCCGTTACGAGATTGAGCCCGCCACAGGCGTGAAGGGCTCACAAGTGCTGAACCTTGCCAAAGACTTGGCGCGTTCGTTGTCTTTGGTTTCTATTCGCGTGGTCGAAACCATCCCTGGCAAAAATTACATGGCGCTGGAGCTGCCCAATGCCAAACGTCAGTCCATTCGACTGAGTGAAATTTTGGGTTCGGATGTGTACAACGAATCCAAGTCGATGTTGACCATGGGCTTGGGCAAAGACATTGTGGGCAACCCCATCGTCGCTGACTTGGCCAAGATGCCTCACGTCTTGGTGGCGGGTACCACGGGTTCGGGTAAATCGGTGGGTATCAACGCCATGATTTTGTCCTTGCTCTACAAGGCCGAAGCCCGCGATGTGCGCTTGTTGATGATCGACCCCAAGATGTTGGAAATGTCGGTCTACGAAGGTATTCCGCATCTGCTGGCGCCTGTGGTGACCGACATGCGCCAAGCCGCACACGGCCTGAACTGGTGCGTGGGCGAAATGGAAAAACGCTACAAGCTGATGAGCAAACTGGGTGTGCGTAACCTTGCCGGTTACAACGCCAAGATTGACGAAGCGGCGGCGCGTGAAGAGTTCATCTACAACCCGTTCAGCTTGACGCCTGAGCAACCCGAGCCACTGCAACGCTTGCCGCACATCGTGGTGGTGATCGACGAGTTGGCCGACTTGATGATGGTGGTGGGCAAGAAGATTGAGGAGCTGATTGCCCGCTTGGCGCAAAAGGCCCGTGCTGCTGGTATTCACCTGATCTTGGCCACGCAGCGTCCGAGCGTGGATGTGATCACGGGCTTGATCAAGGCCAACATTCCCACGCGTATCGCGTTCTCGGTCGGCTCAAAAATCGACAGCCGCACCATCCTTGACCAAATGGGCGCCGAAGCCTTGTTGGGTATGGGTGACATGTTGTACATGGCCAGTGGCACAGGCTTTCCCGTGCGTGTGCACGGTGCGTTTGTGAGCGACGAGGAAGTACACCGCGTGGTGAACTACTTGAAGAGCCAAGGCGAGCCCGACTACATCGAGGGCGTGCTGGAAGGTGGCACGGTCGACGGTGATGGCAACGCTGCCGGACCCGATTTGTTTGGCGATGCATCGGCTGAAAAAGACCCGATGTATGACCAAGCCGTTGAGGTGGTGCTCAAAAACCGCAAGGCCAGTATTTCACTGGTTCAGCGCCATTTGAAAATTGGTTACAACCGTGCGGCCCGATTGGTGGAAGACATGGAAAAAGCGGGCATGGTCAGTGCTATGAGCAACAACGGGCAGCGCGAAATTTTGGTGCCCAAGCGGGATGAGTCATGAGCAGACACCCAGGCACGATGAACGTGGTGCGTCGTCTCACCCCAACATGGGCTTCTTGCGCAATGCTGGTGGCCGCTTTGTGTGTCCACTCGGCGATGGCTGGCAGTTTGGACACGCTGGAGAGCTTTTTGAAGGCGACCAAAAGTGGCCGTGCCGATTTCACCCAAGTTGTCACACCGCCGGTCAAAGCAGGGCAGGCCGTTCGTGGCAAAACATCGACCGGTACCTTCGCTTTTGTGCGCCCTTTGCGCTTTCGCTTCGATTACCAAAAGCCGTTCCCCATGGTCATCGTCGCCGACGGTCAAACCTTGTGGCTGTATGACGCCGATTTGGCGCAAGTGACCGCCCGCAAACAGGCCCAAACACTCAGCAGCACGCCAGCTGCGTTGGTGGCAACCGCAGCCGATTTGGGCACCTTGCAAAAAGAGTTCACCCTTCACGCCGAGGCCGATGCCGAGGGTTTGCAGTGGGTGCAAGCCATACCCAAAGCGCGTGACAGCGCTTTGCAGTCGGTACGTTTGGGTTTGCGTTTGGAGGGCACTTTTGCCATTTTGGCCAAGCTTGAAATTTTGGATGCCTTGGGTCAACGTTCGGTGTTGAGTTTTGATCGCTTTGAGGTCAATCCCGTCAATTTGGGCGCTGCGCAATTTAACTTCGTGCCCCCCCAAGGCGTGGACGTCGTTCGACCCTGAGCCGCGAGTTCCTTGTGCGTCGCGCCGATAGCGCCCCCGTGATGTTGCAAGGCTTGCCGCCTTTGTTAGACACACGCACGCGTTTGGTGGTGTTGGGCAGCTTTCCGGGTGTTGCTTCGTTGCGCTCGCAGCAGTATTACGGTCACCCGCAAAACCAATTCTGGAAAATGATGGTGGCTTTATTCGCCCCCGATCGTCCCGATGTGCTGGCGCTTCCTTATGCGGCGCGTACCGAGTGGTTGCTGGACCAAGGTGTGGGTTTATGGGACGTTTACGCGGCTTGTGAGCGTGAAGGTAGCCTGGACAGCCGTATCCAAAACAGCCAACCCAACGACTTGCTGAGTTTGCGTGAGCGTTGTCCCGCGTTGGTAGCGATTGCCCACAATGGCGGCGAGAGCTTCAAACACGCGCCGCTGACCCGCGCTTTGGGCTTGCCTGTGTACCGTTTGCCATCCACCAGCCCCGCCCATGCCTCGTGGTCGTTTGAACGAAAATTGGCAGCCTGGCGCGAATTTTTCGTCAAATTTAATTTCTTGAATTAAATTGAAAAATTAGTTATTTGTAACTATTTAATAATAAGCTCTTGTAAACTGGTGCCCATTGGTACTAGATTTTTTTATACAAACTTATGAGATCTGTTTTGGTCGTTGACGACAACTTGGTGAATCGCAAACTGGCTGTGGCGTTGCTTCAACGCCGTGGCATGCAGACCGAAGAGGCTGAAAATGGTTTGGTGGCATTGAGTAAGTTGGCCAACGGTCACTATGACTCGGTGTTGTTGGACATCAGCATGCCGCTGATGGATGGTGAAGAAGTGTGTCGTCACATTCGCGCCAACACCAATTGGTCGGACATGCGCGTGATCGCTTACACCGCACACGCCTTGGAGTCGGAGCGCTCGCGGATCATGGCGTCTGGCTTTGATGATGTGCTCATCAAACCTATCAGCATCAGCGATTTGCTGCGTGTTCTGCCGGATTGAGTTCAGGCACCGAGACCTCAAAATAAGCGCCTTCATTCAACTGCGACGTCAGCTGCAGTCGCCCGCCCATCAGGCGCACCAACTCACGCACCAAAGCCAATCCCAAGCCCGTACCGCCATGCTCGCGGGTGATGAATGAGGTGGCTTGATGGAAGCGTTCAAACACTGCTTCTTGGACGTTGGGGGCAATGCCGGGGCCTGTGTCCCGCACACCAATCACCAGCTGCTGATCCGACCAGCGTGCTGATAACGTGATGTCACCTTGCTCCGTGAATTTGACCGCGTTGTTCAGCAAGTTGTTGATGATTTGACGCAAGCGCATGGGGTCGGTGCACAGTTGTTCGGGCAAATTGGGCTCAAACACCGTGCGCATTTGCAAACCCTTTTGTTGAGCGCAGGGCGCATGCAGCGAGGCGACCTCTTCCAGCAAGGTGCGCACGTGGATGGCCGCGGGCTCTAGGGTCATGTGACCCGCTTCAATTTTGGCGATATCCAGCATGTCGTTCACCACAGACAGCAGGTGTCGTCCGCTTTGGTGAATGGTTTGTGCGAATTCGCGGGTGGCGTTGTCTTTGGCGTCTTCGTGGATGAGTTCTGAGAATCCCAAAATACCGTTCAGCGGCGTGCGCAACTCATGCGAAACGTTAGCGACAAAGTCGCTCTTCAAGCGGCTGTTTTCTTCAGCCTGACGGCGTGCTTCTTCGCTGCGTTCTAAAGACGCTTGCACGCTGTCCGCCATCGTGTTGAGGGAGTTGTTCAAATGACCTAATTCATCGTTGGTGCTGTGTTGAAAACGAAACGACAAATCGCCCGCTTCAATGCGTGACAAGCCTTTGACCAAGTTGGTAATTCGTTGCGTCAGCATGGAGGCCAGCCAAACCGCCACCACCAAAACCAAGCCCAGCATCACAAACGTTGACCCCGACAAGCTCGCGGCAGTGCGGTTCACTGAGCCAGCGATCATGCTTTGCAAGTCGGCTTGTCGGTGTTTGAGGCGTTCACTGAACTCGGTTGCTTTTTCGTTCATCAATTTCGCGGTGGCCACGGCAGGGGCGTGAAAGTCCTCAACGCTGGCGCCAATCGTGACGTAGCCAAATCCGCGTGGGGAGTTGCCATATTGCCCAGTGAAGTAAGGAATGATGGCCGCTGTGGTGCGTTTCCACAGCCCCGACCATTGGATCAAGAACGAACCTGAACCGCCTTGCTGCGTCAGATCGTGCCAGCCTTGGCATTGCGGCGCAAAGTTCAGGTAGCGGCAATCCAGACCGAGCATCCCAGCTTGGGTGAGCTCTGCTGCTGGTTTTTTGTCTCGGCTTTGGTTGTCAAACGGGCGAACTTTGCGCAAAAAGGTTTGCAATGGCAGTTGTGACGTTTTCCATGCTTTGTAAATGCTGTCTTCTAGCCAAGGTGTGGCGTACTCGCCTGTGGCAGGGTCGAAGCCCATGATGGAGTAATGGCGCGGGTGTGCAATGTTGCGCTCTTTGTGGTCCCACATGAAGGCGTAGTTGCCGCTTTCGGCGTCGGCGATGGCGGTGTAACGCTCGGCGGTGGGCGTGAGGTTGTCGGTGAAACTTCGAATATGGCGATGGTCTAAGGCAAGGGTCACGTAGCCGACGATGGCACCTTGGCGCACCACGGGCGTGGCCCAACGCACCAAACCTTGAAAGGGCTTGCCAACTGGGTTCTCACGACCTGCGAACGCTTCTTTTTCCGGCTGGAAGGGCCGAGAGACCCGTGCCATGCTCTCAGGCGTGACGGCGCCAATCACATGCGACGGTACATACGGCCCCACCACTTCTGAGACATAGATTTGCCCCGGTTTGAGGTGTTGGAGCTCAGCGAAATAGGTTTCTGCTTTGCTCCACGTGTTGGCTTTGTTCGACACATTGCGCAGCGTTTGCGGCAGCACAGACGTGGCGGAAACTTTGATGAGCTCTTGTCCGTCTAGTCCGATGTACGTGATCTCGTGATACAGCGGGGCAGGCTGGGTGCGTCGTACCGACTCAGGGGGGCGAGCATGAAAGTCTTGTACGTTTTCAGCGTTCACCGAGGCGGCCAATTCAAACGCGGGTTCAGCGGCTGCCGTCACCGGCACCCAGCCTTTTTGATGCTCAGCAAGTTGCCATTTCCCTGTCTGAGTGATCAAGCGCGTGCGAGTTTCTAAAAAATTGACATACTGTGTCTTGTTCGGGTCTAGTGCGGCGGCCAGCAACACATCGCGGTCGCGGTCGTACAAAAAATCAGCCACAGCACGTGCGGTGTCTGTGGTCATCCGTTCTAACTCTTCGCGGGCACGGTCATCCAGCGCCTGAACGGAGGCTTTGGTGAAGCGTGTGCTCATGTCGTTGACGGTGGTGCTGACCTCTTCTGCCAGTCGATCTGTTTCTTGCGTCAGTTGCAAGCCCAAATGGTGCACACCTTGCCAAGCCAAATAAGCCAAGAGAATCAGTGGGAAAACCTTAATCAATACAAATAAGGTAATTAATTTGGATCTAACACCAAATCTGATTTCTTTTAACGACTCCAGTGGTTTCATTTGTTTACTAATTTTTTGCAAAATAATACTAATAAATTATAGATTCGGAATCTATTGGCAAGTCTGACATGCTGTCGCCTGCGAACAGACTCGGGCATCCGCTCGCTACACTTCCACATAACTTTTGTGACGCCCCACATTTTTGTGAATACCACCCATACCCCTCTTGCTGAACGTCTGCGCCCGCGTACTTTGGGTGAAGTCATCGGACAGCAGCATTTGCTGGGTGAGGGGATGGCGCTGCGTGTGGCATTTGAGTCAGGCCAGCCTCACAGTTGCATTTTGTGGGGCCCACCGGGCGTCGGTAAGACCACCATTGCCCGTTTGATGGCCGATGCCTTTGATGCACAGTTTTTGTCCATCAGCGCCGTCTTAGGGGGCGTGAAAGAAATTCGTGAGGCGGTGGATTTGGCCATGGCGGTGCGCGACGGTCTAGACCCCAAGCGCACCATCATGTTTGTGGACGAGGTGCATCGGTTCAACAAAAGCCAGCAAGACGCGTTTTTGCCGCATGTGGAGTCGGGCTTGTTCACCTTCATTGGCGCGACGACCGAGAACCCCTCGTTTGAGGTGAATTCGGCGTTGTTGTCGCGTGCCGCGGTCTACGTGTTGCAGTCGCTGACCGAACAAGATTTGGGGCAAATCATTGCCAAAGCGCAAGCGATTGGCGCCGTGCCCGCGTTGGAAGATGCGGCCTTGCAGCGACTCATTGCCTACGCCGATGGCGATGCCCGCCGCCTGCTCAACACCTTAGAGACCTTGGCGGTGGCTGCCAACCGTGAGAAGCTCGAAGAGATCAACGACGCGTGGTTGTTGCGTGTGCTGGGCGAGCGCATGCGCCGTTACGACAAGGGCGGCGAACAGTTTTACGACACCATCAGCGCGTTGCACAAATCGGTGCGCGGTTCAGACCCCGATGCCGCTTTGTATTGGCTGGTCCGCATGCTCGATGGCGGCGCCGAGCCCAAATACATGGCGCGCCGCTTGATTCGCATGGCCGCCGAAGACATTGGCTTGGCTGACCCACGCGCCTTGCGCTTGGCACTGGATGCGGCAGAGGTGTACGAACGTTTGGGCTCACCCGAAGGCGAGTTGGCCTTGGCTGAGTGCGTGGTGTACTTGGCCGTGGCCCCTAAGTCGAATGCGGTCTACAAGGCCTACAACGAAGCCAAAGCCTTGGTTAAAAAAGACGGCACCCGCCCCGTGCCCATGCATTTACGCAACGCGCCCACCCAAATGATGAAAAACATGGATTGGGGCAAGGGCTACCGCTACGCCCATGATGAAGAGGATGGCTTTGCGGCGGGCGAGACTTACATGCCGCAAGGCCTAGAAGATACGGGCTTTTACCGTCCGGTCGCGCGTGGTTTAGAGATCAAAATAGGCGAGAAGCTGCGCCATCTGCGCGACAAAAATCAACAAGCAGGTAAATAACAATGGATGTCTTGCTTCAACAGACCATCAATGGTCTTGTTCTCGGCAGCATGTACGCGTTGGTGGCCTTGGGCTACACCATGGTCTACGGCATCATTAACCTCATCAATTTCGCGCACGGTGAAGTGTTGATGATCGGCGCCTTGTGCAGCTGGTCGGTCATCGGTTGGTTGCAGCCTTTGTTGCCCAACACCCCTGGATGGGTGATCTTGTTGATCTCGATGGTGGTGGCCTCGGCCGCTGCTGCGGCGCTGAACTTCGCGATTGAAAAAATCGCTTACCGACCCTTGCGCCATGCACCCAAGTTGGCCCCGCTCATCACCGCCATTGGCATGTCGATCTTGTTGCAAACCTTGGCCATGATTGTGTGGAAGCCCAATTACAAATCGTTTCCCACGCTGCTACCCAGCACCCCGATTGCGTTGGGTGAGGCAGTGATCACCCCCACGCAAATCATGATTTTGGCGGTCACGGCCATGGCTTTGGCCGTGTTGTCTTGGTTGGTCAACGCCACCCAACTGGGGCGTGCCATGCGCGCCACGGCAGAAAACCCACGCGTGGCCAGCTTGATGGGCGTCAAGCCCGACACCGTCATTTCTGCTACTTTCATCATTGGTGCTGTGCTCGCCACGATTGCGGGGGTGATGTGGGCTTCGAACTACGGCACCGTGCAACACGCCATGGGCTTCTTGCCGGGGCTGAAAGCCTTCACGGCCGCCGTGTTTGGCGGCATTGGCAATTTGGCTGGCGCGGTGGTGGGCGGGCTGTTGCTGGGCTTGATTGAATCGATTGGCTCGGGGTACTTGGGGGAGTTAACCGGCGGTGTGCTGGGCAGTCACTACACCGACATCTTGGCCTTCATCGTGCTCATTGTGGTCTTGACGCTGCGGCCTTCGGGCTTGCTGGGCGAGCGTGTCGCAGATCGGGCTTGACGCACATGACACACACATTCCTTTCCAAACGCGGGCTCGGCCAACCTTGGCTCATCTTCGTCCTCGCTTTGGCGTTGCCCTTGGTGCTGCAAAGTTTTGGCAATGCTTGGGTGCGTATTGCTGACATGTCGCTGTTGTATGTTTTGCTGGCGTTGGGCCTGAACATCGTGGTGGGTTATGCCGGTTTGCTGGACTTGGGCTATGTCGCCTTTTTTGCTGTGGGCGCCTATTTGTTTGGGTTGATGGCCTCGCCCCATTTGACCGAGACCTTTCCCCTCATCGCCAGCTTGTTCCCCGATGGCCTGCACATGAGTTTGTGGATGGTGTTGCCATTGGCTGCTGGCTTGGCAGGGCTGTTTGGCCTGATGTTGGGCGCGCCTACTTTGAAGTTGCGCGGTGATTACTTGGCCATCGTCACCTTGGGCTTTGGTGAAATCATCCGCGTGTTTTTGAACAACTTGGACTATCCCGTCAACATCACCAACGGCCCCAAGGGCTTAGGGCAAATCGATGCTGTGACGGTGTTTGGCTACCCCCTCTCGCGGCGACTCGATTTGGGCTTCATCGAGCTGCCCTCGGTCACCTTGTATTACTACCTCTTCTTGGCCTTGGTTGTGGTGAGCGTGGTGCTGTGCGCACGCCTTGAACACTCGCGCATTGGCCGCGCTTGGATGGCCATTCGTGAAGACGAAATTGCTGCCAAAGCCATGGGCTTGAACACCCGCAATTTGAAACTCATGGCCTTTGGCATGGGGGCTTCATTCGGTGGCGTCTCGGGGGCGATGTTTGCGTCATTTCAAGGGTTTGTATCGCCGGAGTCGTTCAGCCTGATGGAGTCCGTGATGATCGTGGCGATGGTGGTGCTGGGCGGCTTGGGGCATTTGCCCGGCGTCATTTTGGGCGCTGTGTTGTTGGCCGCTTTGCCCGAGGCGTTGCGCTACCTGGCAGGGCCGCTGCAAGAAATGAGTGGTGGACGTCTGGACGCCGCCATTTTGCGGCAGTTGTTGATTGCGCTGGCGATGATCACCATCATGCTTTGGCGCCCGCGTGGCTTGTGGCCCACGCCCGAGCACGGTAAAAACTTGCCAACCGTCGGAGGAGGTCAAGCATGAGCAACGCGAATACCCCTGCCAGTTTTGCGCCAACCCGTGGCGGCGAGTCCCTCAGCAAGCCCATCGACTGGGTGTTGAACGTGTCGGGTATTTCCAAGCGCTTTGGTGGTTTACAAGCCCTGAGCGATGTGAGCATGCAAATTGAGCGCGGCCAAGTCTATGGTTTGATCGGTCCTAACGGTGCAGGCAAGACCACGTTTTTCAATGTCATCACGGGCTTGTACACGCCCGACAGCGGTCAGTTTGAATTGGCAGGTCAGCCTTACCAGCCCACCGAGGTGCACCGTGTGGCCCAAGCTGGCATTGCGCGCACCTTTCAAAACATTCGCTTGTTTGCCGAGATGACGGCATTAGAAAACGTGATGGTGGGTCGCCATGTGCGCACGCACTCGGGGCTGTTGGGCGCTATTTTCAGAACCCGAAAATTCTTGGCCGAAGAGGCCGCCATCGCGCAACGCGCCCGCGAACTGTTGGACTACGTGGGCATCGGTGCTTTCGCCGATTACAAATCGCGCACGCTCAGCTACGGCGATCAACGGCGTTTAGAAATTGCGCGGGCCTTGGCCACCGATCCGCAACTGATTGCCTTGGACGAGCCCGCGGCGGGCATGAATGCGACTGAGAAAGTGCAACTGCGCGAGTTGATCGACAAAATTCGGCGCGACCAGCGCACGGTCTTGTTGATTGAGCATGACGTGAAGCTGGTCATGGGCCTGTGCGACCGCGTGACCGTGCTCGACTACGGCAAAGTGATTGCGCAAGGCACCCCCGCCGAGGTTCAACGCAACCCACAGGTCATAGAGGCCTATCTCGGCACGGGAGCGCATTGACATGACCCATCACACCGCGAAGCTGTTGCTGAAGGTCAGCGATCTCAAGGTCAGCTATGGCGGCATTCAAGCCGTCAAGGGCGTGAGCTTTGACGTCAGAGAGGGCGAGTTGGTCTCGCTCATTGGCTCCAACGGCGCAGGCAAGACCACCACCATGAACGCCATCACAGGGCTCTTGCCTTTGGGCGGCGGTCAGATCGAGTTGGCGGGCAAGAATATCGCGGGCCTTGGTCCTTGGAACTTGGTGCAGCAAGGCTTGGCCATGGTGCCCGAAGGCCGTGGCGTGTTCACGCGCATGACCATCCTTGAGAACTTGCAGATGGGGGCTTATCTGCGCGATGACAACGCGGCCATTGCTGACGACATGGAGCGCGTGTTCACCACCTTTCCACGTCTCAAAGAACGGCGCGATCAACTGGCGGGCACCTTGTCTGGCGGCGAGCAGCAAATGCTGGCCATGGGCCGCGCCTTGATGAGTCGCCCCCAGATGTTGCTGCTCGACGAGCCGTCGATGGGCCTGTCGCCCATCATGGTGGACAAGATTTTTGAAGTCATCCGTGAGGTTTCGGCCCAAGGCGTGACGATTTTGCTGGTGGAGCAAAATGCCAGCCGTGCCTTGCAAATTGCCGATCGCGGCTATGTGATGGAATCGGGCGTGATCACCCTCAGTGGACCCGCGCAAGACCTGTTGCATGACCCCAAAGTACGGGCAGCTTATTTAGGAGCGTGACCACCATGACCCAGCGACTCAGTGCCGACGACATCGCCCACTACCAAACACAAGGGTTTGTGATTCCGCCTTATCGCTTGGAGCCAGCGTTGCTCAAGGGCTTGCAAGACGCGCTCAACACCTTGATCGCCAATAACCCAGGGGTGCGCCCCGAAAAGCTCGTCAGTGCCCACATTGAGGGACACAACGATGAAGGCGTACACGGCAGTCAGCGCTTTTTAGAGCTCGCGATGCACAAGCCGATTGTCGATATGGTCGAGCAAATCATTGGCCCCGACATCATCTTGTGGGGCTGCCATGTGTTTTGCAAACCTGCCAGTGAGGGGTTTGAAACCCCGTGGCACCAAGACGGCCATTACTGGCCGATTCGCCCTTTGGCCACCTGCACCGTCTGGGTGGCCTTGGAGCCCAGCACGCGTGAGAACGGGTGCTTGCGCGTGATTCCAGGTTCACACCGCGACCACGTGTTGCATGAGCATCTGCATGAAGACCGTCAAGATTTGGTCTTGAACCAACGCATGGCGGAAGGTACTTTTGACGAGGCACAGGCGGTGGATTTGGAGTTGCAGCCGGGCCAGATGTCCATGCATGACGTCTACATGATTCATGGCGCCAAAGCCAACACCTCCACCCAGCGTCGAACTGGCGTGGCCTTGCGATTCATGCCTGGCAGCTCCTTGTTTGATCGTGACCTGCGACCCGTGGATGGCAAAACCGGCGTGCCCGTGAGTTTTGGCACGCGTCCCTTGTGGCTGCTACGTGGTAAAGACCGCACGGGACGCAACGACTTTCAAATCGGGCACCGTGAAGGTCTCGTCAAGTCAGGCTGATGACTTAGCCTTCCATCACCCAAATGATGACTTGCTTGGCCACAAAGCCCAGCATGCCAAACGCCAGCACGAGGAACAACACAAAGGTGCCGAACTTACCGGCTTTCGATTCGCGTGCCAGCTGAAAAATGATGAACAGCATGTAGAGCATGAAGCCCGCGATGCCGAAGGTCAGCCCGAAGTTGGCAAATTGTTCTTCTGTCATGGCAGGCTCAATGCGCAGAGGCGTCGTAGACCACCAAGTCGCGGTAGGCGTGCCAGCTGGCATGGCCCAGCATGGGGACGACGCCGAGCAAACCCAAAAATGCAGACCCCACGCCCAGCGCGGTGAACAAGCACAACAGCCCCGCCCACATGGCCATGGCGAAGGGATTGAGGGCCACCACACGCCAACTGGTGAACACCGCTTGCCAAAGTGTGAGTTTGGGGTGATCCATCAACAGAGGAATGGTGATGACGGTGGAGGCAAACATGGGGGCTGCAATCAAGGTGCTCATCAGCACCCAGATTTCAAACAAACCAAAGTGAGGTTGCAAGACCACCAAGCGCACAAAGTCGGTGGGGGTGTGCACGCTGGCGGGCAGCATCCAATGCACCAAGGCGGCTGAGCACAGCAACCAGCCACCGCTGGAGAGGGCCAGCAACACACCAAATTGAATCAGGCGCTTGTCACCGCAGGTCCAAATGCGAAAGGCGTCACCCAAAGTGGCCGTTTGCTTGCGTTCCAGTCGACGACTGATGTCGTACAGCCCCGTGGCCAGCAACGGCGCCACGATCATGCAGGTGGCGAGCATGGCGGCAATCCACCAAAACTCATGGCGGGCAAACCAAAATAAGAGGCCCGCGACGCAGGCCAAGATCAAGCCATGCGTTGCGCCCGATGTGGGGCTTTTTTCAATGTCGCGCCAAGCCAATGCCAGCCAATGCAGCGGACGTGTCAGCTCGACTTCTCGAACTTGCAGGTCGGGATGCGGACTGAAATCAGTCAATGCGTGCTCCAGAGCGTTGGATGATGGGGGCCCATTTGATGGACTCATCGTGGATCAACTTGGTGAACTGCTCGGGGGTGCCGCCAATGGCTTCGAGCCCTGCCGCTTTGAGGCGTTCTTTGACGGCGGGGTCGTGCAAAGCGGCGTTGAGCGCGCTGTTGATGCGGTCCACCACGGCGCGCGGGGTGCCTGCGGGTACCAACACGCCGTTCCAAGCCAAGGCTTCGAAGCCTTTGAGCTCGGGCAAGCCGCTTTCGGCCACGGTGGGCACATCGGGCAGCAGCGGGTAACGCTGGGCGCTGGTGACCGCCAAATACTTCAGGCGGCCTTGCTTGACTTGCGGCGCGATCACGGTGGGCACGGACGCCATCAAATGGGTTTCACCCGACAACGTAGACAGCACCGCAGGTGGGCTGCCGTTGAAAGGAATGTGAACCGTGAAGGTGTTCGTGACGGCCTTGATGTATTCCATCGTCAGGTGTGACGAACTGCCGTTGCCCACCGACGCAAAGTTGTACTTGCCAGGCGAGGCCTTCAGCAAGCCCACCAACTCACGCATGTTGTTGGCGGGCAGTTGCACGTTCGCGGCAATGACGTTGGGTTGCGAGGTGGTGATCATCACCGCCTGCAAATCTTTCAGTGGCTGGTAGGGCAGCTTGGGGTACAGATAGGGTGCAAACGACAAAGGCCCGTTGTATGACATGACCCAGGTGTAGCCATCGGGGGTGGACTTGGCCACCTCATTGGTGCCCACCGTGCCACCCGCTTGGGGTTTGTTTTCGACCACCACGGCTTGCCCCAAATTGTCTTTGAGGCGGTCTTGCATGGCGCGTGCAATCACATCCAGCGACGACCCCGCTGGCGCCACCACCACCCAACGGATGGGTTTGGTGGGGAAGCTCTGTGCTTGCGTCGTGAGCGACACCGCCACCAAACTCAGACCCACGCCCAGACCCGCGACTATGTGTCGGATCAAAGGCCATACCGCGCGTGCATGGCCGTTGGCCAATGCGAGTGTGGGGCGTGTGCGTTGGGTTTGAACATGGGGCATGGGGGTCTTTCGTTGCTTAGGCTTTGTCGGCGGCAGAGGTGAACGAGTCGGCGTAGAACTCGTCGGCGGGCAAGCCTGCTGCGGTGTAGTCGGCGCGTGCCGAGTCCACCACGATGGGGGCACCGCAAGCGTAGACCTGATGGCCGCTGAGGTCAGGCGTGTCTTGCAGTACGGCTTGGTGCACAAAACCGGTACGGCCGGTCCAGTGGTCTTCAGGCAAGGCGTTGGAGATGACGGGCACATACGTCAAGTTGGGCATGACGGCCAATTGGGCGTGCACCCAGTCGTTCAAATACAAATCTTCAGGGCGACGGCCACCCCAGTAGAGCGTGACGGGACGTGTGATCGCTTTGTGCTGCATGTGCTCCAAGATGGCCTTGATGGGCGCAAAGCCTGTGCCAGAGGCCAAGAACACCAAAGGCTTGTCCGAGTCTTCACGCAAGAAGAACGTGCCTTGCGGGCCTTCGATGCGCTGGATTTCTTTTTCTTTCATGGCGCCGAACACGTGGTCGGTGAACTTGCCGCCGGGCATGTGGCGGATGTGCAATTCAATGGCGGGGCTGCCCGCAACCAAGGTGTGTGGTGCATTGGCCATGGAGTAGCTGCGGCGGTCGCCATCGCGCAACAAAAAGTCGATGTACTGACCCGCGTGAAACTTCATCACGTCGTTGGCGGGTAGTTGGAGTTTGACGATCATCACGTCGTGCGATGCTTTCTCGAGCGAAATGACGCGCACCGGCATCTTCTTGATGGGGAAGGCGCCTTCTTCCACCACTTGGCGCGATTCCAGCACCACGTCGCTGTGTGCGGTGGCGCAACAGGTGAGCACAAAGCCGTTGGCAGCTTCTTCAGGACTCAGGGCTTTTTCTTGGTGTTTGCCGTGGGTCACATCACCCGAAATCTTTTTACATTTGCAAGAACCGCAAGCGCCGTCTTTGCAGCCATAGGGCAGGCCAATGCCTTGGCGCATGCCTGCAGCCAGCAGGGTTTCGTCAGAGGTTGCTGTGAAAGTGCGGCCACTGGGCTGGACCGTGATGTTGAAACTCATCTTTGGGTATCCTTGAACTTTTATAGGCTGTATTTTGCCCTCCAACCAACCCCCTCTTGGCGCTTTGCCTGCCCGATTTCGTCGTGAGCGTTTGCTGATCATCGGTTGCGGTGATGTGGGGGTGCGTGTGGTGCGCGCGCAGCGTCACGTTCGCATGCTGGCGCTGACGTCCAATTCAGCGCGTGTGGCTGAACTGCGGGCCTTGGGCGTCACGCCGTTGCTGGGTGATTTAGACCAACCCGCCACCTTGAAACGTTTGGCCGGTTTGGCCACACGCGTGCTGCATTTGGCTCCGCCGCCGTTGCGTGGCAGCACCGACCCGAGAACCCACGCGCTCACCCGTGCCCTCAGCGTGCGCACGCCGCCGCGCAGTTGGGTGTATGGCTCGACCAGCGGTGTGTATGGCGATTGCGCGGGGGCGTGGGTGGGGGACAGCCGTCTGCTGAACCCCGCCACGCCGCGTGCCATGCGCCGTGTGGATGCGGAGGCGCGGCAGCGCCACTACGCGCGTTTGCGGGGTAACGCGGTGCGTGTGAGCGTGTTGCGTATTCCGGGCATTTACGCGCCTGACCGCGAAGGCGGTACGCCCCGAGAGCGTTTGTTGCGCGGCGCGCCTGTGTTGAACCACTCGGACGATGTGTTCACCAACCACATTCATGCCGATGACTTGGCTCGTGCTTGTCATCTGGCGCTGTGGCGTGGCAAAACGCAGCGCGCTTACAACGTCAACGACGACAGCAGCTTGTTGATGGGCGATTACTTTGACATGGCAGCAGGTTTGTACGGGTTGCCCAAACCTCCACGCATCAGCCGTGCGCAAGCGCAGGTGGACGTGCCTGCGATGCAGCTGAGCTTCATGAGTGAGTCACGCCGCATGCTGAACACCCGCATGAAGCGCGAGCTGCGGCTGCAGTTGCGTTATGCGGATGTGAAGGCGGGCTTGGCTGAGCCTAATACTTAGCCTCCACCCAGCATCAGAGCGGGCGCTGCGCGAAAGCCCAAAAGCCGGTGCCGCGCCTGCGATCAATCGAATTTGATGTTGCCGGCTTTGATGGCCTTGGCCCAGCTGACGGTGTCGCGCTCCAGCAGCTTGGTGGTGTTGTCGGGCGTGAGGTAGCGCACTTCGACGCCAGCGAGTTCAGCGCGTTGCTTGGTCTCAGGCAAATCCATGCTGCGTTTGACTTCGGCCGAGAGTTTTTGCACCACGTCTTTGGGCGTGCCGCTGGCCACGTACAAGGCCACCCACGACTCCAACTCAAAGCCGTTCAATCCAGCTTCGGCCACAGTCGGCACTTGTGGCAGCTGGTGGTGACGCGTTTTGCCCGTGACGGCCAAGGCTTTGAGCTTGCCACTTTGAACATGGCCCATCACCGAGGGCGGGGTGGTGATGAAGACTTGCACTTGACCCGCCAGCACATCTTGAATGGCTTGGCCTGAGCCTTTGTAGGGCACGTGCGTCATCTCAATGCCCGTTTGCTGCTTGAAGATTTCGGTACCGATGTGGGACACCGAGCCGTTGCCTTGCGAGGCGTAGTTGAGCTTGCCTGGGTTTTGTTTGGCCCAAGCAATGAACTCTTTGAGTGTGTTGGCGGGGACCGAAGGATGTACCGCAATCACGTTGGTGGCCACGGTGATCAAGCCCACAGGCGTGAGGTCTTTGAGCTCCCAAGGCAGTTTGTCCATCAAGATGGGGTTGGCAATGTGATAGCCCGAATAGGACACCAACACGGTGTGGCCATCTTTGGGGCTCCGCGCCACGATTGAGTAAGCCAAGTTGCCGCTGCCGCCGGGTTTGTTGTCGACCACCACGGATTGACCGATCAGTCGTGCCAAGGGCTCGCTGACCAAACGGGCTGAGGTGTCGACCAAGCCACCGGGCGGGTTGGGGACCACCAAGGTGATGGGCTTGCTGGGGTAGGCATCGGCTTGCGCCCACACCGAGGATGACGCCAAGCCAGACAGTGCAGCCACAACGGCCAGCGTGAGGTGGAATTGGCGGCGGTTGATCAAGTTCATGTTGTTTTCCTTGGACATGGCGAGGCGTTAGCGTTGGCCAATGCGCACAGTGCCAAAAATGGTTTGGGCTTCGCGTGGCATGCAGCGCCAGTACTGTGGACTGGCTTGTACCGTGCCGTGAAGTGCGGCGGCGGCTTCCCACATCCAACGGGGTTTGTACAAAAAGGCGCGCGCCAAAGCGACCAGATCGGCATCGCCGCGCGCGACGATGTCTTCGGCTTGTTGCGGTTCGGTGATCAAGCCCACCGTGATGGTGGGCAGTTGTGCTTTTTGTTTCACCAACTTGGCGAAAGGCACTTGGTATTCAGGACCAATGGCGATCTTTTGTTGCGATGACACGCCGCCTGAAGAGATGTGCACAAAGTCAGCGCCGGCGAGCTTCAAGCGCAACGAGAAGTCGGCGGTTTCTTCGGGCGTCCAGCCACCATCGACCCAGTCGGTCGCAGACAAACGCATGCCCAAGGCGCCTTTGTAAACCGCGCGTACGGCCTGAAACACCTCCATGGGAAAGCGTGTTCGGCCGTCAAAGTTGCCGCCATAGCCATCGGTGCGCACGTTAGACAGGGGCGACAAAAACTGGTGCAACAAATAGCCATGTGCGCCGTGCAGTTCAATGGCCTCGATGCCCATTGCGTCGGCGCGTTCAGCGGCTTTCACGAAGGCCTGTTTGATGTCTTCTAAACCTTGTGCATCGATGGCTTCAGGCGGTGTTTCTTGTGCCAAATGCGGCAATGCCGAGGGGGCTTCTGGGTGCCAACCGCCATGCGTTGCATCCACCAATTGGCCTCCCTCCCAAGGTGAGGCGCTGGAGGCTTTGCGGCCTGCATGCGCAAGTTGGATGCACACAGGCACATGCGGCGCGAGTTGGCGAGCGCGTTGCAAGGTGTCGCTCAGCGCAGCAGCCGTGGCGTCGTCCCACAAGCCGAGGCAATAGGGCGTGATGCGTCCTCGTGCGGTCACAGCGGTGGCTTCGATGATGAACAGGGCAGCGCCACTGTTGAGCATGTTGCCCCAATGCATCAAATGCCAATCGGTGGCCTGACCGTTGTCGGCCGAGTATTGGCACATGGGGGCGACCACGCCGCGGTTGGCCAAGGTCAAAGGGCCGCGTGGCGAGGTGAGGGTGAATTCAGAAAAGAGGTGGCTCAAGAGAACTCCAAAAACAAAAATGCCTGCGTATAAGGCAGGCACGGATCGTAAGTTGCTTGCGATGTTTCAGTTGGCAACTGCGCGACAAAGAGCAGCGCTTTTCGAGTTACAAGAAGCTGTCGTCATCGTCGTCCTCCGCATCCGCTTCATCGAGTGCGGTTTCGATGTGAGGTTTGGGCGTGGTTTTGGCCTCTTCTTCAATGTCGGCCAAACGTGAGTTGAGACTGTTCACCGTGTTTTTGATGCCCGCCAAACGACCGCGAAAAGCGGCGCGTGCTTCTTCTTGCTTGATTTTTTTGAGCTCAGCTTCCGATACGGCTGCGGGGGCAGTAGCAGGGACGGTCGGCGCAGCTGCACGTGGTTGAGGTGCCGGTGTGGTGGGGGCAGCTACAGGCGTTTCAGTGGCGGGCGGCGTGTCGCGGGTCGGAAACGCGACGGTGGCGCGTTCAACCGCGGTCGACGGCAACACTTCGAGGTGATCTTCTATGCGATCAATTGGCACATCCTGCTGGTTCAAGCCAGGCAGCGGGTTTTCTGGGGCCGCTTGACGGTTGTCGATGACGCCTTCTTTGTCGATCGCTTGCACGTTGTCCACGATGGCGGCATTGCCAAGTTGTTGGACGTTCTCGGTCTCATTCACGGTCGCTATGGCTTGGCGATTGTCTGAGTCTGCGGCCGTGTCGATGGCGACACGGTTGTCTGCGGTGCTGGGTGTTGGGTCTAAAGCTTGGCGATTGTTCGGCGCGTTGTCATGGGGAATGGCTTGCACATTCTCAGACACCTCGTCTTTGGGAATGCTTTGACGGTTGTCAATCGCTGCTTCAACGTCGATGGGCTGGACATTGGGCGCGGCATGGTTATCGGCAATGCTTTGCACATTGGGCGAAGCGGCTGAATCTGTGGCAATCGATGATCGATTTTCGCGGCTTGCCGATACATCGATGGCTTGTGTGTTGTCGTCGATGTGATCGACGGGAATGCTTTGTACGTTGGGTGTTGCAGCCTGCTCGGTGGCGATGCCTTGACGGTTGTCGATCACGACTTCTTTGTCGATCGCTTGCACGTTGTCTGCAATTTTTTCGACGGGAATATTTTGGACGTTGGGTGCTGCAGCCTGCTCGGTGGCAATGCCTTGTCGATGGTCCGACGTGGTCGACGTTTCTAGGGTTTGCTTGTTGTCTTGAACTTTTTCAACCGCGATGCTTTGAACATTGGCGGATGACGCGCCATCGACGGCCAGCGTTTGACGATTTGCTGTCTCGCTTGACGTGTCGATGTGCTGAACATTGCTGGCCAGCTGATCGACGGGCACTTGCTGCACGTTGGATGCAAGCCCTTGGTCTGCGGTGACCGATTGGATGTTGGCTGGCAGTTTGTCAATTGGAACGTTTTGCACATTGGACGATGCGGCGTCGTTCTCTGTCACGACTTGAACATTGGGTTCAACCGGCGCATCGTTCTTGATCGCAAGGTTTGTTGCTTGGGCAGACAGCGCCGCTTGAAGGTCGAGTTCAAACTTGCTCAGTTGCTCTTCTTGAGGGGGTTTGGCGGCCTCAAGGGCCAAAGCTTGCGCTTCCAGCTCAGCTTTTTTCTTTGCCGCATCGACGTCGGCAAAAGAATTGACAATATTTTTTGGGGTTTTCGCATTGCCTGTCCGTTCAGAGACTTGAACGGAGTGCCGCGTGCCACTTCTCACAATGTTGCTGAATTCTTCGTCTTGCATAGATTCGAAGTCAATGAGTCAGTTGAAGGGAAGGAAACGTTTGAAACCGCTTTGTTCGCAGATCACACCTGACATCCATCGCTTTGTTCCCTTTTGGATAGCTGCTGATTTGGAACAAATTTTTGTGAATATTGTTGCCTCTGTCATTTTTGCATGATTAGAGTGCAAACACGGGGCCAGTTACTGCGTCTTTTTGAACGCATCCACGACCAATCTTGTTGATTTGATGAGCTGTTGACGTCTGGTGTTTGACGCGCAAAAGCGAAGATCTATGCAAGCTGGCGTGACTCTTGACACGTTGAGGTTTTGAACAGGCGAAAAAAAACCACAAGGTTTAAATCTTGCGGCTTTTGTCCAGTGGTGCCCGGGGCCGGAATCGAACCGGCACGCCTTGCGGCGGGGGATTTTGAGTCCCCTGCGTCTACCAATTTCACCACCCGGGCACTGGAATCAACAAGCGATATTATGGCACATTTAAGGCATGACTGAACAGATTTTTTATCAAACCATTGAAGCTGCCATCGGAAAAACACCTTTGGTGTCTTTGCAGCGCATTCATGCTTCTGAAAATGCCAAGCGTGGCAACGTGATTTTGGGGAAGTTAGAAGGCAACAACCCCGCTGGCTCGGTCAAAGACCGTCCCGCTTTATCGATGATTCAACGTGCTCAAGAACGCGGCGAAATCAAGCCTGGCGACACATTGATCGAAGCGACCTCTGGCAATACAGGCATTGCTTTGGCCATGGCGGCGGCTATCAAGGGTTACCGCATGGTGTTGATCATGCCCGAGGACTTGTCCATCGAGCGCGCTCAAACCATGAAGGCCTTTGGCGCTGAATTGATCTTGACTCCCAAGAGCGGCGGCATGGAGTACGCCCGTGATTTGGCGGAGCGCATGGAAAAAGAAGGCAAAGGTCGCATGCTCGACCAATTTGCCAATGAAGACAACCCGCGCATCCATTACGAAACCACAGGGCCTGAAATTTGGAACGACACCCACGGCCGCATCACTCATTTTGTGAGCGCGATGGGCACCACGGGCACGATCACGGGGGTCTCGCGTTATTTGAAAGAGAAAAACCCAGCGGTGCGCATCATTGGCGCGCAGCCCAGCGAGGGATCACGTATTCCCGGCATTCGCAAATGGCCGCAAGCCTATTTGCCCAAAATTTACGATGCCAAAAATGTCGACGAACTGATTTACGTCAGTCAAGACGATGCCGAAGACATGTGCCGTCGTTTGGCGCGTGAAGAAGGTATTTTTGCGGGAATTTCTGCAGCGGGCGCCTGTTGGGTGGCCTTGCAAATTGCGCAGCAAGTTGAAAACGCCACCATCGCTTTTATTGTTTGCGATCGCGGTGACCGTTACCTTTCCACAGGAGTTTTTCCCGCATGAGTGAATTCCGTTTTTGTCCCAGCTGTGCCACCTCGTTGGCCTTGATCGAACGTGAAGAAGATGGCGGCATGGTGCAGCGCCTGCGCTGTACAGCTTGCGATTGGACCCACTGGAACAATCCCACGCCGGTGCTCGCCGGCATCGTGCAGTACCAAGGCCAGATTTTGTTGGCGCGCAATGCGGCGTGGCCGGGGCGTCGTTTTGCCTTGATCACGGGGTTCATGGAGGCGGGCGAAACGCCGCAAGAGGGCATCACCCGCGAAATTGCAGAAGAAACCAATTTGAAGGTGAGCGCGTTGAAACTCATCGGCGTCTACGACTTTCAGCGGATGAACCAAGTCATCATTGCCTACCATGCGGTGGCGGATGGTGAGATTCAGCTCTCGCCTGAGCTCGCGGAGTACAAGCTGTACAACCCCGAGGACGTGATTTGTTGGCCCGCAGGCACAGGTTACGCCATGGCCGATTGGCAGCGCACCCAAGGCATTGAGCCGCGCTTCATGGAATAGGCGCAACGTGAGGCAAAGGGTTTAGACTGACGCCATGCACATTGACCAAGAAATTGACACACGCGGCTTGAACTGTCCCCTGCCTATTTTGAAAGCCAAAAAAGCGCTGACGGCGATGGAGAGCGGGCAGGTTCTCAAAGTGGTGTCCACAGACACAGGTTCAGTCCGCGACTTTGCGGCATTCGCCAAGCAAACGGGCAACGAGCTGTTGTCGCAAACCACCGAAGGCAACGACTTTGTGCACATCTTGAAGCGACGCTGAGTCGCTTTAACAAGCGGCTGAGACTTCATCTTTCGTGGGCTTTCGGCGAAAGTCTACGTCTCAGTCGTTGAGCCTCAATCGAGGTTGAGATTTTTCAAATACATGCGAAATTCGGCGCCCACTTCTGGGTGCTCCAAGGCCAATTCCACAGACGCTTGTAAAAAGCCTTGCTTGCTGCCGCAGTCGTACCGCTTGCCTTCGTACGAGAAGGCCAACACTTTTTCGGACGCCAACAAACCGGCAATGCCATCGGTGAGTTGAATCTCGCCTTGCACACCGCGTCCACCCGCACGGATGCGGTCGAACACAGCGGGCGTCAAGATGTAACGGCCCGCCACGGTGGTGCGCGAAGGGGCTACTTCAGCCTTGGGTTTTTCCACCATTTGTTGGATGTCGATCAAGCCGTTGCCCAAGTCGGTGCCCGCCACCACGCCATAGCGGTGAACGTGCGCGAGGGGCACTTCTTGTACCGCCAGCACCGACGACTGGGTGCGTGCAAACACCTCGGCCATTTGCTTCAAGACGCCAGGCCCACCCGCTTTGCCACGCATCAAGTCGTCAGCCAGCAATACCGCAAACGGCGCGTCGCCCACCAAGTGTTCGGCGCACAACACCGCATGACCCAAGCCCAATGCGCGTGCTTGGCGCACGTAGACGCATTGCATGTCGTCGGGTTGTACGCTGCGCACGATGTCGAGCAGGGCTTGTTTGCCTGCGGCTTCTAGCTCCGTCTCCAACTCGTAGGCCATGTCAAAGTGGTCTTCGATGGCGCGTTTGCTGCGGCCCGTGACAAAAATCATTTCACGAATGCCCGCCTCGTAAGCCTCTTCCACAGCGTATTGGATGAGTGGTTTGTCCACCACCGTCAGCATTTCTTTGGGGCTGGCTTTGGTGGCTGGCAAAAAGCGCGTGCCCATGCCGGCCACGGGGAATACAGCTTTGGTGAGGGGCTTGATCATGTGTGTGACGTTGATTGTGTTGCCAAACTTAACGGTGCTTTATTTCCCGAGTTTGGCAAGCTGATCTTGCACTTTGAGCAAGGTCGCGGAGAAGTCCGCCACGCGTTTTTTGGCTTCTTCAATCACGGCTGGAGGGGCTTTGGCCACAAAAGCTTCGTTGCCTAACTTCGCACCGGCTTTGGTGATCTCATTTTGCAAGCGATCGACTTCTTTGCTCAGTCGAATCTTTTCAGCTGCCACATCGACCTCGATGAACAAGCACACGCGCAACTCACCCACCACAGCCACGGGCGCCGCCTGTGCGGCAGCGGACCATGCGGCTTCGTCGTCGAACACTTTGACTTCGCTCAATTTGGCCAAAGCTTGCAACACGGGGGCTGCCGTTTGCATGAATGCCAGTTCGTCGGGGTTGCCTGCCAGCGCAAACAAGGGCATGCGGTTGGCGGGTGAAACGTTCATCTCGCCGCGCAAATTGCGACACGCGTCGACCAAGGACTTAAGGCGGGCCACATGGGCTTCGGCCTGTTCGTCGATGCGCTCGGGCTGGCTCACGGGGTAGGCCGCGATGCTGACCGACTCGCCTGGCCGTCCTGCGACCACCGACACTTTTTGCCAGAGCTCTTCAGTGATGAACGGGATGATCGGGTGCGCCAGGCGCATGATGGTTTCGAGCGTGCGGATCAGGGTGCGGCGCGTGGCGCGTTTTTGCGCGTCATCACCGGTGTTGATCTGCACCTTGGCGATTTCGAGGTACCAGTCGCAGAACTCGTTCCAGACGAAGTCGTAAATCGTGTTGGCCACGTTGTCGAGGCGGTATTCGGCAAAGCCTTTGGCCACGTCGGCTTCGACACGTTGCAGGTGCGAGCTGATCCAGCGGTCAGCTTGGCTGAAGTTCATGTAGCCATGGGCTGAGCCGCCGACGGCGCATTCTTCTTTGGTATGTTCTTTCAGGCCGCAGTCCTGACCTTCGCAGTTCATCAGCACAAAGCGGGTGGCGTTCCACAGCTTGTTGCAGAAGTTGCGGTAGCCCTCGCAGCGCTTGCTGTCAAAGTTGATGCTGCGGCCCAAGGATGCGAGGGCTGCAAAGGTGAAACGCAGTGCGTCTGCGCCATAGGCCGGGATGCCTTCGGGGAATTCTTTTTCGGTTTGCTTGCGCACTTTGGGCGCGGTCTCGGGTTTGCGCAGGCCCTGGGTGCGTTTGTCCAGCAGAGGTTCGAGTGTGATGCCGTCGATCAGGTCGACCGGGTCGAGCACGTTGCCCTCAGACTTGCTCATCTTCTTGCCCTGGGCGTCGAGCACCAGGCCGTGGATGTAGACGTGTTTGAACGGCACTTTGCCGGTGAAGTGCGTGGTCATCATGATCATCCGGGCGACCCAGAAGAAGATGATGTCGTAGCCGGTGACCAGCACGCTGCTGGGCAGGTACAGGTCGTAGTCGGGCGTCTTCTCGGGCCAGCCCATGGTGCTGAAAGGCACCAGCGCCGATGAATACCAGGTGTCGAGCACGTCTTCATCGCGCTTGAGTGTTTTGCCCGGCGAGATCTTGTCAGCTTGTGCTTGCGCCTCGGCTTCGTTGCGGGCCACGTACACACGGCCGTCTTCGTCGTACCAGGCCGGAATCTGGTGGCCCCACCACAGTTGGCGCGAGATGCACCAGTCCTGGATGTTGTTCATCCATTGGTTGTAGGTGTTGACCCAGTTCTCAGGCACAAAGCTCACTTCGCCGGACTGCACGGCGTCGATGGCTTTTTGCGCGATGCTCTTGCCGGTGGCGTCGCCTTGGCCTATTTGGTTCATCGCCACAAACCATTGGTCCGTCAGCATAGGCTCGATCACCTGGCCGGTGCGGGCGCAGCGGGGCACCATGAGCTTGTGTTTCTTGACTTCGACCAAATGGCCTGCGGCTTCCAGATCCGCCACCACGGCCTTGCGGGCCACAAAGCGGTCCAGGCCTTGGTATTTTTCAGGTGCGTTGCTGTTGATGGTCGCGTCCAGGTTCAGCACGCAGATCATCTCCAGCTTGTGGCGTTGGCCGACCTGATAGTCATTGGTGTCGTGCGCTGGGGTGACCTTGACCACGCCGGTGCCGAAGGCTTTGTCCACGTAGTCGTCGGCAATCACGGGGATGGTGCGGCCGCACAAAGGCAGGTTGACCTGCTTGCCAATCAGGGCGCTGTAGCGCTCGTCTTCGGGGTGCACCATCACGGCCACGTCGCCCAGCAGGGTTTCGGGGCGGGTGGTGGCCACCGTCAGGCTGCCGGAGCCCGCAGCCGCAAGGCTGCCATCCGAGTCCACCAGGTCGTAGCGGATGTGCCACATCGAGCCGTCTTCTTCCTCGCTCTCGACTTCGAGGTCCGACACCGCGCTCATCAGCACTGGGTCCCAGTTCACCAAGCGCTTGCCACGGTAGATCAGGCCTTGCTCATACAACTGCACAAAGGTTTCTGTCACGGTTTTGGACAGCTTGGGGTCCATCGTGAAGTATTCGCGGCTCCAGTCCACGCTGTCGCCCATGCGGCGCATCTGGCTGGTGATGGTGCTGCC
>Ga0213920_1000561_pt1 | contig 27388 bp, 25 predicted proteins | sample McNCre1117MG_FD_161054 | JGI IMG/M metagenome (GOLD analysis project Ga0213920, IMG submission 161054) | Freshwater microbial communities from McNutts Creek, Athens, Georgia, United States - 11-17 MG | ecosystem: Environmental > Aquatic > Freshwater > Creek | place: USA: Georgia | collected...
ATTTCAAACCTCAAACAAAGTTTACTGGCGCAACCTTAAATCGCGGTTGCCAGTTGGGGTGTTGCCGTGTGCACCTGGCTACTGGTTCTCGGTGCCGTCGGATTCTTCGGCCACCGCGCCGTCATCGGTTCGGGCCTTTGCCGCGGACTCTGCGGTGCGAACGGTTTTGCGTAGCTTCTTTTCGCTCAGTCGACGCTGACCGAGGTGGTCTGGGTTCCAGACTGCAACGTCTTCGTCGGCAAACTCCGGCTTGTTGCGGGTCTTGAATTGAGGCAACACGGTACCTGGGTTCAGTCGGCGCGCAACGATGAGGAACCCAGTGTGACCAATCATGCGGTGCTCAGGACGAACGGCCAGACCCTGTAGGTGCCAGTCGCGAACCATCGACTCGAAGGCATCTGGCTCATTGAAGTGGCCGCTGGAGCGCAGCTCCTCCGCCAGGCGCGACAGCTGAGTGACAGTAGCAACATAGCCCAGGAAAAGGCCGCCGGGTGCCAGCACCTCGGCCGCGGCTTCAACGCACTCCCAGGGAGCAAGCATGTCAAGCACAACGCGGTCGATGCTGCCCGGCGCCACCTTCTTCGGCAGCTCCTCCTGGAGGTCGCCTAGATGGACATCCCAGTTTTGCGGCTTCTCGCCGAAGTGGGTGGTCACGTTGGCGGTTGCGATCTGCGCGAACTCCTCGCGGCGCTCGAATGAATCGAGCCTGCCAGTTGGGCCGATGGCGCGCAACAGGTACATGCTCAGGGCGCCGGAACCAACTCCAGCCTCAATGACGCGCGCTCCCGGGTAGATGTCGCCCATGGTGACGATCAGGGCGCTGTCCTTGGGGTAAATGATTGCGGCGCCGCGCGGCATGCTGAGCGCAAAGTCGCTCAGAAGCGGACGAAACGCCAGGTACTCCACGCCCGCGCTGGTTGTGATAACCGAACCCTCTTCGCGTCCAATCACGTCATCGTGCTTGAGGTCTCCCCTGTGGGTGCCGAATGCAGCCCCGGGGGTGAGGGTGATGGTGTTCAGTTTGCCCTTTGGCCCGGTGAGTTGGACCTTGTCTCCAGGTCGGAATGGGCCGCGCGGCATCTCGGTGTAGTGGTTGTCGGTCAAGCCAGATCCTTAGTTGAAGAGTTCGTTGAGGTGGTGGGGTTCAACTCCCACAAGAGTAGTCCAGAGGTTTCGGCCTGGCTTGGAAGGAACAGGTACCACATTTGGCACGCCTAATGCCCGGGTGCCCGCCGCCTCTGCGGCGGTTAGCCCGTTAACTGAGTCCTCAATTGCCACGCAGTGTGAGGTGTGGAGCCCCATTCGTTCGGCAGCCGTCAGGTACGCCTCAGGGTGGGGCTTGCCGTTTTCCACGTCGTCGCCGGCAACGATGAGTTCGAAGAGTTCCAGCCCGGTCTCGGCGTGCGCGGCATCGCGCACCACCTGGGCCATGCGGCGAATTGACATTGTCACGATGGCCTGGCGAACCCCGGCGTTGTGAAGAGCCACCGCTAGTTCCAGAGCTCCCTCCCGCCAGTGAACCCGCTTCGTAAGGTGCTCGAGTACGCCATCGGTGAGGGTTTGGATTATTTCATCAACAGAAAGGTCTGTGATGCCAATCTTGTCGCGCAAGATTTGGCAGGAAACTGGCAGGCTAAGGCCGGTGAGCGCGAGCCCATCCTCGTGGGTCCACTCCCCCTCATAGCGCGCGGCCAACTGCATTTCTGCCAGGCCCCAGTAGCCCTCGCTCTCGACGAGGGTGCCGTCTAGGTCCCAGAGCACGGCCGTTGCCAAGATATTTGGGGTCATGGATTCAATTTTACTTTGACTAAAATTGAGGAATCCCAACCACCTGAGGTGACCCCACTTGAATCTGAACCCAATCTTCAGCCAGCGCACTCTGCTGGTTGCCTTCGAGGGCTGGAACGATGCCGCCGAGGCAGCCACCACCGCCCTCCGAATGGTTTCGGAGCAAATAGGCGCAGAGGCCGTTATAACCATCGACCCGGAAGAGTACGCGGAGTTTCACTACGCTCGCCCGCACGTCTTCTTCGATGAGGCGGGTAACCGCCAGATTCGCTGGCCGGCAACCGAACTCTTCAAGCCCAGCGCCGAAACGGCGGCCGAGCACCCCGAATTTGCCAACCTGCACATTCTGCTGGGTATCGAGCCGGCGCTCCGCTGGCGTGCCTTCGTGGCAGAGATTCTGGAGATCATCGAGGACCGCGATATTCAGGCCGTGGTTTTTGTTGGCGCCATGATCAGCGATGTACCGCACACCCGCCCCATCAAGGTGCTCACCTTCAGCCAGCACGAGGAAGTTAGGCATCTGCTGGATATTGAAAAGAGCGACTACGAGGGGCCGGTTGGAATCCTCACCGTGCTTAGCCAGGCGCTCGAGGAAATGAACCTGCCAACAGTGAATCTTTGGGCGCAGGTGCCTGCATACGTTCACCAGAGCCCATCCCCCAAGGTCACACTCGCACTGCTAGCCGAAATGGAGCGCATCCTTTCGGTGGAGTTTGATCACGGCAACCTTGCCACGGAGGCATTCGAGTGGGAGCGCGGAATCGATGAGATCGCCGAGGGTGACGAAGAGATGACCGGCTACATTCAGCAGCTGGAAAAAACCCGCGATGAACTTCAGCAAAGCGAAGGAAGCGGCGACCTAATCGCTAGCGAGTTTGAGAAGTTCCTGCGCTCGGCAGAGCCTAGCGACGAGGGTGAAAACCCAGACGAAAAGAGCGAGTAGCTCTACTCGTCCTCGGTGATGTCGAACGGGAGGTCTTCTTCGAAGGCCTCGCCCATTGCCTCCTGGTAGTTCAGGAAGGCATCCTCCAGTTGGAAAAAGGCCTGATCCACCGAAAGATCCTCGGGGCCGCGTCTGGCAGACACCGCTTCGAAGTGTTTTTCTATAGCGGCGATAAATTGCTTGAGCGCGAAGCGAGGTTCTTGTGCCATGCGTACACGCTACCCCAGTTTTCTGGTAGACTCTAGAGGTTGCCTAAATAAAGGCCCACTCGTCCGGGTGGCGGAATGGCAGACGCGCTAGCTTGAGGTGCTAGTCCTCGATAGAGGGTAGGGGTTCAAGTCCCCTTTCGGACACAAAATAAAGGCTCCCGCAAGGGGGCCTTTATTGTTTGGCTAATGAAAAAGTCCCCGGTGTAATTGCCGGGGACTTTTTCATGTTGGCCGTTAGTTCAGGTGGAAGAACTTTGTTTCCTGAAGGCGCTCGCTCACGTACTTGTTCCAGAGGTAGGCGAATACCATCACACCTACAAACGTGGTGCAGAGACTGCCGAAGATGTCATTCAGGTAGTGGGCTCCAACAAAGAGACGAGCCCAGGCCTCAACAACTACTGAAACCGCCCAGAACGCTACAGCGAACCATTTTGCTTTGGTTCGGCGCAGCAGGTAGAACAGTGCGAACCCGAACGCCACCGCAAAGCAGACGTGGCCGCTCGGGTAGGCGGTGTCGGTCTCCTGAGCCAATACAAAGTGGCTCAGTTTTGCCACGTCTGGTCGCGGTTCGTTGAACATGATCTTGAAGAACTCGGCTGGCAGCCATCCAAAGGCCACCGTCAACGCGAAGGCAAGTCCATCAAAGAGGGATTTGCCGATAAGCCAAATGGCCAAAACCATGACCAGAGTGAGGATGATGGCAAACTTAGGGCTGTAAATTTCCGAAGCCAACTTGGCGATAGTTGGGAGCGTGTGCGCGCCCATGCTGTTTAGTTTCTGGTCAACCTTAAACTCTGCCGCGAGGATGCTCGGGTTGGTACCCAGGAAGCCGGCGCCCAGTGCCAGAAGGGTGGCCACAATCGAAAGTGGTAGCCATTGCTTTAGGTGTGGGAGGCGGTTGAAGCGCTGAAGTTTGATCATGTTTTCAGGTTAGTGGCAACTCACTTGGCCCAGCAGTAGAACAGCGTGACGCGATCCGGTGGCGTTTCGTTCTTCAGGCAGTTTGCAGCCACCCATCGCTTGATTTGGTGGGATGTCCAACTAACGTTTTGGGGTTCGTCGCCAACATAGTTGTTCATTTGCACGTAGTTGACCTGATGAGTGGCAACCAGCATCTTGAACTGTTTCAGGCTGGGTGCTGGATCACTGCCTTCAAAACCGCCGATTGGGAGGACCTCAACTCCGCGTTGTGCAATCACATAAGGTGCCGCGATGTTCGCTCCAAATGTTGCAAGCAGGACTCTCCCGTGTGGTCGCTGCTTCAACCAGGCGATTACGCCAGCGTGGTTTATGCCTTTGTTTGAGGTGAATCTGGAACCTGAGTCGGTTCCGCCAGAGTTGCTACCAGACTTGTGTGCCAGTTTCAGAGTGTAGGAGTCGGGTGGGCCTGCCATTGGGTTTACAAAGGACGGATGATTCTTGGCATCGATGGCCCAAGCCATAGGACTGATAAACATTGAGAAGACCAAAAGACTGACTCCGATTGGTTTGAGTGCCAGCCTCCCGCTCTTGGTTGAGGCAATCGCTGTAAAGGCGGCAAGTGCAACCAGCTCAACTATCAGAGTCTTGGTTTGGTATTTCTGGTTTAGTCCAAAGACCCAAACTGCCATTACTCCAGCAGATAGAGCCATTCCCAGCAGCCACCAGCGCTTGCGATCAAGATACGCCTCGCGAACCGCAACCGATATCAGGATGGCCATAGGAATTGCCAGCGGTGCCGTGTAGTACTGATGCATTCCCGAAACCGCGCTAAACATAGCGCCAAACGTGACAAACCAGACCGAAAAGGCGATCAGGTGCGGCTTGTGACGGCCACTGAGAGCAAGGAACACGATAGCCACAACGCTGGGTAGGAGCATCCAGGATATTTGGCCAATCACCTGGTGGTAGAACAAGCGCATCAGAGAGGGATGCCCGCTGAACGGTGGCACAAAAGTGTTGAAGCTTAATCCGGCGGCGGCCCCGGTGCCCTGCATCTTGCCGCCGAAGAATCGACCCAACCCGTTGTAACCGAAAACCATCTCCCAGGGGTTGTTGTGGAGCGTGGAGCCGATGTACGGCCTGGCTGAAGTGGGGGTGAGCCAGACCGCAACAATCCAAATCAGGGACGATGCGAGCGAGACGCAACCCGCCACCGAGAGGTCGATGAGCTTCTTGCTCCAGCGCCGTCCTGTTCCAAACCACCAGCCGAGCGCAAGTGCCGGCCAAACCGCCCAGGCCACCACCATGTACTGCTGGAAGCCCGCTGCAATGGCCAAACCGGCCAAAATCAAGTGAGAACGCCGCTGGGTTTGCAGTGCCACAGTCATCGCGTAGGCGGTTAACGCCATGGTGAGCAGAAACGCGCTTTCGGGTTCGTTAGATCGGGCCACTGCAACCGCGATGGGGGTTGCTGCTACGGCAAGACCAGCAAGCAGACCAGCCCACACTCCCCCGAGCCGCTTGCCGGAAAGTGCCACCAAAATGACAACCAGGATTGTGGCAATTCCGTTCGGTGCAATCACGGCAGAGTTGTGAAAGCCAATCAGCCGAACCAGTATGGCCGGCACCCAGTAGGACCCTGGAATCTTGTCGAGTGCGATGAAGGCACCCGGATCGGCCGCTCCATAGAAGAGGTTGTGCCAACTTTCGCTCATGGAAACGGCAATCATCGAGTACCAGCCGCTCCTGGCAGCATGCGAGAGATTCCAGAGAACGTTGAAGGCGGTGACCGCAGCTAATACCGCGAGCCCTGCGTACCAAATGATGTTGTTGCGGCGTGACACGATTCAACACTTACAAATCGCCCTTGGAACGGGCTGAAGACTTATTGCCCGTGCTCGCCGGATATCAACTATCGGTTGTAGGTGTAGAGGCGTGACGCGTCTGCAGAAAAGACTTTGCCGAGTTTGAAACCCTGAGAAGAAAGGATTTTGTCTACCTGGTAGTACTGCTTTAGCTCGGCAGGGTCGCTGAGGACAACAACCGTCGAAAGGTTCGCAAGCCGCTTCAGCTCCTTGACGAGTGGTTTTCGTCTGTCGTAGAGCTCGCCAGTGTGCTGGTAGGGGGTCGCCATAGTCACGTCGACTAATCCCTTGAAATCGCTAGGGTAGGCGATTGGAATTCTGCTAAGGCTCGGTGACTTTCGCGTGAAGTCTGTGAACAATATGCCGTCGCCCACTTTATGGTTCTTGCCCACCATCGCGGCGACCTGATCCCAATGCGTGCCCTTCGAGTCCACGCTCCTGAAGAAGTTGAAAGACATGATAGAAAGCGCAACGACCAGAGCGAGGGCCACCAAAGAGACCCGTGCGGAGAAAAGTCGCTCCAGTGCCACCGCGATGGTGATGGCCACCACGGGAGCGGAGAAGGTGAAGTAGCGCGAATCGTAGATGCTGCCACCGATGAGGCTGAAGATAACAATTACGGCGGTCGGCACAACCAGGATTACTGCGAAAAGGTTGAGGGTTTGCCTCTCGCGGAGCGAGACAAACCGGGTTGAGTGAACCGCGCCCGCAAACACGGCCAGAATCAGGCCGTTGGCCAAGAATGCCAGTTCCGGATTGGTCCAGAACGCCTGACCCATGAACACCTGTGTCAAGGTGGCGCGTGAGATTGGCGGAAGCCAGCCCACCTGACCCTTCTCGTAGATGACGTTGTAGATGAGGTACGAGGACACGGCTATGGAAATGAGCACCGCAGTCATCCATCGCCTGAACAACCCGCGATGTGTGCGCAGCAACCACATACCCTGAGCCGCCGCCATGAGCGCGATATAAACGAACAAGAAAAGACACAGAGCGAGCACGAAGGTGTAGGCAACCCAGAGTGCCCGTTGGCGTCTGTCGTTTTCTTCGTCGAGGATGAGGAGGAACATGAGCAGCATGACTGAGGCCAGCAGAGCGGCCAGCGCGTAAGACCTCGCCTCGGTTGCCGCCCAACTTAGCCGCGGCAATAAGGCTGCCACCAGCATGGCAAACCAGGCAATACGCTCATCGAAGCGAAGCCTGGCCACAAGGAAAACCACCACGCTGGTGAGAGCGACTGCGATGGCGCTGGGTAGACGCAACGAGAATTCAGAGATTCCGAAGGCCGAAACCCAAAAGTGCATGAACAGGTAGTAGGTACCGTGAACGGCATCGATGTTGTGGAGCATGGCCAGCAGAGAACCGATTGAGCGCTTGGCACCGGAAACGGTTGCTACCTCGTCGGCCCAAAGTGCCGGACGGCTAATCCCCCAGAGTTCCAGCCCCAGAACCGCCAACCCGGCCGCCGCAAGCCTAAGCGTGCCTACCGAGGTGAGTTTTGGAGTTTTCACCATTCAAATCTATGGCCGGAATCTGAAATCTTTCTGAACTTACTTAACTAGGGCTTTGTAAGTTGTGAAATCGTAATGGATTGAAACATAGTTTTTGCCCCATTTGGCTGGCGGTTAGACTTTTCCCACCACGCAAAAACTTACTTTGGCAGGCAAATAATGGCTATTTATAACAACATCACCGAGGCATTCGGCAACACTCCTCTGGTGCGTCTGAACCGCATCATCGAGGGCCAGGCTAACGTTTACGCGAAGCTGGAGTTCTACAACCCTTCGTCTTCCGTGAAGGACCGACTGTCAATCGCCATGGTTGATGCCGCCGAGGAATCTGGCGAGTTGAAGCCAGGTGGAACCATCATCGAGGCAACCTCAGGAAACACCGGCATTGGCCTGGCCATGGTTGGCGCCGCCCGCGGTTACCGCGTAATCCTCACCATGCCGGAGACCATGAGCACCGAGCGCAAGGTCCTGCTTCGCGCCTACGGTGCCGAGCTTGTTCTCACCCCGGGGCCAGAGGGCATGCGCGGTGCCGTAAACAAGGCCGAGGAGCTGGGCAAGGAGATTGAGGGTTCGGTTCTGGTTCGCCAGTTTGACAACCCTGCCGGCCCAAAGATTCATCGCGAGACCACTGCTGAAGAGATCTGGCGTGACCTCGATGGCAAGGTTGACGCCCTGGTAGCTGGTTCTGGAACCGGTGGAACCGTAACCGGAACCGGTCGCCGCCTAAAGGAACTCAACCCAGATGTGAAGGTTTTCGTGGTTGAGCCTGCTGCATCGCCAATCCTTTCCGGTGGCGCCGCCGGCCCGCACCCGCTTGCAGGAATCGGTCCTAACTTCGTGCCATCCATCTTGGATACCACCGTCTACGACGAGGTGTTCGATGCAGTGAACGAGAACTCGTTCATCTGGGCTCGCCGCGCTGCCACCGAGGAAGGAATCCTGGTTGGTATCTCCTCTGGTTCGGCTCTCTGGGCGGCCAACGAGGTTGCCAAGCGTCCGGAGTTCGCCGGCAAGAACATCGTTGTGATCATTCCATCGTTTGGTGAGCGTTACCTCTCGAGCATCCTGTACAAGGACCTCGCCGAGGAATACACCGCTAAGTAGGTCTGTTAGGTTTAGGGGCGTCGAGAGACGCCCCTTTTCCAGTTTGAACCAGTGTGGAAGAAGAATAGAAGCAACATGTTCCAGAGAATTGCCGAGGATATCCGGACCGGCCTAGACCGCGATCCGGCCGCTCGCAATGCATTTGAGCTCCTTCTAACCACGCCCGGTATTCACGCCATTTGGAACCACCGGGTTGCCCACCTGCTCTGGAGGGCCAAGTTCAGGTTGGCGGCCAGGATGCTTGCGAATCTCTCTAAGTTCTTCACCGGTATAGAAATTCACCCGGGTGCCACCATTGGTCGCCGATTCGTGATTGACCACGGAAACGGTGTTGTCATTGGTGAGACTGCCGAGATTGGTGATGACGTGCTCATCTTCCATCAGGTGACGCTGGGTTCCCGCGAGTCGGTCCGCACCAAGCGCCACCCCACCATCGGTAATTCGGTCGTCATCGGAGCCGGTGCCAAAATCATCGGCAACATCAAGATTGGCGATAATTCACTGGTAGGAGCCAACGCAGTGGTATCCAAGAACGTGGGCGAGTATTCAACCGTGGTTGGAATCAATCAGATTCGCCACTCGGTGGGAAGCTACCTCATTTAGCGGTTCGCAGGGGAAAGCTTTCTCCCTGTGTTCGAACGCCCGAGCGGCCTAGGCCTGGCGCAGCCAGCGAACCTCGTAAGGTGCCAGCATCAGACCCTCGCCCAGCCAGAGCTGCTGGCCGGTGAGTTCGTCAACCAGATTGCCGCCAAATCCCGCAAGTTCGTCGGCACCGATGAACCTGTTCTGCTCGTTCAAGTTGTATACCTGCACAAGGTTTCCTGCCGGGTGGAAGCGCTCGAAGATGGCAATTCCCTGACCGCGGCCTGCCCGAACCTTTGAGGCCACTCCGGCGTGAAGCGACGTCAGGCGCTTGCGAGTCTCGATGAGTCGCTGCATGCGGTGACGAATCTGCCCAGCAACCGAGTGCCCCAGCTCCCCCGCTGCGGCCGCATCGGCGGTGGACCAGTCCATGGCTGGGCGGTGCAACCAGCGGTTGTCTTCTGCCTTTGCAGGGTCGTTCACGTAGCTGTCATCGTTGAACAGGCCGATTTCGTCACCCATGTAGATGAGTGGAATACCGCCGAAGCCGAAGATCATGGAGTAGGCGCAAATGTAGCGGTCGATGGCGCGCTGTAGCCTCGCTGCATCGCCCGAGCCCAAAGCCACCTCGATACCTGCAAGGCTGGCCGCGGTTCCCGATGTGCGGCGCTCGCCGGACACGGCATCGGTCTGGAAGTCGGCACCGCGGGCATCGGAGCCGTAGAACTTACCCGTGAAGTAGTCGGCCAAAAACATGCGGTGCTCGTGGCCGCTAAAGCCCAGGCGGGCGGCGTCCATGTCATCGATGGCCCAGCCGATGTCGTCGTGGCATCGAAGGTAGATGCCCCAGGCGGTGTTGGAGGGCAGGGCCTTGAAGCGGCTGAGCGAGAGCTCCATCAGGCGGGCGTCCTTGGCGGCTATGGCGCTCCAGATCTGGACCATGAGCGAGTTGTGGTACGCCAGGTCCGATACCTTGCCTGAGCGCTGTCCCTCGCCCAGGTAGGCGCCAACCTGGGATGGCCCAACGATGGCCTCCGCTTTGAAGATCAGCGATGGGCAGAGGATGCGCGCAAAGGCTCGCAGCGCCTGAGTGATGGCGTGAACCTCTTCCTGGTTCTGGCAGTTGGTGCCCAGGCGTTTCCAGATAAACGCGATTGCGTCCAGGCGCAGGCAGTCAACACCGTGGTTGGCCAAGTTTCCGATGATGTCTGCGAACTCGCAGAACACGTTTGGGTTGGCCCAGTTGACGTCCCACTGGTAGCTGTTGAATGTGGTCCAGACCCAGCCGTGCACGCCGTCATCCCAGGTGAAGTTGCCCGGGGCAAAGTCTGGGAATACCTCCGGCAGGTTTGCCTCGAACTGGTCCGGCATGTGGCGGTCCGGGTAAATGTAGAAGTAGTCGCGGTAGTGCGGGTCACCAGCCTTGGCCTTCTCCGCCCACTCATGCTCCAGCGCAACGTGGTTCAGCACCAGGTCCAGGGTTAGCGAAATGCCAGTGGAGTGCAGTTTCTTGGCCGTGCTCTTTAGCTCCGCCATGGTTCCTAGGTCTTCGCGCAGCGCGCGGTAGTCCATCACGGCGTAGCCGCCATCGTTGGCGCCGGGGCGAGGCTTGAGGATTGGCATGAGGTGCAGGTAGCTCACACCTAGGCCGCGGAGGTAGTCAACGCGCTTGTTCAGGCCCTTGAGGTCTTTGTCGAACAGTTCGGTGTAGCAGACATAACCGATGGTGTCGTTGCGCTGGAACCAGTCCGGGTTGAGCACGCGCTCGCGGTCGCGCTGCTGCAGGTCTGCGTCTCTGGAGGCGTGGTTCTTGGCCATCACCTCGATGAGCTCGGGAACGATGTAGCCGATGTCGTAGGCGCCAGCCAGGCCATCGATGAGGTCCGCGCCCCAGCGATCGAAGCGGTCCAGCACGTCCTGTGCGCCCCTGGTGCGGGTTCCTATCAGGTTCGCCAGCTGGACTCTTGCAGCATCGAAAACGCCTTTATCGGCCATGAACCGCCCCTTATTTGCTTGGTGTTAGGGCAAGTTTAGGGCTCGCCCCAAAGGACTGAGAGCGCTTGCAGTCAATCTTTATCGAGCGGTTATCAAACCGGCCGCTTTTGGGTTGGAAAACTAGTTTTTGGTGCAAGCGGTTACGGTTCAAACACCCCCTCTAGCATTGATTTCATGCAGGAATCAGGCTTTATTTCACTTCAAAACCTCACCGATGTGCGGGTCACCGAAAACGGGATTTTGGCCACGCTCCAGCACGAGCAGTTTCGGGTAGACGTGATCAAGGCCAGCCTGCTGCGATTCAAGATCAGCCGTGGCGGAGAATTCGACGAAACCCCGACACATGCGCTTGCTATCGAGCCAATCGCTGCAGCCAAAGCGGCCGGAGTTGACCGCGCGTTCGAAGTGGAGCTCAACGAAGCCGCCGGCGCGCTGACCCTAACCACCTCAGAGTTGGTGCTGAAGATCCAACTCAAGCAATTCGCCTTCACCCTGAGTCGCTTGGACGGCACCGCGGTGGCTTCATCCCACGGCCCCGCCTACCGCATACTCAACAACGACTGGTCCATCTCCCGGTCGGCAGGTGCGCTCGACGCCGTGTATGGACTCGGTGAAAAGACCGGCAAGCAGAATCGCCGTGGCCGCGACTTCCACCTCTGGAACACCGACGTACTCAACCCAAATGCTTCGGGTGAGTTTGCACAGGCGCACGCGGGGACGCATCCCCGGTCGGACAACACCTCAACCGAGTTCGACCCCTACTACGTTTCCATCCCCTTCTTTCACCACCAGGATGCCGTCACGGGTCACGTATCGGGTTCATTCATCGACAACGGCTACCGCGGCTACTACGACTTCACGGCAGAGGATCACTTCCGCATCGCTTTCAGCGGCGGGCAGTACACCGAGTACTTCTTCGCCGGGCCATCGATGGCGGACGTGCTGCGCGACTACACCTGGCTCACCGGACGCACCCAGCTGCCCCCAATCTGGGCACTCGGCTATCACCAGTGCCGCTGGAACAACTACTCCCAGCAGGACGTGCTCGACCTCGCTTCAAAGCATCGCGAGCTGGACATCCCGGTTGACACGCTCTGGCTGGATATTGACTACATGGATGGCTACCGCGTGTTCACCTGGAATAAGGAACAGTTCCCGGATGTAGCCGCCATGCTGGAGCAGTTGCGCTCCGATGGAATTCGCGTAATCACCATCATCGACCCGGGTGTGAAGTTCGACCCGGGCTACGAGGTGTTTGACTCGGGGCTCGAGCGCAATGTCTTCTGCCTTACTGAGGGTGGGGACGTGTACATCGGTCAGGTTTGGCCAGGCAACACAGCCTTCCCAGACTTCGCCAATGCCGAGGCCCGCGAATGGTGGGGTGACCTGAACGCCAGGCACGTCGAGAGCGGCATCGCTGGAATCTGGAACGATATGAACGAGCCGGCAACAGGAGATATCTCGCCGCTGCCGATGCGATTCGACCGCGGCCAGTTCAGCCACGAGAAGTACCACAACCAGTACGCCATGCTGATGGCGATGGGAACCGAGCAGGGACTCCGCAAGGCCATGCCCAACCTGCGAACCTTCATCCTGAGCCGAGCTGGCTCCCCAGGAATCCAGCGCTATGCCGCCAACTGGATGGGCGACAACATGTCGCGCTGGGATCACCTTTGGTTGCAGATTCCAATGGCAACGGGCCTCAGCCTTTCGGGACAGTCTTTCGTGGGTGCCGACATCGGTGGCTTCGCAGAAAATTCCAGCCCGGAGCTCTTTGCCCGCTGGATTCAGGCCGCTGCCCTGACCCCGTTTGCCCGCAACCACAACGCTGCGGGCCTAATTGACCAGTACGCCTTTGCATTTGGCAAGAGAGTCCTTGACATCGCGCGCACCGCAATCAAGCTGCGCTACACGCTAATGCCATATCTCTACTCGGCGTTCGTGCGCTGCACCGAGGACGGCTCGCCGATTCAGCGTCCGCTGATCTTCGACTACCAGTATGACGAAGCCGTGCGCGACCTGGACACCCAGTACCTGCTTGGCGAGAAGCTGCTGGTTGCCCCAATCTTTGAGCCGGGTATTGCCAAGCGCGGCGTTTATCTGCCTGCGGGAACCTGGTACAACTGGCACAACGGCGAGGCCGTGGAATCGGCGGGAGAAACCCACGGCGTTGACGCTCCGCTCGATACCATTCCGCTGTTTGTGAAGGAGGGTTCGGTAATTCCAACCTGGAGCGAGGACGTTAAAAGCACGGCCGACTACCAGCCGGTTGAGATTGCCCTGCGTGTCTACGCGCCGTCAAGCGACGGCGAGTATCACTCCATGCTCCAGGAGGACGACGGACTGACGGATTCTGCCCTTACGGGTGCCCGCGTCAGAACTCAGTTCACCGTCACTAGGAGCGGCGCAAGCATCAAGGTAACTGCCGCAACTTCCGGTGCCGGATTCCCGGAGTTTAGGCGCGAGAGGTTCCGAATCCAGCTGATTGGCGCGGTTGCTGCGGAGGGCAACGAAGTGGTTCTGGACAACTCGGGCAACGGTTTTGAGATTGGTTTCAGCATCGGGGCTTAAAATTGCCTTGTGAATGAGAGCCAGGATGACCAGACCGCCATCCGTGCGGCGGCCGCCTACGGCATCGAATACGCGCGCGAAAAACTGGCGGGCCTAAAGCTTGCCGTGCTAACCGGCGCGGGGCTGAGCACCGATTCGGGAATCCCCGACTACCGCGGTGCCGGCAAGACCCACCAGCATCCCATGACATTCGACCGCTTCATGGGTTCATTCGAGGCACAGCAGCGCTACTGGGCCAGGTCTTTCGTGGGCTGGTCCCGAATCTCGCAGGCGCAACCTAACCCAGGTCACTTTGCGCTGGCGCTCGCGGAACAGCACGGCACGCTAACTACGCTCATCACTCAAAACGTTGACGGTCTGCACCAGCGAGCCGGCTCCAAGAACGTTCTCGAACTGCACGGCAGGCTTGACCAGGTTCGCTGCATGAAGTGCGGCTTGCTAATGCCTCGCAGCGAGGTTGACTACCTGCTTGCCCAGCTGAATCCCGGGGTTTCCAAGGACCAAAACGTTGAGTACTCCCCCGATGGCGACGCCGAGATTGAGGCCACCAAAGACTTCAGGATTCCGGTTTGTCCACGATGCTCCGGTGTGCTGAAACCCGACGTGGTATTTTTTGGCGAGCAGGTTGAGGCTGGCCTGGTCGAACGCTGCATGGCCGGTGTTGACGCCGCGGGCGGCCTGCTGGTTGCAGGTACCTCGCTCTCGGTGAATAGCGGAATGCGCTTTGTGAAGCGGGCACTCAAAGCCGAGAAACCCGTTGTAATCATCAATCTCGGACCAACCAAGGGCGATGAACTCGCGCTCGCAAAGATCGAGGCAAACACCTCGATTGCCCTCGAAAGGCTTCTCCTTGACTAAGACCATCATCGGTTTTCTGCGCCATGGCCAGACCGACTGGAATATAGACTTTCGCCTGCAGGGCACCACTGATATTCCGCTGAACGAGACCGGCAGGCAGCAGGCCCGCGAGGTTGCGGGGTTAATTCGTGCGGCCGACTGGGATGCTCTCATCACCTCCCCTCTTAGCCGCGCAGCCGACACCGCCGCCATCGTGTCTGGTTTAGCACTTATGCCATCGGCCGAGGTTGAACCGCTCCTTCTGGAACGCGCCTTTGGGGTTGGCGAGGGACTCACCTACGAGGAGTGGAGCGAACGATTCCGCGGTCTCGACGTGATTCCGGGAGGTGAGACGGTGGTTGAACTAGCGGATCGCGTAAATCTGCTACTGGAAACGCTGCTGACCAAGCATCGAGGCAAGCGGGTTCTGGCAGTTTCCCACGGCGCACTGATTCGCAAGGTCATCGAAATCTGCAGCGACTACACGCTGCCGCTCGAGGGTCAGCGCTTCAGGAACGCTTCTCTCAGCACCATCATTCACACCGACGATAGCGGTTGGCGAGTACTGAAATTTGAACCCGAGCAGTATCAGGGCTAGCGAGCGCTGGTAACAAAGGCGCTGATCAGTGCCGCAGCCTCGGCGGGCTTCTCGTAGTGAATCAGGTGACCAACCCCAGCGATTACCTCCAGTTGTGCGGATTCGAACGCGCCAAGGGCCTGGTTCTGGTTTTCGAGCGGTGAAATCTCGTCCAACTCACCGGCCACCAGCAAGACCCGATTCGATATTTGAGGCGCATAGCTCAGCACCGACTCCGTGGTGCTCGCCACGTAGCCCTCGGTGGCAACCCGCAGCGTTTTGAAGTCGGAAAAGTTCTCGTGATGCTGCCTGTGAATCCAGGCACGAAGTTCGCCATCGTCGGTTTTTGCCAGCGTGCTGCTCATGGCCTGAACCGCAAGCCAGTTCCTGGTGAGAGCATTACCCGCGAAGCTGGGAAGTGTGCAGGCCAGCCAGTTGAAGAAATCTACGCCGCTCTGGCGGAAAGCCGCAATCCCTCGGCGCTGGGCTACCGATATTGGGTTCAGCAGAATCAAGTCGTTTGCCATGCCCTCGGCCGCGGCCGCCGTGGCCACGATGGTGCCAAAGGAGTGGGCCACGATGGTTGAGTTGCCTCCTGCAACCCGGGCAACGAATCCCTTTAACCAGCTTTGGTAGTGAACGATGTCGTGGCGTTCGATGGGATCTGATTCACCGAAGCCAGGTAGGTCGGGAACAATCACATCGAAGCTGTTCAAAGCACCAACGATGGCGGCAAGGCCCAGGTGGTTTCCGCGGTAGCCGTGAACCATTACTAGGGTTCCCATTGGCGTCGCCGAGCCTTGACCTGGATAACGCCAGTAAGCGGTCTTCACGCCATCGATGAGAACTTCCTCTCGCACGGCACGCGCAGCTGCAAGTTCTGCGAGGTGCTGAGGCGAGGCGTTCATGAGAAGACCCTAGACGGAGAAGTACTTGGCTTCTGGGTGGTGCAAAACCATGGCGTCGGTGGATTGCTCGGGATGCAGCTGCAGCTCCTCTGACAGGGTCACACCGATGACCTCCGGCTTCAGTAGCTCCACCAGCTTGATGCGGTCCTCCAGGTTTGGGCAGGCAGGGTAGCCGAAGCTGTAACGTGCCCCGCGGTAGCCGAGGTCAAAGAAGTCCTCGATGTTTGCGGAGTCGTCGCCGGAGAATCCAAGCTCTGAACGCACTCGGGTGTGGAAGTACTCGGCAAGCGCCTCGGTGAGCTGAACCGAGAGACCGTGGATCTCCAGGTAGTCGCGGTACTCGTTTGCCGCGTAGAGCTTGTTTGCCTCTTCGCTCACGCGGTTTCCCATGGTCACCAACTGGAATGGAACTACATCGATCTTGCCGCTCTCCTTGGGCGCCACGAAGTCGCTCAGGCAGAGGTGGCGGTCACGGGTTTGGCGCGGGAAGGTGAAGCGCAGGCGCTCTGTGCCTGGCTCTCCCCCGCTGCCGCCATCGGTGGCGTTCTCGGGGCTGTGGTGAAGGATAACGAGGTCGTCACCGTCGGAGTATGCAGGGAAGTAGCCGTAAACCACGGCGGCCTCCAGCCAACCCTCGGTCTGGATCTTTTCCAGCCAGTAGCGCAGGCGCGGGCGGCCCTCGGTCTCAACCAGTTCCTCATAGGAGGCGCCGTCTTCGCCGCGGCCGGGCTTGAGACCCCACTGGCCCATGAAGGTGGCGCGCTCGTCCAGGAACGCCGCGTACTCGCGAAGCGCGATGCCCTTGACAACGCGGGTTCCGAGGAATGGTGCGGTTGGGATGGTGTTGTCGGTGGAGACATCGGAGCGCGCCGGCATATCCTCCGGTGCGGTGCGCTCGAGAAGGTTTCCGCGTGCGGTCACGCGCTTCTTCAGGGCTGGAAGCTCAACGCCCTCCTCGCCTCGCTTGAAGCGAACGAGAGCATCCATGAGTTTGAGACCCTCGAATGCATCGCGGGCGTAGCGAACCTGTCCCTCGTAGATTTCTGCGAGGTCCTGCTCGACGAACGAGCGAGTTAGCGCGGCGCCACCCAGGATTACCGGCCAGCGTGCGGCAACGCCGCGCTGGTTCATCTCCTCAAGGTTTTCCTTCATGATCTGGGTGCTCTTCACGAGCAGTCCGCTCATGCCGATGACATCAACGTTGTGTTCCTCGGCCGCCTTCAAAATATCGTTGATGGGCTGCTTAATTCCGATGTTTACGGTCTCGAAGCCGTTGTTGCTGAGGATGATCTCAACCAGGTTCTTGCCAATGTCGTGTACGTCGCCGCGCACGGTTGCTAGCAAGATTCGACCCTTGCCGGACTCCTCGGATTTCTCGATGAAAGGCTCAAGGTGTGCCACGGCGGTCTTCATGACCTCGGCGCTCTGCAGCACGAAAGGCAGCTGCATCTCGCCGCTACCGAACAGCTGGCCAACAACCTGCATGCCTTTTAGCAGGTGATCGTTGATGATCTGAAGCGCCGGCATGCCCTCGCCAAGCGCCTGGTCCAAATCTGCCTCCAGGCCTTTCTTCTCGCCATCGATGATGCGGCGCTCGAGGCGCTCGGCTAGCGGCAGTGCAGCCAGTTCCTGGGCGCGGGTCTGCTTTGCGGACGCGCTGTCAACGCCCGAGAAGACCTCGAGGTAGCGCTGCAACGGATCGAAGCTTACGATTCCCTCTTCGTCGTATTCGCGACGGTCGTAGATTAGGTCGAGCGCGGCCTTCAGCTGCTCTTCCGGAATCTGGTTCATGGGCATGATGCGCGCGGCGTGCACGATTGCCGAGGTGAGACCAACCTTCACGCACTCGTGCAGGAACACCGAGTTGAGAACGTGGCGGGCTGCAGGCGAAAGACCGAACGAGATGTTGCTGAGACCAAGCGTGCTCTGAACGCCAGGGAATGCCTCGTTGAGTCGGCGAATCGCCTCGATGGTCTCGATGCCGTCGCGGCGGGTCTCGTCCTGGCCAGTAGCGATTGGGAAGGTGAGGCAGTCAACCGTGATATCGGTGAGGGCCATTCCCCAGTTTTGGGTTAGGTCCTCAATCAGGCGCTTAGCGATTGCAAATTTGGTGTCTGCGGTACGCGCCTGGCCCTGCTCATCGATGGTTAGGGCAACCACGGCTGCACCGTGCTCCTTGACCATTGGCATGATGCGCTGGAAGCGGCTGCCTGGGCCATCGCCGTCCTCGTAGTTGACGGAGTTGACCATTGCGCGGCCACCCATGCACTCGAGTCCTGCCTCGATAACGGCAGGCTCGGTGCTATCGAGAACCAGCGGAAGCGTGGTTGCGGTAGCTAGGCGGCTGGCCAGCTCGCGCATGTCTGCGGCGCCATCGCGGCCCACGTAGTCAACGCAGAGGTCTAGCGAGTGCGCGCCCTCGCGGGTCTGAGAGCGCGCAATCTCGAGGCACTCTTCCCAGTTCTGTGCCAGCATAGCCTCGCGGAAGGCCTTGGAACCGTTCGCGTTGGTGCGCTCACCGATGGTGAAGTAGGTGTTTGTCTGGTCATAGGGCTGGTGCTGGTACAGCGATGCCAGTCCGGGCTCGATGGTGACAGCAGGGCGGTGCGGGTGCTTCTCGGCAACGGCCGCTGCAACCGCAGCGATGTGGGCTGGCGTGGTTCCGCAGCAGCCACCAACCAGGCCGGCTCCGTACTCATTCACAAATTGCAGCTGCGCGGCGGCCAGCTCGTTTGGCTGCAGCGGGTAGTAGGCGCCATCGCTGGTCAGTTCAGGCAGGCCTGCGTTTGGCATCACAACTATAGGTAGCTCAGAGAAACGGCTGAGGTAGCGAAGGTGCTCGCTCATTTCGGTTGGACCGGTGGCGCAGTTGAGCCCAATGGCATCGATGCCGAGTGCAGACAGCGCGGTGAGAGCCGCGCCAATCTCCGAACCCATCAGCATGGTGCCCGTGGTTTCGATGGTGACACTCATGAGGATTGGTACACGGATGCCGGTTGCGGCCATTGCGCGCTTGGCACCGATGATGGCCGACTTAGCCTGCAGCAGATCCTGTGCGGTCTCCACCAGAACGGCGTCAACGCCGCCGTGCAACATTCCCTCAACCTGAGTCTGGTAGGCGTCGCGCAGCTTAGCGAATGGCGCGTGACCAAGGCTCGGAAGCTTGGTGCCCGGACCAACCGATCCTAGAACCCAGCGTGGCTTGGCATCGGTTGTGTATTCGTCGGCAATCTCACGGGCAACTCGGGCGCCGGCCTCGGCCAGCTCCTCGATGCGGTCTGCGATGCCGTACTCGGCCAGGTTGGCCCAGTTTGCGCCGAAGGTGTTGGTCTCGATTGCCTCGGATCCCGCCTCCAGGTAGCGGGCGTGAATGGCCTTGATGATGTCCGGGCGGGTGACGTTGAGCACCTCGTTGCAGCCCTCGTAGTTCTGGTAGTCGGCCAGCGTTGGCTTGGCTTCCTGAATCATGGTTCCCATGGCGCCATCGGCGACGACGACGCGGGAGCGGATGGCCTCTAGCAGGGCGGCAGAACGGGGAGTAAACATACTGAAATCATTATATCCGCCCGTTAAACTTGAAGGGATGTCTGAGAACTCCGTAACCCCGCGAACCCCGTTAGATTCCGCCACGCCCGCATCGGTGTTTGGCATTCTTCAGGCTCGTGCGGCCATGGGGCAGAAGTCGCTTTCGTTCGAGTTCTTCCCACCCAAGGAGGGTGGCGAGGAGACTCTATGGAACACCTTCGATGAGGTCCTCAAGGTTAAGGCCGACTTCATTTCGGTTACCTATGGCGCCGGGGGTTCAAACCAGGAGAAATCCTTCGAGGTGCTTGACCGCATGGCGCCACAGATCTACACGATTGGCCACCTAACCTGCGTGGGAGCGTCGCGCGCCTCCACACTCGCCACCATCGAGCGCTTCAAGAGCGCCGGAGTTCGCAGCGTGCTCGCGCTTCGCGGCGACCCACCCAAGGACAACCCAAACGCGCTAGCAACTGGTGAACTAAAGTCTGCGCTAGAACTAGTTGAGTTGGTTCGCGCCGAGACCGGGTTAGAGGTTGGTGTTGCCGCATTCCCGGAGGTGCACCCGGAATCGCCGCACCTCGAGCATGACGCCCGAGTCCTCTGGATGAAGCAGGCCGCGGGTGCAGCCTTTGGCATGACCCAGCTTTTCTTTGGCGTGAAGCACTACACCCGCCTCATCGATGTTGCAGCCCAGCACGGCGTGACCATGCCGATTGTGCCGGGTCTCATGCCAGTTTCAAACGCCAAGCAGTTACTTCGCATGGCGCAGATGTCCGGTGCCGATGTGCCTGCCGAGCTTGCGCACTCGCTCGAGACCTCCGATGAGGTCACCGCGCGCCGAATTGGCATGGAGTACACCATTCAGCTTGGCAAGGACCTGCTAGCTGCGGGTGCGCCAGGTCTGCACATCTTCACGCTGAACAAGTCCGAGGCCGCCATGGAGCTGGCCGCAGGGGTTGGCCTGATCTAGTAGTTCGCGCTTTTCGCGTTGAACGCAGAGGCGACTCACGCGTTGGCGTTTCGTGCGTCGACGTTTCGCCAGATGTCCCGGCCTAACGCTAGCCTGAACCTGTGACTAGCGATAACGAGCAGATGGCATTCAACTTCGATTCCGGCGCACTTCCAGAATGGGCGCGGCAGATCGCTGTTTTCGATACCGAGACAACGGGCCTAAACCTAAAGAGCAGCCGCATTGTGACGGCCTGCGTTGCAGTGCTCGACCAAGACGGAAACCTGCTTGCCCCCGCTCAAGAATGGCTGGCCGATCCTGGCATCGAAATCCCGGAGGCGGCGGCAAACGTTCACGGTGTGACCACCGAGTTTGCCAGGGCCAACGGCTCGGACGCCAAGCAGGTTGTTGCAGAAATCATCGATGCACTGCGGGAAATTCAAAACCGAGGAATTCCAATCGTCGCGTACAACGCTCCCTACGACTTCACCATCCTGCACTGGGAGGCTGTCCGTCACGGTCTGGAGCCGCTGATTCCTGCTCTGGTGCTAGACCCGCTGGTCATCGACAAATTCGTTGATAAGTACCGCAAGGGTCCGCGAAAGCTAGAGGTCACCGCCCAGTTCTACGGGGTTGATTTGGGAAATGCGCACAACGCCACCGCCGACGCAGTGGCCTCCGGTCGAGTGATGCAGGCAATCGCTGCAAAGCATGCTGACAAACTCGGTACGTCGCTCATTGCACTGCAAGGCAACCAGGCTCGCTGGGCCGATGAGGCCGCGGTTAGCTTCGCCAAGTGGAAGCGCGACAACGGCTCCCCCGACTTCCGTGAGGAGTTGGGCTGGCCGGTGCGCCAGGGCTAACTCTGGCCGACACCGCCCAACAAAAAACCCCGACCGAGGTCGGGGTTTTTTATAAAGCTGAGGCTTAGGCGCCGAAGCCCTTGTAGCGGGCGTTGAAGCGCTCCACGCGGCCGGCGGCGTCCATGATGCGCTGCTTTCCGGTGTAGAAAGGGTGCGAGGCCGACGAGATTTCAACGTCGTACACAGGGTAGGTGTTGCCGTCTTCCCACTCGATGGTCTTGGTGGTCTTGACGGTGCTGCGGGTCAAGAAGGTTGCGCCCGAAGCGAGGTCGCGGAATACAACCGCGGTGTAGGTTGGGTGGATGTCGGCCTTCATGGCAATACTTCCTCTAGTTGAACAAAACTTGGGGGTTTGCTCCTGCTCGGAGCACTAAAAGAAAAGCATACCAGAATGGCGTGCTAATCCAAAGCGGATTGGCTAACGGCGAGCCTTGGCGTGGAAACGACCCTCGCTCTTGCTGATTTCGATTCCGAGGCCGAATGCCTCTGAGATGTTGTCGCTGGTGAGCACGTGGTCGATCTCCCCCGCTGCAAACACCGAGCCGTCAACCAGGATCATCGCGTGGGTGAAGCCGGCTGGAATCTCCTCAAGGTGGTGGGTAACCATCACCATGGCAGGTGCCGCCGAGTTGGAGGCGTAGTGGCCAAGCAGGCTAACGGTCTGCTCACGGCTTGCCAGGTCGAGGCTGGCTACCGGCTCATCCAGGAGTAGAAGTTCAGGGTCTGGCATGACTGCGCGGGCAATCTGGGTGCGCTTCTTCTCGCCATCGGAGAGGCTGCCAAAGGCGCGGTCCGCGAACCCGCCCAGGTCCCACTCGGAAAGCACGCGCAGGGCGCGGCGCTCATCGATGGCCTCGTACTGCTCGTTCCAGCGGCCGGTCACTCCGTGGCTGGCGGTCATCACCGCGTTGAGAACGGTTTCCATCAGTGGGATACGAGACGCCAAAGCGGTGCTTGCAAAGCCAATGCGCGGGCGAAGTTCGTGCAGGTCAACGTGCCCAAAGTCCTTGCCCAGAACCTGAGCGGTTCCGGTGCTCGGGTGAATCTGGGTTGCAACGATGCGCAGGAGCGTGGTCTTGCCTGCACCATTTGGGCCAATGATCACCCAGCGCTGATTGCCCTCCACGGTCCAATCGATATTGCTGAGGATTGGCTTGCCGTCGCGGACAACGCTGACGTCGCGGAGAGAGATAACAGACATGAATAAAAGCCTATAAGTTGCGGGCGGGCTTACCTGCCATTGATGGCGGCGCGGTACACGGCCAACGTCTGCTCGGCGATGGAATCCCACGAGAAGTGGTCTTCTACGCGCTTGCGGCCGGCGGCGCCAAAGGCCGCGAGGTCGCGAGACTCGAGGGCGGTATTGAGTGCGGCCGCGAGGTCGGCAACGAACTTCTTCTCGTCCAGCGGCTTGCCGGATCCGTCCATGAGCTGCTCGATTGGCACCAGCAGACCGGTCTGCTCGTGCACGACAACCTCTGGAATGCCGCCGGTGGCGGTTGCCACAACCGGGGTGCCACAGGCCATGGCCTCAAGGTTCACAATTCCCAGAGGCTCATAGATACTCGGGCAGGCGAACACGGTTGCAGCCGAAAGCATGGCAATCAGCTCGGCGCGGCTCAGGTGCTTCTCAACCCAGATCACGTTTTCGCGAACCTTGCGGAGCTCCTCAACCAGTTCAGTCACGGTCTGCAGAATCTCAGGGGTGTCTGGGGCGCCAGCGCACAGCACCAGCTGAACGTCGCTTGGCAGCTCGCGCGCGGCCTTCAGCAGGTACGGAAGGCCCTTCTGCTGGGTGATGCGGCCCACAAAGACCACCGAGCGCTTGTCGGGGTCAACGCCGTTGGCGCGAACCAGGTCCGGGTTGTTGGCGGCCTGGAAGGCATCGAGGTCAATGCCGTTGTGCACCACGGAAACCTTGGCGGGGTCCAGCTGCGGGTAGGCGCGCAGAATATCCTGGCGCATGCCATCACTCACCGCGATGATGCCGGTGGCACCCTCGTAGGCGGTGCGCTCGATCCACGATGACAGGCGGTAGCCGCCTCCCAGCTGCTCTTCCTTCCAGGGGCGAAGCGGCTCGAGCGAGTGCGCGGTGATCAGGTGGGGAATGCCGTGCAGGGCTCCGGCCACCTGGCCGGCGAAGTTTGCGTACCAGGTGTGAGAGTGCACCAGGTCGGCTCCGGCAACATCGGAGACCATAGAGAGGTCTGTTGCCATGGTCTGAACCGCGGCGTTCACGGCGTCGAATTCGGCCGCGTGACGGTACGCCTTTGTATCAGTTTCATCACGTTCGGTTCCGAACGCTCTCACCTGAACATCGATGTGCTTGCGCAAAACCCGCACCAGTTCCGCTACGTGTACGCCCGCACCGCCATAAATGAACGGTGGGTACTCCTTGGTGATCAGGTCAACTCTCATGCTCGTATGTTATCGGCACACTCAAAAAAGCCATAACATTCAGGTATGAGTACTACGCCACGCATTTTCGGAATGGTTTTGGCTGGTGGAGAAGGCAAGCGCCTGATGCCACTGACCGAAGACCGAGCCAAGCCTGCGGTGCCGTTCGGGGGTTCTTACCGTCTGATCGACTTCGCACTATCGAACCTGATTAACTCGGGCCTGCGCCGCATTGTGGTGCTCACCCAATACAAGTCGCACTCCCTCGACAGACACATCTCCATGCTGTGGCGCATGTCTCCCCTGCTCGGCTCCTACGTGGCCTCAGTTCCCGCACAGCAGCGTCTGGGTAAGCGCTGGTTCACCGGCAGCGCCGATGCCATTCTGCAGAGCATGAACCTGCTGGCCGACGAAACCCCGGACATCGTTGTTGTGGTTGGAGCCGACCACATCTACCGCATGGACTTCGACCAGATGATTCAGGCGCACATTGAAAGTGGCCGTGGCGTGACCGTTGCCGCCATCCGTCAGCCAAAGAGCATCGCCAGCCAGTTTGGCGTGGTTGAGGTTGACGACGCCGACCCAACCAAGATTGCCCAGTTCCGCGAGAAGCCAAAGGACCCCAAGGGTCTGCCAGACTCCCCCGACGAGGTTCTCTGCTCCATGGGTAACTACGTCTTCAACGCAAAGGCGCTGGTTGACGCCATCACCCTCGATGGCGAAAACGCCGACTCAAAGCACGACATGGGTGGCGACATCGTTCCATTCTTCGTGTCCAAGGATGACGCCACGGTTTACGACTTCACCAAGAATGTGATTCCCGGCGCCACAGAGCGCGACCACGCCTATTGGCGCGACGTTGGTACCATCGACAGCTACTACGACAGCCACATGGACCTAATCTCTGTGATGCCAATCTTCAACCTGTACAACAGCGACTGGCCTATCCACACCCAGCAGGTGAACCTGCCACCGGCCAAGTTCATCCACGACGCCGAGGGCAATCAGGGGCGCACCAACGACTCGATCGTTTCGCTGGGAACCGTGGTGACCGGTGGCATTGTGGAACGCAGCGTGCTCTCCCCCAACGTGCGCGTGCAGTCGCGTGCGCTGGTGACCGACAGCGTTCTCATGGACAACGTCTCAGTTGGCCGCGATGCCACAGTGCGCAAGGCCATCCTGGATAAGAACGTGGTTGTCACCGATGGTGCGGCAATCGGTGTGGATCGGGCACGGGATATTGCTCGTGGATTCACCGTGACCGAGTCTGGCATCACCGTTGTACCCAAGGGTGTGACGGTAACGCCGTAGTTCGTTTCAAAAGTAAGTGGCCGCCCGATTCGGGCGGCCACTTACTGTTTAGGGCTACTCCCGCTTGGACCTTGCCACCGCATTGACCAAACCCCAACCGCCAATGCCAAGAAATACGAAGACGATGACTGGCCAAATATACATGTAGACATACATGGCTATGCCACCGGTGAATATGGCAGACAGTATCAGGAAGCCGGCGCAACCAAGCGCACACCCACCCGGGGTTAGGCCTTTGCGCTCCTTTGATACGGTGTCTTTCGAAACCGCTACGGACTCAAGGTTCACCCTGTCCGGGTCGAGCCCAGACCTTTGAGCGGCTTCTCGTTTGGCCTTGAGCTCGTCTGCGTAAGAGCGATAAACGGGTGCCGGTGCGGGAGCTGCTGGTGTTGCGGGTATTTCGGTAGGGGCTGGCCTGGATTCAGGCGCGGGCGCTCCGGTCTGGTCCGGAGCCTTAGCTTTGCTCGCCTTAGGTAGGTCGGCAGGATCCCCAGTTGGTGGAACATAGTGTGATTCGGTCATTTATTCTTTCCTGAATTCCTTACCGCCAGGAAGACTCCCACGGCAATAAAGCCAAAGAGAATCAGGGGTGAGAGTTGCAAAAGTGTGATGAAAGCCATCCCTCCCCCTATAGAAGCCGTGCCGAAACCAAGGACGGCTAGCACCATCACACCGAGGCAGCCCCACTGGAAGCAACCCGATGCTATCGATGGCTGGTCTTTGTCTGCATCGCCAGAATCGCCTGTCACAGCAGAATTTTCCTGTGGCGAAGATTCATCGCCGGTAGGCGGCAGATAGTTGCTCTCGCTCATGTATTCCCCCATTCTGAATGCTCCCCCGAGCATTTATATCGAAACATTAGCAGAACACAGTATTTATTCGGGCAGAATTGTTTGGTGAGCAGAATCCTCGTGGTCTTTGACGTTGACAGCACCCTCATCCAGGATGAGGTGATTGAGCTGCTGGCCGACGTTGCCGGCAAGCGCGCTGAGGTGGCCGAGGTGACCGAGCGCGCCATGCGAGGCGAGCTGGATTTCGCTCAGAGCCTGATTGAGCGCGTAGCGGTGCTGCAGGGTCTTCCGGAGACCGTATTCTCTGACGTCTTCGAGCGCATCACCCCAACCGCTGGTGTTCAGGAACTCATCGATGCGGTTCACGCTGCGGGCGGCCTGGTTGGCGCCGTTTCCGGTGGTTTCACCCAGGTGCTCACACCTCTGGCGGCAAAGCTCGGCCTGGACTTTGCCCGCGCAAACGACCTAGAGGTTGTTGATGGCAAGCTGACCGGCAGGGTCTCCAGCCGAATCATTGACCGCGCTGTGAAGGCCGAGAGTCTGGCCGAGTGGGCGCTAGCCAGTGGAATCCCGCTGGAGCACACCGTTGCGGTTGGTGACGGAGCCAACGACTTAGACATGCTGGCGATGGCCGGCCTCGGCGTTGCCTTCAACGCTAAGCCGCTAGTGCGTGAGCGCGCCCAGATTGTGATTGAGCGCCAGGATCTGCGCGAGCTGATCCCGGTGCTTGGTCTCTAGCTCAATAGCGCGCCAAAACAAAAATCGCCACCCGGGATCAAACCCAGGTGGCGATTTCTATTGGCGTTTGATTACTCCGCGATGAAGTCGCTTGTGTCTCCAACCAGGCGGGTGTTGTCGGCAGGAACCGGCTCAACGGCGGCGCTAGCAATCTCGGCAGCAAACTCGCTCACGTTGTAGAGCTTGCCCGCGCCCTCGCGGCGTGCCTCGATCGCGCCCGGCTGGGTGCGCTCGAGCAGGGTTGCGGTGATGGTTCCCTCGATCATGTCGCCCGAGACAACCACAAAGCCAATGCCGCGCTCGGCCAGCTGCGGGATCATCTCTCGCAGTGCGTCCTCGCCGGCACGCTTGGAGAGCGCAACCTGAACGTAGGCCTCCATGGTTGGTGTGGTGCGGATGAAGTGCGCCTGGTGGCTGGTGACAAACACAACGCGGGCGCCATCCTTGAGGTATGGCAGCGCGGTGGTGAGCAGGTTCACCTGGGAGTCGCGGTTGAGGCGCATTGCGTAGTCCTCGCCCAGGCCGGCTTCCATACCGCCCGAGGCGTTCATGACCAGGATGTCGAGCGCACCAAAAGCAGCATTGGCGGCCTCGAACATTTCGGCAACGCTGGCTGCATCGGTGAGGTCTGCGCCAACGGCAATGGCGTTGCCTCCGGCGGCCTTGATGCCGTCAACAATCTTGTTGGCGCGGGCTTCCTTGTTGCGGTAGTTCACAACCACCGATGCCCCGGCCTCGGCGAAATAGCCAACGGTGTCGGCTCCAATTCCGCGCGATGAACCGGTGACCAGAGCCACCTTGCCGGTTAGGCTGCCTGCTGCGAGTGGGTTAACCATTTTTTCTCCTGTGCCAATAAAAGTGGAAAGTCTAAATTTGGGGTCTGTTGAAAGCAATCCGTGCGAGCCGAGCGTTAGCCCTAGTGGCCCATTCCCAGGCCGCCATCAACGGGAATAACCGCACCCGAAATGTAGCCGGCGTCCTCGGAAGCCAGCCAGGTTACAAC
>Ga0213920_1000564_pt1 | contig 27324 bp, 28 predicted proteins | sample McNCre1117MG_FD_161054 | JGI IMG/M metagenome (GOLD analysis project Ga0213920, IMG submission 161054) | Freshwater microbial communities from McNutts Creek, Athens, Georgia, United States - 11-17 MG | ecosystem: Environmental > Aquatic > Freshwater > Creek | place: USA: Georgia | collected...
CAGTTGGGGCATTGTGGCAGAAACCAAGTACCCCCATGAAAACTCTCACCATTGATGTTGTCTCCGATGTTGTGTGCCCCTGGTGCTATGTGGGCAAACGCCGCCTAGAACGTGCTTTGGCACTTTTGGCAGTTCAGCACCCCGAAGTAGACCCTGAAGTGCGCTGGCACACCTTTCAGCTCAACCCCGACATGGCCCCCGAAGGCATGGCCCGTGCAGACTATGTGAGCAACAAATTTGGTGACGAAGCCACCGCCATTTACGACCGTGTGGCCGCCGTGGGCAAAGAGGTGGGTATCCCATTTGCATTTGACAGCATCAGCCGCCAACCCAACACGGTGGTGGCGCATAGTCTGATTGCGGTGTCAGAGCCGGGCATGCAGCAAGACGCCATGGTGGAAGCCTTCTTCAAGGCCTACTTCTTAGAAGGCAAAGATTTGACCGAGGCGTCCGTCTTGATGGACATTGCCGAATCAGCTGGCATGGACCGCGCCGTGGCTGAAGCACATTTACAAAACTCAGCCTTGCACAGCCAAACCATTGACAGCGACAAAGCCGCGCGTGAAATGGGCATCACCGGCGTGCCGTTTTTCATCTTCAACCGTCAAGTGGGCTTGTCAGGCGCACATGAAGCCGAAACCTTGCTGCAAGGCATGGAAGAGGCGATGAACGCCCCAACAGACGATTAATTCTTCTCGATCAGCGGTGGCGTGGCTGGCTGCGCGGCGGCTGCTACGCGGTAGATGAGGTGGTAGGTCAAGCCCACAAACACGCTGCCGCCCACCAGATTGCCCAAAATGACGGGCACCAAGTTGCCCCACATGCCTGCCACGCTCAGAGCATTGCCCGCCACGCCAAGGGCGTTGGCTGCAACAGCTGGCTCAAAGTATTGAATGATCAGTGCAAGCTGCATGAAATACATGTTCGCAATGCTGTGCTCAAACCCCGCCGCCACAAAGGCAGTGATGGGGAAGACGATGGCAATGACCTTGTCCATCACACTGCGGCCCGCCATGGCCATCCACACGGCCATGCACACCAGCACATTGCACAGCACGCCACGGAAGAAGGCTTCGTGCCACACCAAGTTTTGTTTGTTCAGCGCAATCTTCAACACGGTTGCCCCAATCGCGCCGCCATTGGCATGTGTATGACCGCTCAGGTATACCAAGAGCGCGAGACCCGTGGTGCCTACAAAGTTGGCCGCGCACACCCACAGCCAGTTGCGTAACACTTCGCGTGTGGTGATTTGTCGATCGGCCCAAGCCATGGCCAGCAGGTTGTTACCTGTGAACAGTTCTGCGCCAGCAATGATCACCAAGATGAGACCAAGGCAAAACACAAAACCGCCCAAGAGCTGGCTCACGGCAAAGCTCAGGCTTGCATCTGATTTCACGATGACAAAAAACAAGCCACCCAAACCAATGAATGCACCAGCCAACAGGCCAAGCATGACCAATGGCAGGGTGGCCATGTGCGCTTTGGCGACGCCCACAGTTTCAACTTTGAGGGCAATTTCTTTGGGGGCGTAGGCATCAGAGCCAAACAGTTCGGGCATAGGTCTAGGTCGTTAAGTGTTGATTTGTTGAATTTACTACTTCAACTGGCAGAATTGGTGCACTCTTTGTTTTTTCGGAGCCCGTCTATGTCTGACACATCTTCCAATATGGTTCGCGCCTTGGTTTTGCGCGAGCTAGAAGCTGGCAAGCGTGACGATGGGCTGTGGCTGCAAGCCATGTCCGAATCCAAGATGGACACGGCCAAAGCGCAAGTGCGCTATGTGGCGCTGCGTACGCAAGCCATGCAAGGCGATGTGAAGGGTTTGTTGATCAAACAAATTCGTGGCGCGGTGGCCAAAGACAGTGGCGAGAGTGGTGTGCGCTTGAGTAACGCCAGCTTGGCTGATTACTTAAAAGCCAAAACTACTTCTTCAGGGAATAAGTAGGGCGCAAGTTAGGCGGCATCAGCAAAACAGGGATGCACTTTTTGGGTTTGATCTGTGATTGTTTGATGGATTCAAACAAAGTGGTTTGCGCCGAGGGCACAGGCAGCTTGAACTCTTCGTAATTCATGATGCGCGTTCTCGCGGCTTTGCGCTGTATGTGCTGAGACGCCATCATGTGCACATAAGCATCCTTGGCGCTGTCGGGCCAAATGTCCCATTCTTCGCGGAACGTTTTGATGTGGGCGCGCAAGAACTTATCCAGCTCATCGATTTCCACGTCATGCTGAATGGTTTCAAAGGCTTTGTCGATGAATGGCTGAAGTTCGTCGGGCTCTTTGGGTTGTTCGGGCTCACTGGCTTCAGGTGCGGCGATTTGTTGCGCTGTGTTTTCAGGCTCGGCTGGCGCTGCTGCCACATCTGCAAGGGCTTGTGGTTCGGGCTCAGCCTCTGTGGTTGACTCTGCCGCCGCTTGTTCTTCGGCTTCTGATGCAGCCTCGACAGGCGCGTCAGTGCCTTCGGGCACCTCGGGAGTGCTCGAAACTAAGTCTTCTTGCGTTGCTTCTGTCGTTTCTTCGGCCATCACACCCGTATCGGCTCGGGTTGAGGGTTTCTTTAGCGGATAAAGAAAAAAAAATAGGTGACGGGCCCGACCCTCAGCACTGGCTCCACAGTTAGGGCTGCTTGGTTCCCCACCTGACCCGGTTGGCCGCTTCACCATGTGAGGAGGCCCGTCGAGATCTATTGTAGGTCACATAGAATGCTTGGCTTATGTCGTACCTCGTGCTTGCTCGCAAATATCGCCCAAAAACCTTCACGGAGATGGTGGGGCAAGAGCACGTTGTGCAAGCGCTCACCAATGCGCTGACCACCCAGCGTTTGCATCACGCGTATTTGTTCACGGGCACACGCGGTGTGGGTAAAACCACCGTGTCGCGTGTGTTGGCCAAATCGCTCAATTGCCAAGGCGTGGACGGCACCGGCGGTATCACGGCCAACCCATGCGGCGTATGCCAAGCCTGTACCGACATTGATGCCGGTCGCTTTGTGGATTACACCGAGTTGGACGCGGCTTCTAACCGTGGCGTGGATGAAGTGCAGAGCCTGCTGGAGCAAGCCGTTTACAAGCCTGTGCAAGGCCGCTTTAAAGTCTTCATGATTGACGAGGTGCACATGCTGACCAACACCGCATTCAATGCGATGTTGAAGACGCTCGAAGAGCCGCCTGAATATTTGAAATTCGTGCTCGCCACGACCGACCCGCAAAAAGTGCCAGTCACCGTGCTGTCGCGCTGCTTGCAGTTCAACCTGCGCCCCATGGCACCCGAGACCGTGCTGGAGCACTTGGGTCATGTGTTGGGTCAAGAAAACATTGCTTCTGAACCACAAGCCCTGCGCCTGTTGGCCCGTGCCGCGCGTGGTTCCATGCGTGACGCGCTTAGCCTGACCGACCAAGCCATTGCTTACGGCGGAGGTCAGTTGGAAGAAGCCGCTGTGCGCCAAATGTTGGGCAGTGCTGACCGCTCGCATGTGTTCCGCTTGATCGAAGCCTTGGCTCATGGTGATGGCAAGTCAGTGGTGGAAACCTCAGAAGCTTTGCGCCTCAATGGCCTGAGCGCTGCCGCGACCCTAGAAGACATGTCGATGGTTTTGCAACGCATGGCCGTATTGCAAGCTGTGCCTGACATGGCAGAAGCCGATGCCTCAGACCCCGAAGCCGCTGAGATGGCGCGTTTGGCAGGCGTGATGCCGCCCGACGAAACCCAGTTGCTCTACAGCTTGAGTTTGCATGGCCGTCAAGAGCTGGGGTTGGCCCCGGATGAATACGCAGCCCTCACCATGGTGCTGCTGCGCTTACTGGCGTTCAAACCGCAAGCTGCAAACTCTGCTTCGGCCTCGGCTGAAAAAAAAACTCTAATTAATCCGCAACGCGCCGCTTTGGCGCCTGCACCGGTTGCTGCTGCTCCAGCTGCGCGCGTTGCAAAGCCAGCCCCTGCGGCTCAGCCCGCTGTACTGCAGGTGCCTGCGCCTGTCGTTGCACAACGCCCACCCGAGCCGCAGCCCGCAGCCCCCGTGCAAGCCTTGCCTGTGCGGGACATGCAACCACGCGAAGTCGCCCCTTGGGAAGACGACCCAAGCTACGACCCCGACGGCTCCGACAGTCCGAGCTACGACCATGACTCGGACGCCGCCGTGGTGGCCATGCCTGTGCGCCAACAAGCCGAGCCCAGTGCTGCGTTTGAACAGCAAATGCCCACCACCGAAGTGCCGCACATCGAGGCCACACCCGAAGGTGAGTTTTGGCACAAGTTGGTGATGGAGATGTCTGCCGCCGAAACCATCAACGCCTTGGTGCGTGAGTTGGGTTTGCAGTCGCAACTGGTGGCGCGCGACTCCGACACTTGGATGCTACGTGTTGAGCGCGAGTCGCTCAACAGCACCACCAGCCGCGAACGTTTGCAAAAAGCACTCGAAACCGCGGGCTACCCTGTGCGTTTGGTGGTTGAAGTGGGGCGTGTGCAAGACAGTCCCGCCAAGCGTAATGCGGCTGCTGCTGCCCAGCGCCAAGCAGGGGCCGAGGCCATCATCCTCAACGACCCGTATGTTCAAAGTTTGATGCGAGACTACGGCGCCAAGATCGTGCCGGGCAGCATCAAGCCGCTTTAAGTCGAACCGCTTTATTTTTTTAGTTTGTAAAAGGGAAACACATGTTCAACAAAGGACAACTTTCGGGCTTGATGAAGCAAGCCCAAGCCATGCAAGAAAACCTGAAAAAGGCTCAAGAAGAGCTGGCCTTCGTGGAAGTCACGGGTGAATCAGGTTCTGGCTTGGTCAAAATCTTGATGACCTGCAAGCACGAGGTCAAACGCATCACGATCGACCCCAGCCTTTTGGCCGACGACAAAGACATGCTCGAAGACTTGGTGGCGGCAGCCTTCAACGACGCGGTGCGCAAAGCCGCTGAAACCAGCGAAGCCAAGATGAGCAAGCTCACCGCTGGTTTGCCACCTGGTTTGAAACTGCCGTTCTAAATGAGCGACACGTCTGTGCTCGAAGGCCTGATTCAGGCCCTGCGCCGTTTGCCCGGCGTGGGGGTGAAATCGGCCTCGCGCATGGCGTACCACCTGCTGCAACACGACCGCGAGGGGGCCGAGATGATTTCTCAGGCCTTGCACCAAGCGGCCAGTCAAGTGCAGCATTGCGAGAGTTGTCATACCTTTACCACTCAGCCTGTGTGCGACACCTGCTTGGATGATGGGCGCGACACCACGCGCTTGTGCGTGGTCGAAACGCCTGCAGACCAATCGGCGGTAGAGCGTACAGCTGCGTACAAAGGAAAGTACTTTGTGCTCATGGGGCGCATCAGCCCCTTAGATGGTTTTGGCCCGAAAGACATTGGCCTGCAAAAACTCATCGAGCGTGCCAGCGATGGTGTGGTGAAAGAAGTCATCTTGGCCACCAACTTCACCGCTGAAGGCGAGGCCACTGCGCACGTGCTGAGCGAAGCGCTCAAGAAGCGCGGCGTGCAAGTGACACGCTTAGCCCGTGGCGTACCCGTGGGCAGCGAGTTGGAGTATGTGGACTTGGGCACCATTGCCCACGCCTTGGTGGACAGGCGAGACGCTTAAGGAAGGCGCAAAGCATTCCGCTATGCTCGGCTTGCTTCTGGTTCTCGTGGCTTTATTTTTTGGCGACCTTGGTGTCGCCTTTTCCTTTTTTATCGCCCTTAGCAGACGCTTGTTTTTTGCCAGCGCCTTTGCTGTCTTTGGCGGAAGCCGTCTTGGTGCCCTTGGCGTTCTTGCCTTTGCCTGCGGCTTTGCGTTTGGCCACAGCTTCGGGTGACAGGTCTAGGTGGCCGTTGTCCGCCACTTGGGCTGTCACATCGCCCAGCATATTGGCGCTACGTGGCACAAGCAGTGCTGAGCCAGCCTTGATGAGCATGCGTGGTGGGATGTTGTTGATGGCACGGAAGTCAGCTTCGCTCATGTTCACGCGCTTGGCTGCATCGGCCACTTTCATTGTGGAGGGGGCGACCCAAGCGGTCCATGTGGCCATGCGGCCTAAGGTGGAGGCTTCGTAGTTGCGTTGGAATACTTCAGCGTTGTCCCAAGGCAGCAAGATGTTGGGCGAACCAGCGGCTAGCAGTACAGGGCGGTGTGCTGAGGGGTTAAGTGCTTTGAAGTCTTCTAATGGAATTTCAGCCAACTTGGCAGCGACGCTCACGTCCATGTCGCGCGGCAATGGCACGCTTTGGAAGTAAGGGTGGTTGGGAATGCTGGGCAAGACCACACCGTATTGGGGTGGGTTGCCCACAATGTTTTTCATGGCTTGTAGCTTGGGCACGTACATGCGTGTTTCCATGGGCATGTTGAGGTCTGTGTAGCCGGTGGGTAAGCCTGAGCGTTTGTTGCGTGCAATGGCCTTGCCCACATTGCCTTCGCCCCAGTTGTAGGCAGCCAAGGCCAAGTGCCAGTCGCCAAACATTTTGTGCAGGCGCTCTAAGTAGTCCAATGCTGCGCGAGTGGAGGCTTGTACATCGCGACGGTCGTCGCGGAAAGCGTTTTGTTTCAGGTCAAAGCTTTTGCCTGTTTTGGGCATGAACTGCCACATGCCACTGGCGCGTGCGCTCGACACAGCTTGTGGGTTGAAGGCGCTCTCAATGAAAGGCAATAAAGCTAACTCCGTGGGCATGTTGCGCGCTTCGAGTTCTTCAACGATGTGATAGAGGTATTTGTTGGAGCGCTCCGTCATGCGCTGCAAATAATCGGGCTTGGCGGCGTACCACTGGGTTCGGTCGTTGGCCAGCTCGTTTTCCAGCTCTGGCATCTTGTAGCCCTTGCGGATGCGCTCCCACAAATCGTGTGGCAGGTTCAAGTTGGCCACGTTGTCACGTTTGATGGTGCCTTTTGTCACGGGGCTGAGGCCACCAGTGTCGGTGGTTGATCCTGGTGCAGCGAGGTTGGCACAACCCGTCAGTAGGGCAAGGCTAAGGCTAAAAACAGCGAGTAGAAATCTCATTTGAAATCGTTCTTCCATTCGCGAAGTGCTGCAAAGACAGCCACATCGTCGGTTTGTTCGAGCGCTGAGAGTCCAGCGTGCTGTGCAACAGCGTGTCGCACATGGGGGTGTCGAGCCCGTAAAAACGGGTTGATTTGCAATTCAGTGGCCAACTGGGCGGGTAGGGTGGGAACACCTTGAGCCCTGAGTTGTTGGCAGTGTGCGGCGTAGGTTTGCAAGTCGGTGTTGCTAGGTTCTACCGCGAGCGCAAATCGCAAGTTGGATAGAGTGTACTCGTGGGCGCAGCACACCCGAGTGGATGCGGGGAGTGAGGCTAAAAGGTCTAATGAGGCCAGCATTTGCGTCGGTGTACCTTCAAAAATACGACCGCATCCGCCAGAGAACAAGGTGTCGCCACAAAACAGCACAGGGCTTTGTGGGGCATTGGGTAACACATAGGCCACATGGCCAGCCGTGTGGCCTGGCACATCCAGTACTTGCACGGTTTGGCCAAGCAGTTCAAACGTGTCACCTTGCATGACAGGGGTGAAGGGTGCAGGCACTTCTTCTCGCGCGGGGCCAAAGACTTGAGCGCCCGTGGCCTGATGCAGTTCACGCACGCCACCCACATGGTCGGCATGGTGGTGGGTCACTAGAATGGCGGCCAATGTCAGCCCGTCTTTGGCCAGCGCTTGCAACACAGGTGCAGCGTCACCGGGATCAACCACCACGGCTAAACGGTCTTGTTGCCACAACCACAGGTAGTTGTCAGAGAACGCGGGCAGTGCAATCAGCTTCATGTCATCCACACCTTTAAAAAACGATAGTTTGCCTGACTGGCTGGCCTCACCTGCGGGCCAGTATTTGTGCGCGTGGGAGCAAACCTATTTAGACCGCGCGGTGGTTGATGTGTTTGGCTTTCATGCCTTGCAGCTTGGGCTTCCCGCACTCGACGGTTTGCAGGCCAATCGCATGCCGCACCGCTGGCTGGCTTGTGATGCGCATCCTGAACCCTGGCCCTTGGGGCGAGAAGTGCTTTTGACCAACTACGAAGCCTTACCTTTTCCGAGCGCCAGTTTGGACTTGCTGGTTTTGCCACACACGTTGGAGCTGAGCTACGACCCACACGCCACCTTGCGTGAGGTTGAGCGCGTGTTGGTGCCTGAAGGCCGTGTGGTGATTTGTGGCTTCAATCCCAACAGTTTGTGGGGTTTGAGCAAGAGCTGTCAGCGTGGTTTTTCGCAGGTCGGGGACTTCATTGGCCAGCGCCGCTTGCGTGATTGGCTCCAACTACTGAGCTTTGAGGTGGAGTCGACCAGCTTTGGTTGCTATCGGCCAGCGGTGAAGACCGAGCGCTGGTTGCAGCGCTGGGATTGGATGGACGAGGCGGGGGTTCGTTGGTGGCCCATCTTGGGCTCGGTTTACGGCATGGTGGCGGTCAAGCGCGTGCAAGGCATGCGTCTGATGTCACCCGCTTGGAAAAAATCAGCGCCACGCGCTGCGGCAGTGGTGACATCGGCCTCTAGTACGGCCAACAACACCGCATCAAAAGGAATGGAATGAACACGGTTGAGATCTACACAGACGGCGCCTGCAAAGGCAACCCAGGCCCGGGAGGCTGGGGTGCGTTGCTGCGCTCGCCGTCTGGCCAAGAAAAAGAGTTGTTTGGCGGCGAGCTAGACACCACCAACAACCGCATGGAGTTGCTGGCGGTGATCGAGGCATTGCGTGCATTGAAACGGCCATGCAAAGTGGCGCTGTACTTGGACAGTGAATACGTGCGCAAAGGCATCACCGAGTGGATTCATGGCTGGAAAGCCCGCAGCTGGCGCACCGCAGCCAAGCAACCGGTGAAAAACGCAGATCTGTGGCAGCAACTCGATGCGCTGACTCACCAAGGCGACCACGACATCGTCTGGCACTGGGTCAAGGGCCACGCTGGGCATGTGGACAACGAGCGGGCGGATGGCTTGGCTAATCGAGGTGTGGCGTTGGCCTTGTCCGGTCGGTGACAGCTAGTGTGAACCTGTTGTAAAGGTTCCTCTTTTGAGGGCTATCTGGTGTGCAAACAGGGGCTCAAAGCAGGTGCAACTGGTACATTGCTGGTTGTTGAAAAAATACGCAAGAAATAATCTGCTCGCTATGAAATACAAGTCTAAAAAAATCACCAAAAAACGTTTGATTTTGATTGCCATTGCACTTGCCGTGACCGGTGGAGCTGCCAAGTATTTCTGGCCAGCCCCGAATGCAGAAGCTAAATCGCCCGTGCAAACGGTGACCACGTTCATTGTTGAGCAACGTGACTTTCCTGTGATTTTGGATGCGACAGGCAGTACCGTCGCCGCAAATATCGTTGATATTCGTCCGCAAGTCACCAACGTGGTGGCGAAGATCCACATCAAAGAAGGTCAAAAAGTGAAAGCTGGCGACTTGCTCATCAGCTTGGATGACCGTGCGGATCGTGCCAACTACGAAAAAGCACAAGCCACGGCAGATGACACTCAGCGTCAACTCAATCGTGCCGAAGAATTGCTGCGTCAACAGTTTGTTGCGCAAGGCGCGGTAGACACCGCACGTGCCAACGCGCAGGCTGCTCAAGCTGCGGCGCGTGCCGCGCAAGCCGCATTGAGCTACGACAACATTCGCTCACCCATCACAGGCAGGGCCGGCATCATCAACGTGTTCCCTGGTGCGTTGGTGCAGCCCGGTAACACTGTGTCGACCACGACCACAGCGACGACCACCACCACGCAAGGTGCGATGGTCACCATCACACAACTCGACCCGATGAACGTTCAGTTCACCGTTCCTGAGAGTGCATTGCCTGCTTTGTTTGCTGCGCAGCAGGCAGGTCAAACGCCGACCATCACTTTTCAAATGGGCGATGGCAAAAAGCGTGAAGGCAAGGTCTATGTGATTGATAACCAAGTGGATCAAGCGATTGGTGCCGTGAAGGTCAAAGCAGTGGTGGATAACGCTGACCATGCCATGATTCCTGGACAATTTGTTCGCTTGCAAGTGCAAGCCGGTAAATTCAAAGACGTGTTGGTTGTGCCTTCACAAGCGGTGGTGACCAATGCGCGTGGTGACCAAGTGTTTGTGGTCGATGCTGAAAACACAGTCAGCATGAAGCCCGTCAAAGTTCAAACCCAAAGCCAAGGCTTTGCGGTCATCACTGGTATCAATGCAGGTGACAAAGTGGTGGTGGAAGGCAAACAAAACTTGCGCCCCAATGGCAAAGTGAAAGAAGCTCCCGTGAAAGGGGAGGCCAAATCTGAAGCTAAACCCGAAGCCAAGCAAGCTGAAGCCAAGCCAGAAACCAAAGTCGAAGCACAAAAATGACGATTTCAGAACTCTGCATTCGTCGTCCCGTGATGACGATTCTGCTGTCCATGGCGACAGTGGTAGCCGGTGTCATTGCGTACACCAAAATTCCAGTGGCGGCATTGCCTAGCTTTAACAGCCCCGTCATTCAGGTGTCGGCGACGTTGTCTGGTGCCAGTCCTGAGAACATGGCTTCTTCAGTGGCTTTGCCATTGGAGAAAGAGTTCTCCACGATTGACGGCATCACTGTCATCAGCTCGACCAACTTTTTGAGTACCACCAGCATCACGCTGGAGTTCAACAACGACCGTGACATCGACAAAGCGGCGGTGGACGTTCAAGCAGCTTTGTTGCGAGCCCAACGTCGTCTGCCCATTGAGATGACCACACCGCCGTCGTATCGCAAGGTCAACCCTGCGGATGCGCCTGTGTTGTTCATGACGCTGACTTCACCGTCGATGGATTTGTTTGAAGTCAGTGACTACGCCGAAAACTTGATTTCCCCTAACTTGTCCACCATCGATGGTGTAGCGCAAGTGTTGGTCTATGGTCAAAAGCGTTATGCCGTGCGTGTGCGGGCGAACCCCGCCAAGTTGGCTTTGAACAACTTGACGATGGACGATGTGGCTCAAGCCGTGAACAAAGCCAACTCCAATGCACCTGTGGGTGTGTTAGATGGCCCGCGTCAAGCCTTGACGATTTATGCCAACCCTCAGTTGGTGCGCGCGCGTGAATTCGCCAACTTGTTGATTGCACAGCGCAATGGCGTACCGATTCGTTTGTCGGATGTGGCGACGGTGAGTGAGAGCTACGAACAGGTGAAGACCAGCGGTTCGTTCATGGGCGAGCGCGCCGTGATCATCGCGGTGCTGCGCCAGCCCAGTGCCAATACGGTGAAGGTGGTTGACGGTATTCGTCGCATGATTCCGCAGTTCGAAAAGCAAATGCCTGCGTCTATGCAGATCAACTTGCTCAACGACCGCTCTTTGTCCATTCGTGAATCCATTCACGATGTGAACTACACCTTGGCCTTGACCATTGCTCTGGTGGTGTTGGTCATCTTCTTGTTCTTGAAACACGCAGCAGCCACCATCATTCCGGCATTGAGTTTGCCGGTTTCGTTGATCGGTGCGTTTTTCTTGATGTACTGGTTGGGCTACAGCTTAGACAACGTGTCCTTGCTGGGTATCACGCTGGCCGTTGGCTTGGTGGTGGATGACTCCATCGTGGTGCTGGAGAACATCGTGCGCTACGTGGAAGATGGCATGCATCCCCTCAAAGCTGCATTGAAGGGCAGTAAAGAGGTGGGCTTCACCATCATCTCGATTTCCATTTCATTGGTGGCGGTGTTCATCCCCATCTTCTTCATGCCTGGGCCCATTGGCTTACTGTTCCGCGAATTCGCGGTGGTGGTGTCCTTGTCCATTTTGGTATCAGCCATCGTGTCGCTCACCTTGGTGCCGATGTTGTGCAGCCGTTTCTTGCCCAAGCACGGCGAGGAGCCCAAGGACTACTGGATTACCATCAAGTTCGATGAAATTTTTCATGCAGTGCTGACGAAATATGAGTCCACGCTCGATTGGTGTTTGGCGCATCAACGTCATGTGCTGGCTGTGGCGATTGGCACATTTGTGGTGACCATCGCGATGTACATCTGGGTGCCCAAAGGATTCTTCCCCGAAGAAGACTTGGGTCAAATTTTGATGACCACAGAGGCTGCAGAAGATATTTCATTTGGTGCGATGTTGAAGCTGCAAGACCAAGCGGCTGAAATGGTCAAGAACGATCCCAATGTGTTGAGCATGGTGTCGTTCGTGGGCGGTGGGGGTGCCAACGGTAACTTGCCCAACAACGGTCGGATGTTCTTGAACCTCAAACCCAAGAGCGAACGTGCACCGATGCAAAAAGTGTTGGAAGGTCTGCGCGCCAAATTCCGCACCTTGCCGGGCTTGAACGTGTATATGCGCCCGATTCAAAACTTGCAGCTTGGCGGCAAGGTGAGTAAGAGTCGTTACCAGTTCATCTTGCAAAGCGTGGGCTTTGACGGTGTGAACGAGTGGTCGGAAAAAATGGTGCGTCAGATGCGTGCTGATCCGATCTTCCGCGATGTCACCACCGACTCACAGCTCAAGGGCTTGAATGTCCTGGTAGATATTGATCGTGAAAAAGCAGCAAGCGCAGGCGTGACCATGGCTGACATTCGCACAGCTTTGTATTCGTCCTATGGCGAAAAGCAAATTTCCACCATTTACACACCGGTGAACACCTATCAAGTGATTTTGGAGTCGCTCGAAGAAAGCCGCCAATTTGAAGCTGGTCTGAACGACATTTATGTGCGCGGTCGTGCGACTGATCGTTTGGTGCCGCTCTCAAGTGTTGCCACGTTTAAGCGCTTCATTGGTCCAACGGCTGTCAACCACCAAGGCCAAATTCCAGCGGTGACGATTTCGTTCAACTTGGCCCCCGATGTGCCACTGGGTGACGCAACCGCCAAGATTGACCAATTCACCAAAGACATTGAGCTACCAGCCACCATCATCACAAGTTATGGTGGCGATGCGGCGGTGTTCCAAAGTGGCCAATCTGGTCAAATTATTTTGCTGATCAGCGCCATCTTTGTGATTTACATCTTGTTGGGTGTTTTGTACGAAAGCTACATCCACCCGCTGACGATTTTGGCTGGCTTGCCGTCGGCAGCGATTGGTGCGCTGTTGTTCTTACGCTTGTTTGGCATGGAGCTGACCATCATTGCCACCATCGGTATCTTGCTGTTGATCGGTATCGTGAAGAAGAACGCGATTTTGATGATTGACTTTGCACTCGAGGCGCAGCGCCAGCACAACATGACACCGCGTGAAGCCATTCGCACGGCATGTTTGACACGATTCCGACCTATTTTGATGACCACGCTCGCGGCCATGATGGGTGCTTTGCCCATTGCATTGGGTCTGGGGGCAGGTGCTGAGTTGCGCATGCCTTTGGGTATTGTGGTGGTGGGTGGTTTGGCGTTTTCTCAAGTGATTACGCTCTACATCACGCCCGTGATTTACATCTACCTTGAAAAGTACAGCGGCACAGGTCCGATGGAAATTCCTGCCGAGATGATGCCCTAGGGCACATGGCTGACGGGGCTTAGATGGCTCCGTCAAACATCATCACATCCACCTCATCGCCCACCGCAACATTGCCTTGCGCGTGATGCAGCACGATGAGGCCATTGCCTTGCACCATTGAGCTCAGAACGCCTGAGCCTTGGTTGCCGGTGGTGCGCACTTGCAGTGTGCCGTCCGGTGCGCTGCTGACAAACCCGCGTTGGTATTCTGTGCGGCCTGCTTTCTTGCGCAGGGGCTCTAAGCATTTGGCGCGCAACAGTGGCGCAGCTTGTGCGGTGCTGCCCATCATGCGCAAGAGTGCAGGGCGCACAAAGGCAAGGAAGGTGACCATCACGGCCACAGGGTTGCCGGGCAGGCCAAATAACACTGACTTGCCAATGCGGCCTACAGCCATGGGACGACCTGGGCGCATGGCGATTTTCCAAAACGCCACGTCGCCGAGCTTTTTCATCATGGCTTTGGTGAAGTCGGCTTCGCCCACGCTCACCCCGCCACTGGTGATGATGGCGTCGGCCTCTTGTGCGGCTTTGGCAAATGCGGTTTCTAAGAGGGCAGGGTCGTCACGCACCACACCCATGTCAATCACTTCGCATCCCATGCGCGTGAGCAGACCAAACACGGTGTAGCGGTTGCTGTCGTACACCGCGCCTTCGCGGGGGGCGTCGCCCAAGCTCAGCACTTCATCACCGGTCGAGAAGTAGGCCACGCGCAATCGGCGGTGCACGCGCACATCGGGTAGGCCAAGGCTCGCGACCAGCCCTAAGGCTGCGGGCGTGAGGTGTTGGCCCGCCTTCAAAGCAGGCTGGCCTTGCATCAGGTCTTCGCCCAACAAGCGGCGGTTGTCGCTAGCTTTCAAGATGTTGGGCGGAATGGTGACGGTGGTCACATCGTGTGCGTTGGCGACTTGGCAGAACTCTTGTGGCACGACGGTGTCTAGGCCATCGGGCAGGATGGCTCCTGTCATGATCTTGAGGCACTCGCCAGCATTCACTTTGCCTTGCCAAGCTTTGCCTGCCAGAGCGGTTCCCACGACACGCAATGTCAGCGCTTGATCGGTTTGCAACTGTGCGGCATCAAACGCAAAGCCATCCATGGCCGAGTTGTTGTGGGCAGGTACGCTGATGGGGGAGATGACATCCTTGGCAAGCACGCGGCCCAATGCGTCAAACAAATACACGTCTTGCGATTCGTCGGCCGACACAGGTTGCACCAGTTCGTGCAAAAAAGCGTTGACTTGGTCGACGCTCAACGCTTGTGGGTCGTAGCCTTGCAGGGCTGCGGCAATGTTTTCAATGCTTTTCATAGCCCGGCGTTTTCAAGAGCTTGCAGTTCAGTCAAGGTGTTGACGTTGGCAAATGCCAGCGGGTCATCGTCCTCGCTATCAAATGGGACAACAACCGTTTTGTGTTGCGCGGTCCATGCATCAATCTTGCGGCCACCACTGTGGGTGAACTTGACCAAGCTTTCAGACAGCTCAATTTTCATCAAACAAAACACGGGTTGTGTGCGGATTTGGGTCTGGCCGTGTTCGACGGTTTCTGGTGCTGCGGCCATGGCAATGTCTGCGTCTTCACGGACCAAGGCTTCAGCTAAGCGCTCAGCCAAATCAAGCGGCAAGCGTGGTGTGTCACAGGGCACGGTGAGGACGTAAGGGGTTTCGGCGCGTTCTAAGCCGACCAAAAAGCCAGACAGCGGGCCTGCAAAGTCGGCCGAGGCATCGGGCCACACCGAAGCGCCAAAGGATTCATAGGCCGATAGGTTGCGGTTGGCGTTGACCATCACGCTTTCGACTTGTGGGCCTAAGCGCATGAGGGTGTGCAAGGCGAGTGGGATGCCATTGAAGTTCTGCAAGCCTTTGTCCACGCCGCCCATGCGACTGCCTCGGCCGCCGGCCAAGATGAGGCCCGTGATGTCTTGAGGGGAGATGGTGTGCGTCATGTGTGCGTTCGATGGGGTGGTGACTTAGCCGCCGATGTAGCTCATCTCAACCCGTCGCACGGCAGGTGCGTTGTCGGCGGACATGGAGGCGCGCAATTCGGAATAGCGGTCATCGCGCTTGTGCCAAATGTGCCCAATGGCAGAGGCCATGTCGGCATCGCTGGCTTGTTGATCACGCATGAGTGTGCGCAAGTCGTAACCCTGAGTGGCAAACAAACAGAGGTATAGCTTGCCTTCGGTCGAGAGACGTGCACGGTTGCAGTCGCGGCAAAACGCTTGGGTGACGCTGCTGATGACGCCGACTTCGCCCAAGGTCGGGTCAAACATGCCCGCGGCATTGGCGTAGCCCCAGCGCTGCGCTGTTTCGCCTGGGGCGCTGGCGTCTAAGGCCACGAGGGGGAATTCTTGTTGGATGTGTTGGATGACATCGGCTGAGGGCAGCACATCGTCCATGCACCAGCCGTTGGTGGCGCCCACATCCATGTATTCAATGAATCGCAAGGTGATGCCGCTACCTCTGAAGTGTCGGGCCATGGGCAAGATTTGGTCGACGTTGGTGGTGCGCTTGACCACCATGTTGACTTTGAGACCGGTCAGTTGGCCGTTGGCGTCTATTCCCAACCCTGCGTCTTTGGCTGCTGCAATGCCCTCGAGCACATCGGACACTGGAAAATCCACATCGTTCATGGCTCGGAACACGGCGTCATCCAAGCCGTCCAAGCTGACCGTCACGCGGTTGAGACCTGCATTTTTGAGCGACTTGGCTTTGCGCGCTAACAAAGAACCATTGGTGGTGAGGGTGAGGTCGAGCGGCGAACCATCTGGTGTTTGGATGTTGGCCAGCTGGTCAACCAAGATTTCAAGGTTTTTGCGCAGCAGCGGCTCACCGCCCGTCAAGCGAATCTTGCGCACGCCGTGGGCCACAAACACTTTGGCAAGACGCGTGATTTCTTCAAAGTTCAACAAGTCGCCGTGGGGCAAGTAGGCGTAGTCTTTGTTGAACACCTCTTTGGGCATGCAGTAGTTGCAGCGAAAGTTGCAGCGGTCAGTCACGCTGATGCGCAGGTCGTGCAGGGGGCGGCCTAAACCGTCACTCAGCAACCCCGTGGCAGCAATTGACTGTGCCGGAACCGTGGCAGGTAGGGCCAAGAGCCGTTGGTCGACAAGGGGGATTACGCGTTCAGACATGGCTCTGATTTTGCCTGAGTCACGAATCCCCTAAGCCTTGATGTAGATCAGTGTGACAGGCCCAGAAACGGTGCAAAGTACATGCATTGCAATTGACAGGAGTTCCCCATGAAAGCATTGATTGATCTTTTTTCCACCGACTACGGCTTGATGAGCGTGGGCGTGATCGCGTTTGTGATCGTGATGGCGGTGTATTTCTTGCGCGTTTTCATGGGTTTGATGGACGAAACCGGCAAAAGTACCCACGAATAAGGGTTCCAAAGGCAGCACAGAGACGCAAGCCCCGTGAAAGTAAAATCGGGGCTAATCCTCTGTGTTTCTTTTTCAACTTTTATAACAAGACACCATGTCCCTGAATCAAGTCACCCCCGGTAGCAAAATTCCTGAAGCCTTCAACGTGATCATCGAAATCCCGATGAACTCTGATCCAGTGAAGTACGAAGTCGACAAAGAGTCTGGCGCTCTGTTTGTGGACCGCTTCATGGGTACGGCCATGCATTACCCCACCAACTACGGCTATGTGCCACAAACCATCGCGGGTGATGGCGACCCTGTGGACGTCTTGGTGATGACACCTTTCCCATTGCCACCTGGCGTGGTGGTGCCTTGCCGTGCGTTGGGCATCTTGTTGATGGAAGACGAAGGCGGCGTGGATGGCAAGGTGTTGGCTGTGCCTACTGAGAAAATCTTGGCCCGTTACAGCAACATCAAATCGTTGGCTGACATCCATGAGTTGCAGTTGCAACAAATTGCCCACTTCTTTGAACACTACAAAGACCTCGAAAAAGGCAAGTGGGTCAAGGTCAAAGGCTGGGAAGGCGTTGAGTCTGCGCACAAAGAAATCTTGGATGGCATTGCCAACTACAAGAAGTAATTCTTCTTTGTGACCATCGAAAGCCCGCTGTTCAGCGGGCTTTTTTTACGTCTGTGGTTTATTGAGGCTCTTGACGTTTAAAGGGGCTGCGCTCGGCCAAGTGGTCAAGGTAGTTGTCTACGCCTGCTGTCTCGCGTTCAAGAAACCGTTCCACTGCATCGGCAAACGCAGGGTGGGCCAGCCAATGCGCGCTGTAGGTGGTGACAGGCATGAGAGCGCGAGCCATTTTGTGCTCGCCTTGCGCGCCGCCTTCAAAGCGTTGCACACCGTTGGCCATGCACCAGCTCAGTGGCTGGTAGTAGCAGGCCTCAAAGTGCAGGCAGTCCACGCGTTCTAGTGCGCCCCAATAGCGGCCATAAGCGACAGCGTTTGGCTTGCCTAGGTCTTGCACTGCGACGAGGCTGCTGGCGATAGGGTTGCCTTCGCGCTCAGCCACAAACAGCACCCAGTTGTGGGGCATATCGTGCTGCATGTGTTCGAAGAAAGCTCGGCTGAGGTAGGGGGCGTTGCCATGTTCGAGGTAAGTGCGTTCGTAGCACTGGTAGAAAAAATCCCAGTCAGCCGTGCTGATGGCGGAGCCCATTGATGTGCGAAATGTCACGCCTGCATCGACCACGCGGCGGCGTTCTTGTTTGATTTTTTTGCGTTTCTCTTGAGAGAGGTTGGCTAAGAAAGCATCGAAGCTGTCAAAGCGATGGCCTTGTAGGTCGGCGTTGTGCCAATGGAATTGGACGGTTTGGCGTTGCATCAGACCAAGGGCATCACAGGCAGTGCGGTCGTCGGGGCTGGTGAACAGCAAATGCAAGGAAGAGAGCTTGTGCTGTTGGGCCACCTCCAGCATGGCGCTCAGCAAGGCTTGACGGGCATCGCTATCCATAGCCAGCAAGCGTGAGCCAGGCACGGGTGTAAATGGCACGGCGCAAGTGGCTTTGGGGAAGTAGTTCAGACCGTGGTCGGCATAGGCGTTGGCCCATGCCCAGTCAAACACATATTCGCCGTAAGAGTGGTCTTTGAAGTAGAGCGCACTCGCCGCGGCCAAGGTTTCACCTTGCCATAGCGTCACAAATTGCGGCGTCCAGCCGGTGTCAGGTGTGGCACTGCGGCTGGTGTGTAAGGCCGCGAGGTAGGCGTGCTGCATGAAGGGCGAGGGTGCGTCTTGCTGTGCGAGCAGGACATCCCATGCGGCGGCCGGGATATCGAGCGGACTTGCGTGGACGCGGATGACATAATCCATTTGCTTTTTTAGACCTGTTTTACTTTGGACACGTGCCCGCTGCCATGACTCTCAAAATTTGTGTTGCTCAATTGAATTTCGTGGTGGGCGACATGGCGGGCAACGCCCAGAAAATCATAGATTGCGCCACCGCCGCGCATGAAGACGGCGCCCGTTTGGTGCTGACGCCCGAACTGTCACTGTGTGGCTATGCGGCGGAAGATTTATTCCTCCGCCCCTCGTTCATTCAAGCCTGTGATGATGCCTTGAAAACGGTGTCCGCCGCTTTAAGCGGGTTAAAGGGCTTGCATGTGGTGGTGGGTCATCCTTCGGGCAGTGACGAGCGCACACGCTCGGTGTCAGTGCAACGCCGTTTCAACATGGCGAGCGTGGTGTGTGAGGGGCAAGTGGTGGCCGTCTACGCCAAGCGCGAGCTGCCCAACTACCAAGTGTTTGATGAACGCCGTTATTTCGTGGCGGGTGATAAGCCTTGCGTGTTTGAGGTAGCTGGCACCAAAGTAGGCTTGTTGATTTGTGAAGATGCTTGGTTTGATGCGCCTGCGGCAGAGGCGCAAGCGGCAGGGGCTGAGCTGTTGGCTGTGGTCAATGCCTCTCCCTTCCACGTTGGCAAAGGCGACGAGCGCGAGCAAGCCATGCGCGGCCGTGTGGAAGCCACGGGCTTGCCGTTGATTTATGCGCATTTGGTGGGTGGTCAAGACGAGGTGGTGTTTGAAGGCCGCTCGTTTGCATTCAATGCCGATGGCACTTTGGCCGCACGTGCACCGAGTTTTGAAGCGGCTTCGTTTGTGGTGAACGTGGCCCGCGTTGACGATGTGTCACAAGGGCAGGGCATTGCGAGTACAACCAACCAACCTGTATCAAGCCAACCTGCGGTCAGTCTTCATCTGTCGGGTGAGGTTGCCGAAGACGGCTCGATCGAAGCCGACTTGTGGCACGCCCTCGTGTTGGGCGTGCGTGACTACATTGGCAAAAACGGTTTCCCTGGTGCCTTGTTGGGTCTATCTGGTGGCATCGATTCTGCCTTGGTGTTGGCTATTGCGGTGGATGCTTTAGGCGCAGACAAAGTGCGCACGGTGATGATGCCGTCGCCGTACACCGCAGAAATCAGCTGGGTCGATGCGCGTGACATGGCCAAGCGATTGGGCGTGCGTTACGACGAGGTGTCCATCGTGCCGGAGTTCGAAGCTTTCTTGGGCTCGCTCAAGGCAGCCTTTGAAGGCACGCAACTCGACACCACCGAAGAGAACATCCAAGCTCGCATTCGGGGCACGCTGCTGATGGCGCTGTCGAACAAGTTTGGCGCCATTGTGTTGACGACAGGCAATAAAAGTGAAATGGCCACTGGCTATTGCACCTTGTATGGCGACATGGCCGGTGGTTTCGCCGTGATCAAAGACGTGGCCAAGACCTTGGTGTTCAAGCTGGCGCGTTGGCGCAATGCCCATGATCCTTATGGCACAGGGGCTGAACCTATCCCAGAGCGCATCATCACGCGCCCACCCAGCGCTGAGTTGCGCCCAGACCAAACCGATCAAGACAGCTTGCCCGCCTATGAGGTGTTGGATGAGATCGTGTCGCGCTTCATGGAAAACGACCAAAGCTCTGAAGACATCATTGCCGCGGGCTTTGATCGAGCTGAGGTGGAGAAAGTGACCCGTTTGATTCGCCTCAACGAGTACAAACGCCGTCAATCGCCGGTAGGAATTCGCGTGACCCACCGCAGTTTTGGCAAGGATTGGCGTTATCCTATAACCAATAAGTTTCGTGCCTGACCACAGGCCTTTTCATTGAACCCAAGGACTCGAACCATGAAGCAAATCACAGCCGTTATCAAACCATTCAAACTCGAAGAAGTGCGCGAAGCATTGGCTGAGTGTGGTGTGACGGGTTTGACCGTGACTGAGGTCAAAGGCTTTGGTCGTCAAAAAGGCCACACTGAGTTGTATCGCGGCGCTGAGTACGTGGTGGATTTCTTGCCTAAAGTGAAGATTGAAGTCACAGTGAAAGCTGCTGATGTCGACAACTGTGTAGACGCCATCGTGCGCGCAGCGCGCACCGGCAAGATTGGTGATGGCAAGATTTTCATCACGCCTGTGGAGCGTGTGGTGCGTATCCGCACAGGTGAGTTGGACGAGACGGCGATCTAAGTCGACGCATCGTTATCAATTGCAAAAGCCGCAGCCTCTGAGGGGCTGCGGCTTTTTTGTTGGGCGATCAGGCTAGAGGCCTGCTAGCTTGGGTTCAGGCGAGAAACCAGCCACTTGCACCAACTCTTGCAACAAGGCGGTGGGCTCAGCGCCAGTGCGAATCAAGTCCATTTGCCAATCGTTCAGAAAGCCTTGTTGTACGCTGTTTTGTGTGAACTGCAGCAGGCCGTCGTAATAGCCTTTGGTGTTGAGCAGGCCGATGGGCTTGTCGTGGTAGCCCAGCTGGCGCCATGTCCATGCTTCAAAGAACTCTTCAAAGGTGCCAATGCCTCCGGGCAGGGCCAAGAACACATCGGCGCGTTCAGCCATCATGTGTTTGCGTTCGTGCATGGTGTCGACCACATGCAGTTCGGTGCAGGCGGTGCGCGTGTTTTCTTTGGTTTGTAGCGATTTGGGAATGATGCCCACCACGCGGCCGCCCGCATCGGCAGTGGCTTGGGCCACGAGACCCATCAAGCCGTTGTTGCCGCCGCCGTATATCAACTGGCCATTGTGCTGACCAATCCATGTGCCCACTTGTCGTGCCACATCGGCGTATTCGGGCAGAGCGCCGCTGCGTGAGCCGCAGTAGACGCATACGGAGAAAGCAGAGGTGTTCATGGAAGCTGTCAGGCCAAGAAGTTCGCGTAGATAGCAGTAGCCCAAACTGCGATGCACAGCAGCAAACTTAATAGCACTGCTGCGCTTCCCGTGTCTTTGGCGCGCTTAGCCAATTCATGCCATTCAGGACCAATGCGGTCGATGGCGGACTCAATGCCCGTGTTGAGTAATTCCACAATCAGCACGAGTAGCACAGTGCTGGCAAGCAAGGTCGTTTCAAGCCAAGTGTTGCCGACATAGAAGGACAAAGGAACCAAGACGAATGAACCAATAGCCTCTTGGCGAAACGCTTTTTCATACCATGCTGCGCAAAGGCCGCTGAGTGAGTAGCCGAAGGCATGCCAGAGGCGATTTAGCCCAGTGCGGTGTTTTTGTGGATTGACACTCATGCGTTGAACTGTAACGCCTAGTCTTTGACTGGCTCGGTCTCAGGAATGGGCTGTGCGTTGATCAAACGTGTGCCTGCAAAGGCGTCATGCCAAAACTGACGCTGCGGATGAAACCGGCTGAGCAAGGCCCACACAGCCACCCAACCCATGAACAATACAGCGGTTTCGCCACCCGACAGCGCATATGGCGCGAGTAGGGCGAGCGGAGGAATGAACCAAATCCAGCTCAGTACATAGCGCGCAAAGGCACGTTTTTGAGTGAGTGATTCGCCATGCGCATCGACCACACGAATATGCCAAGTTTTCATGGCTAAGGTTTGGCCTTTGTGGCCAAACCAAGTGAAATAAATACCGATCACTAAAAATAAAAAAGCTTGTAAACCATGGCGGTTATCCAATGCATGGCGTGATTGGCTGAGTGTGCTGAACAGGTAACCCGAGATAAACAGCACGCCAAACAAAAGCAGGCCCTCATAGAGCCAGCAAGCCATGCGACGAAGCAGGCTGGGGGCTGTCAATTCCGAGGTCATTGAGGCGTTGAGTTGCTTTCAGTGGCTGCACTTGCTGGCGCAGAACTGGTGGCAGGCGTTGGTAGTAAGGTGGTCGGTGCCGCTTGGTCTGTGGCAATACGAGGCAATGCTTTGTTCGAATTGGCTGCCGGAGGAGTCGCCAGTTTTGCGGCAGAAACAGGCTTGGCCGCTGGTGCTGCCCCCATCACGGGCTGAGTGGGTTGCTGTGCGGCCAGTTTTTGTTTGGCCTCAGGTGAGAGTGCTTGATAGGCTTCCCACTTGGCTTTTTTATCTTCTTGCAACAGTTGTTTGGCATCTGCGTAATTCAGACGCGCAGCCGAGCGCTGTTGCGGGGTCATGGCTGCCCATTCACGCATGCGGCCTTGCACCGTGGTTTGTTCTTCTGCTGAGAGTTGGCCAAAGTTTTGAGAAATGGCCAGCCATTTGCGCTTGTGTGGCTCGTTCATGGTTGGCCACAGTTGGGCCAAGGGCGCCAATGCTTGCTGCTGCGATTCGCTCAAGTCCATCCACAAAGGACGACCAGGCAAGCTAGGCGCTGGTTTGGCGATAGCGGTATTGCCCGTTTGTGCGTAGATCAGCTCGCTTGTCAGCGACACGGCGCAGCCCAATAAGAGCTGGGCAACGAGCGCGGCATTGATCAAGCGTTTAAAAAGCATACAGAGTCTTATTCTTTGGATTCACTGAGAGCGATAGGGTTCTTCAGGAACTGAAGAAACCCGGGATCGGCGTAAGCAGCTGGTGGGAGGTCGTCCACGAGCAAGGCTGAGTCAATTTCAGCCAATTCGTTGGCTCGGTCATCGTCCATGATGTTTTGGATCAGAGCCAAACCGGCCACCAAAGCGATGAGGGGCAGCAAGGAGGCTAAACGGCTCCAAATGTTTAAACCTTCATCGCCGCCGAAGTTCAATAAGGCTGCACCATTTTGGTGAACGACGGCTGAACTGGTTTGGAGGCGATTTTGTGGCTTCAAACGGGCTGCTACTGCACGAGTGCGTGCAGCACGCAAGCGCTCAGAAATGTCATGAGGCAAATCAAGGCTGGCTGAATTCAGGCGGGCAGCAATGCGCAAGCCAAATTCGTCTTGGGTGTTTGCGGTATGTGTCATGGTTGAATTCCTTTTTCTTTGAGCGCTTTGCTGAGTGCCAGAACAGCCCGAGAGCAGTGTGTTTTGACGCTTCCCTCGGAACAGCCCATAGCAGCAGCCGTCTCGGAAACATCAAGATCTTCCCAATAACGCAGTAGGAAGGCTTCTCGTTGACGCGCTGGCAAATTTTGTATTTCTTCTTCAATATCGTGAACGTTCGCGATGCTGGCGAAGTTGTCCTCGGCGCTTTGAGTGGTTTGACTGTCATTGTCGACAGCTAAAGCCTCTAGCAGGTCAAATTCGCCGTCGTCTTTGTCTGAATCGAAGTCACTGAAGTTGCTAAACAGTGCTTTTCGGGTTTTATTACGGCGAAACCAGTCGAGCGTGGTGTTGGACAAGATGCGATGAAACAACATGGGCAGCTCTTCGGCGGGCTTGTCGCCGTAGTGCTCTGCGAGCTTCATCATGCTGTCTTGAACGATGTCGAGCGCCGCTTCCTCGTCGCGAACGTGATAGACCGAACGTTTGAAGGCTCGCTTCTCAACGCTTTTCAGAAAGTCTGACAGTTCTTGTTCGGTGGCCACTGACGATTGGGTTCAAGTTTGAATCGGGCGCGATTATGTCACTTGCTAGGGGTTTTGCGGGCTTAAGACTGAATTTCGCTCAGGAAAGTGCCATAATCTACGGTTGCAATTCGACAAAAAAAGGCAAACGGGTCTGGGTCCGACGCGAACCATGCGTCTATGGCTGAAGGTCCAAAGTTTCGATGCTGCCCCACAAGGGTTTGCCAAGAAGCACCCAAGGTTTTTCGTTGACGAAATTCACTCAGGTTAAAAGGTACAAAAATGGATAACACAAAGTCGGAATCGCATTCCGCAGCCGCCGCTGGCGGTCAAGCACAAGAATTGATGGGTGCCGAGATTCTCGTCAAAGCCCTACAAGCTGAAAACGTCAAGCACATCTGGGGCTACCCCGGTGGTTCAGTTCTCTACATCTACGACGCGCTGTACAACCAAGACACGATTCAACACGTGTTGGTTCGTCACGAGCAAGCTGCGGTTCATGCAGCTGACGGCTATGCCCGCGCCACTGGTGATGTGGGTGTGGCCCTCGTGACTTCAGGCCCCGGCGCCACCAACGCGGTGACCGGCATTGCGACGGCCTATATGGACAGCATTCCCATGGTGATCATCACCGGTCAAGTGCCCACGCACGCGATTGGTTTGGATGCATTCCAAGAGTGCGACACCATCGGCATCACACGCCCCATCGTCAAACACAATTTTTTGGTCAAAGACGTTCGCGACTTGGCCTTGACGCTGAAAAAAGCGTTCCATATTGCACGCAGCGGCCGTCCTGGTCCTGTGGTGGTGGATATTCCAAAAGACGTGTCTTTCAAAAAGACCACGTACGAAGGCTACCCAGCTGAAGTGCAAATGCGTTCTTACAACCCTGTGCGCAAAGGCCACGGCGGTCAAATTCGCAAGGCTTTGCAGTTGCTGATGGCTGCCAAGCGTCCCTACATCTACACCGGTGGCGGTGTGTTGCTAGGCAACGCCTCGCAAGAGCTTCGCACCTTGGTCGACATGCTGGGTTACCCCGTGACCAACACCTTGATGGGCCTCGGCGCTTACCCCGCAAGCGCGCCTAAGTTCTTGGGCATGTTGGGCATGCACGGCACAATGGAAGCCAACAACGCCATGCAAAACTGCGACGTGTTGCTTGCCGTTGGCGCCCGCTTTGACGACCGCGTGATTGGTAATCCCAAGCACTTTGCACAAAACGAACGCAAGATCATCCATATCGATATCGACCCATCCAGTATTTCTAAGCGCGTGAAGGTCGACATCCCAATCGTGGGCGACGTGAAAGACGTGTTGGTCGAGATGATCGACATGATCAAAGAGTCTGGCTTGAAGCCTGATGCTGGTGCATTGGCAGGCTGGTGGGAAACCATCGAAGCATGGCGCAAGCGTGATTGTTTGAAATACGACCGTGGCAATGGCGACGTCATAAAGCCGCAATATGTCATTGAGACGCTGCATAACATGACCAAGGGTACTGACACTTACATCACCTCTGATGTGGGCCAGCACCAAATGTGGGCTGCGCAGTACTACGGTTTTGACGAGCCACGCCGTTGGATCAACTCAGGTGGCTTGGGCACCATGGGCGTGGGTATTCCTTATGCCATGGGTATCAAACTGGCTAAGCCTGACAGCGAAGTGTTTTGTGTGACAGGTGAGGGCTCGGTGCAAATGTGTATCCAAGAACTCTCGACTTGCTTCCAGTACAACACGCCTATCAAGGTCTTGGCTTTGAACAACCGATTCCTCGGCATGGTGCGTCAGTGGCAAGAAATTGAATACGAAGGCCGCTACAGCAGTAGCTATATGGACGCATTGCCTGACTTCGTGAAGTTGGCAGAAGCCTACGGTCACGTGGGTATGTTGATTGAGCGCCCCGAAGATGTCGAACCTGCGTTGCGCGAAGCGCGTCGTCTGAAAGACCGCACGGTGTTCATCGACTTCCGAACTGACCCCACCGAGAATGTGTTCCCGATGGTTAAGGCTGGTAAAGGCATCACCGAAATGCTGCTTGGCAGCGAAGACCTGTGAACGGGAAGGATGACACCATGAAACACATCATTTCCCTGATGCTTGAAAATGAACCTGGCGCTTTGTCGCGCGTGGTGGGTTTGTTCTCTGCCCGTGGCTACAACATTGAATCTCTGACGGTGGCGCCTACCGAAGATGCCAGCCTGTCACGCATGACCATCCAAACACATGGTTCCGATGAGGTGATTGAACAAATCACCAAGCACTTGAACCGTTTGATTGAAGTGGTCAAGGTCGTTGACCTGACCGAAGGCGCCTATACCGAACGCGAGCTGATGCTTGTTAAAGTACGTGCCGTTGGCAAAGAGCGTGAAGAGATGAAACGCATGGCCGATATCTTCCGCGGTCGCATCATCGATGTGACCGAGAAGAGCTACACCATTGAGTTGACGGGAGACCTGTCTAAGAACGATGCGTTCTTAGAAGCGATTGACCGCAGCGCAATTCTTGAAACCGTTCGCACGGGCGCATGTGGCATTGGCCGCGGCGAACGTATCTTGCGCGTTTAAATTCAAACCCTTTTCGACGTATTTTTTAGGAGAACCCTGTGAAAGTTTTTTACGACAAAGATTGTGATCTGTCCCTGATCAAAGGCAAAACAGTGGCCATCATCGGCTACGGCTCACAAGGCCACGCACACGCCCAAAACTTGAACGAAAGCGGCGTCAAAGTCGTGGTCGGTTTGCGTAAAGGCGGCGCTTCATGGGACAAAGTGGCCAAAGCCGGTTTGACCGTGATGGAAGTCAACGATGCGGTGAAAGCTGCTGACTTGGTCATGATCTTGTTGCCAGACGAAAACATCCCAGAGGTGTACAACAACAACGTCGCTCCCAACATGAAGCAAGGCGCTACTTTGGCGTTTGCTCACGGTTTTAACGTGCATTACAACCAAGTGATTCCACGCGCTGACTTGGACGTGATCATGGTTGCACCAAAAGGCCCAGGCCACACTGTGCGTTCTGAGTACCTCAAAGGCGGCGGCGTGCCATCTTTGATCGCTGTGTACCAAGACAAGTCTGGCAAAGCCCGTGACTTGGCTTTGAGCTACGCCATGGCCAACGGTGGCGGTAAAGGCGGCATCATCGAAACCAACTTCAAAGAAGAAACAGAAACCGACTTGTTCGGTGAGCAAGCCGTGTTGTGCGGTGGCGCTGTTGAACTGGTGAAGATGGGCTTCGAGACCTTGACCGAAGCTGGCTACGCACCTGAAATGGCTTACTTCGAGTGCTTGCACGAGTTGAAGCTGATTGTTGACTTGATGTACGAAGGCGGCATTGCCAACATG
>Ga0213920_1000565_pt1 | contig 27253 bp, 25 predicted proteins | sample McNCre1117MG_FD_161054 | JGI IMG/M metagenome (GOLD analysis project Ga0213920, IMG submission 161054) | Freshwater microbial communities from McNutts Creek, Athens, Georgia, United States - 11-17 MG | ecosystem: Environmental > Aquatic > Freshwater > Creek | place: USA: Georgia | collected...
GCGCGGCCAGAGTAGCCGAGCTTTTGGCCAGGCAACATGTTTTCGTGGATGTAGTGCTGCACGAAGAACCATGCGCCTTGGTTTTGTGGCTCGTCTTGCGTCCACACCAATTCAGTGGCGTTGGGGTACTTCTTGAGTTCAGCCGCGAAAGCTTTGTGTGGGAATGGGTAGAGCTGTTCGGCGCGCAGAATAGCGACGTCATCAGCACCCAGTTCTTCACGCTTCTTGACCAAGTCGTAATACACCTTGCCTGAGCACACCAACACACGTTTGACTTTGTCAGCCTTGAGCGCTTTGTTTTCAGGAATGATGGTTTGGAAAGAACCCTTGGTGAATTCAGACACAGGCGATGTTGCGTCTTTGTTACGCAGCAGCGACTTCGGTGTGAAGATGATCAAAGGCTTGCGCAAGTCGCGCACCATTTGACGACGCAACACGTGGAAGATCTGGCTGGCCGTGGTGGGCTGCACGATCTGCATGTTGGTGTCAGCGGCCAGTTGCATGAAGCGCTCGAGGCGAGCAGAGCTGTGCTCTGGGCCTTGGCCTTCATAGCCGTGAGGCAACATGACGGTCAAGCCGTTCACACGACCCCACTTCACTTCGCCAGAGGCAATGAACTGGTCGATCACCACTTGGGCGCCGTTGGCGAAGTCGCCGAACTGGGCTTCCCAAATCACCAAGGTGTTGGGATCGTTGGAAGCGTAGCCGTATTCGAAACCGAGCACCGCTTCTTCAGACAAGATCGAGTCGATCACGGTGAAGGGAGCTTGGTTTTCGGTCACGTGTTGCAATGCAACGTAAGTGCCGGTGTCCCACTTTTCACGCTTTTGATCGTGAATCACAGCATGGCGGTGTGTGAACGTGCCACGGCCGCAATCTTCACCAGACAAACGCACGGGGTAGCCGCTGGCCACCAAGGATGCGAAAGCCATGTGCTCGCCCATACCCCAGTCGACGTTGACTTCACCGCGGCCCATGGCTGCGCGGTCGTCATACACCTTCTTGACCAACTGGTGAGGCGTGACGGATTCTGGGATGGTGGTGATCTTCTCAGCCAAGCGCTTCCACTCGGCCATAGGAATGGCGGTGTCAGCAGCGTCGGTCCACTTCTTGCCCATGAAGGGAGACCAGTCCACAGTGAACTTGGTCTTGAAGTTGGTCAACACGGGGTCTTCCAAGTGCTTGCCTGCATCCAAAGCAGCGCGATAAGCCTTGACCATGTCGTCGCCCAAGCCTTCACCCAAGCCTTGTGTCGCCAACTTGTCGGCGTACAGCTTGCGGGTACCAGGGTGAGCAGCGATTTTCTTGTACATCAGCGGCTGAGTCAGCGCGGGTGTGTCTTGCTCGTTGTGGCCGAGTTTGCGGAAACACACGATATCCAACACCACGTCCTTGCGGAACGTCATGCGGTACTCGAGCGCCAATTGCGTGGCCAAGACCACGGCTTCTGGATCATCACCGTTGACGTGCAACACAGGTGCTTCGACCATCTTGACGATGTCCGTACAGAACACGCTAGAGCGCATGTCGCGTGGGTCAGAGGTGGTGAAACCGATTTGGTTGTTCACGATGATGTGAACCGTACCGCCTGTGGTGTAACCACGGGTTTGCGCCAAGCACAATGTTTCTTGGTTCACACCTTGGCCGCCGAAAGCGGAGTCACCGTGCACCAACACGGGCAACACTTGGCTGCCTGTTGGGTCAGCGCGGCGGTCCATACGGGCGCGCACAGAACCTTCCACCACGGGGTTGACGATTTCCAAGTGAGACGGGTTGAACGCCAAAGACAAGTGCACAGGGCCGCCTTTGGTGGACACATCCGAGCTGAAACCTTGGTGGTATTTCACGTCACCGGCTGGCAGATCTTCAGGCGCGGTGTGATCAAACTCAGCAAACAAATCTGAAGGCAACTTGCGCATGGTGTTGACCAACACGTTTAAGCGACCGCGGTGAGCCATACCGATCACAACCTCTTGCACGCCTTTGAGGCCGGCTTGTTGGATCAGTTCGTCCATCGCTGCGATGAAGCTTTCGCCACCTTCGAGCGAGAAGCGCTTTTGACCAACGTATTTGGTGTGGAGGTAACGCTCCAAACCTTCAGCGGCAGTCAAGTTCTCGAGGATGGATTTCTTTTGGTCAGAGTTGAAGTTGGGCTTGCTGCGGATGCTTTCCAACTTCTCTTGCCACCAACGCTTTTCACCCATTTCAGAGGTGTACATGAACTCTGCGCCCAAAGTGCCGCAGTAGGTTTCACGCAAAGCGTTGAGCAATTCGCGCAAGGACATGTTGTTCTTGCCGAAGAAAGTGTTGCTGGTGTCGAACACGGTTTCTTGGTCAGCATCGGTGAAGCCGTAGAAAGCGGGATCGAGATCAGGAATATTGGGACGTTCAGTGCGCTTGAGTGGATCGAGGTCTGCCCAGCGTTGGCCCACGTTGCGGTAAGCGGCGATGAGCTGCTGCACCGCTGTGCGCTTGCGGCCCATTTCGGCGTTTTCGCTGGCCATGACGACTTTGGTACCGCCAGCTTTGGCGCGTTCAGCAAAGGCGTTGATGACGGGCAAGTGAGGCACGTCTTTGGCGTTCGAGCCATCGACTGCGGGCACATGTGATAGCGCGTCGAAGTACTCGCGCCACGAATCGGGCACGCTACCTGGATTGGCTAGATAGTTTTCGTACATCTCTTCGACGTAAGGGGTGTTGCCCCCGAAGAGATGGGTATTGCCTGAATAGGCTTGGTAGACGGTTGTCTCACTCATTTGCGCTGACCTCCGTTCCCCTGCAGGGAACATTAGTTGGTTGGAAAAAAACCTCTGCGACACGGCTGGACCGGTTAGCAGATGCGACTTTGATCAGGATTGACCTAAGTAACATCCAAGATTGTGCCACCGAAAACCTAGCCGTGCGCGCCTTTTCTTATCGTTATCGCGTCTTCAAGCCCCAAATCAAACGATTTGGTCTTTGATTTGTTGCAGTGCGGTTGGATCGTCGATGGTGGTCAAGTCGCCTGGATCACGCTTCTCGCACACCGCTTGGATGGCACGGCGCAGCAATTTACCGCTGCGGGTCTTGGGCAAGGATGTCACAAAGATCACGCGTGCAGGACGAGCCACAGCACCCAACTGGCTGTCCACCACTTTCATGACTTCGGCTTCCAAGGCTTTGCGAGCAGCGTCATCTGTCAAGCCAGAGGTGTCTTTGGCAATGGCAAACGCCATGGCCACTTGACCTTTGAGTTGATCGGCCACACCGACCACCGCCACTTCGGCGATGTTGGGGTGGCTAGAGATGCTCTCTTCAATTTCGCGCGTGCCCAAGCGGTGACCGGCCACGTTGATCACGTCGTCGGTACGGCCCAAGATGAAGTAGTAACCGTCTTCGTCACGCACAGCCCAGTCGAAGGTGCTGTACACGAGCTTGTTAGGGACAGTCTTCCAGTAGGTGTTGACGAAACGGTTGTCGTCACCCCAAATGGTTTGCAAGTTGCCAGGAGGCAATGGGCCTTCGATGGTCAACACACCTTTTTGGTTGGCGCCTGTGAGCTCTTCACCGGTTTGGTCGTCCACCAACTTGACGTTGTAGCCATACACAGCCTTGCCGGGTGAACCAAACTTGCTCGGTGCTTTTTCCACACCGTTGCAGATGGTCAAAATAGGCCAGCCGGTTTCGGTTTGCCAGTAGTTGTCGATGATGGCTTTGCCATTCAGGCCTTCAGAAATCCACTTGGCTGTTGGCTCGTCCAAGGGCTCGCCCGCCAAGAACAAGGCCTTGAGAGTGGACAAGTCGTACTTGGTCAACAACGCTGGGTCTTGCTTTTTGAGCACACGAATCGCGGTCGGTGCGCTGAACATGACCGAGACTTTGTACTTCTCGACCAAGCTCCACCAAATGCCTCCGTCTGGGCGAATCGGCAAACCTTCGTACATGATGGTGGCCATGCCGCCAATCAATGGGCCGTAAATGATGTAGCTGTGGCCCACCACCCAGCCGATGTCGCTGGTACAGAAGAAGGTCTCGCCAGGCTTGCCTTGGTAAATATTGGGAATGCTGGCAGCCAATGCCACGGTGTAACCACCGGTGTCACGTTGCACGCCTTTGGGCTTGCCTGTGGTGCCTGATGTGTACAAGGTATAGCTGGGGTGTGTGGACTCGACCCACTCGCAAGGCACCACCGTGTCCATGTGCTTGGCACGCTCAGTGGCGTAGTCCACATCGCGACCAGCCACGGGTGTGAATGCCGCCAACTTGCGGTCGACCATGATCACATTGGATGGCTTGTGTGCAGACAGGTTAATGGCTTCGTCGAGCAACGGTTTGTAAGGCACGCCCTTGCCGCCTCGTGAGCCAGCGTCAGCGCTGATGATGACCTTAGGCGATGCGTCTTCGATACGTGTGGCCAAAGAGTGAGAAGCAAAACCACCAAACACCACCGAGTGGATGGCACCCAAACGGGTACAAGCCAACATGGCAAATGCAGCCTCGGCAATCATGGGCATGTAGATCAAGACGCGGTCGCCTTTGGTGACGCCCAAGTCTTTCAGAATGGCTGCCATACGCTGCACTTCGGCGTGCAATTCACGGAAGGTGTAAGTGTGTTCTTGGTTGGTTTCTGTCGACACAAAAATCAACGCAGCTTGGTCTGCACGGTCTTTGAGGTGACGGTCTACTGCGTTATGGCAAATATTGGTTTTGCCGCCCACGAACCACTTGGCAAACGGAGGGTTGTTGTAATCGCAGATTTGCTGGGGAGGTGTTTCCCAATCCACCAATTTGGCCTGCTCAGACCAAAAAGCGTCACGGTCCTCAATGGAACGGCGGTGAAAATCTGCGTACGCAACCATCTATCTCTCCTAAAAACGAATCTGTACTGAATTCATAATTATGAGAAGAACGGACTTGCAACAAGCTGACTTTTCAGGTGGGTGAATACCCTTTATTTCACCAAGGCTTGAATTTCCTTGAATGGATCGGCTTCGGCTGTACGCAACCATTCAAACAACACCATCTCAGTCGTCACCAACTCAGCGCCAGCACCCGCCAAGCGGTCAAACGCCGCATCGCGGTTGCGTTCGGTACGTGAACCGCAGGCGTCGGTCACCACCCATACGGAATACTCTTCCTCCAGCAAATCCAAAGCAGTTTGGAGCAAGCAGATGTGCGCCTCACATCCCGCAATGACAATGCTTTGGCGCGTGGGCTCTTGCGGCACCGCTTTTTGCAAATGCTTAGGCAAGCTGCGCGCATTGCCAGCTGGCGCACGCGCTGCGGGACGCAGCAGCTCACTCAAGCCATCGGGGCAAGCGCTGAAGCTCATCTTAGGGATGGTGCGGCGGCATAAAGCACGAAGCTCGGCAGGGTTTTGTCCCAATTTGTCTGGGTTTTGCTCCGTGCCATAGGTCGGCACTTCCATCCAATGGGCCGCTTGCGCCAAGCGCATGGCATTGGCCAAAACCAAATCGGCTTCAAAAATGGCGGGCATCAGGCGAGCTTGGTAGTCCACCAGCACGAGTTGGGATTCTTGGTCGTCAAGCAACATACGTCTATATAAAGTAGCTAAAGAAAGGACTAAGTATCGACGATACACACAGACACAGAGAAAGTTTCCGCGTCAATACAGAACTAACCCTCATTAAATCAATCACTTACGCTGTGAATCTGATCAATTTTCGCAAATAAACCAGCTATACTAGCGAGTTATGTTGAAACGTACCCTCCTCATCTTATGCTGCGTCGCGAGTGCACATGCTGCACCCTCGAACAATGCGGCAGACGACATTGAGCGCTATCTGGCCGAGCGCGGCTTGGTCGCGCAAATGGAGCAAGTGCGTCAATCTGTAGGAAGCACTGCATCCGACTTGGTCGGTACAGCCATGACTTTCTTGGGTGTGCCCTACCGCCGTGGTGGCACCAATGCAGATACAGGGTTTGACTGCAGCGGTTTTGTGCGTTCCATGTTCGAGCAAACGGTGGGCAAGGTCTTGCCTCGTCGTGCCAGCGAACAAGCCGCTGTCACAGAAAAAATCGACAAGCAAGATTTAAAGCCAGGTGACCTGGTGTTCTTCAACACCATGCGTCAAACTTTCAGCCACGTGGGCATTTATGTGGGTGACAACAAGTTCATCCACTCACCTCGCCCAGGCAAACAAGTCAAGGTCGAAGACATGCGCGATGCCTATTGGGATCGCCGCTTCACCGGCGCACGTCGCGTGCCTGCTGCTGGCAACAACGACAATTAAGCGTTTGCAACGCTGAGCGTTAAAAACGCTCGCCCTCGGCCAAGTAGCGCCAAGCGCCCTCTTCCAAATCACCCAAGCTCACGCGTCCCAAGCGGATGCGACGCAGCGCCAATATTTCCAATCCTGCCAATTCGCACAAATACGCCGCAAGGCCCAAGTGCGAACCTTTCGCGGCCAGTCGCAATTTACTGCGCTCTGGATTGGCACTGCCCACACTGATTTTGAATTCAGGCAAACGCAGACGTTCGTCGCGCATGGCACGTTCAATCGGACGCAGCGCATCGGGAGCCAGTTCACCACGCACATCGATGATGAGCTCTTGCTCAATGAAAGCCATGTCTTCCATCAGCTTTCGCTGCACCCGAAAGTCTTGCGTGAATGCCACCAAACCACTGGCTTCGTACTCTAGGGGCACACTGGCATCGAGCCTCGTCAAATGACTCTTTAGAAAACGCACACCGCTATGGTCATGCTTGCTGTGACGCTCGGCCGTGAGCAAAGTGCGCACGTTTTGTGGACCTCGCGGTGAACGAGCTGGCGCACCTCGGACGGCGGCAGGTCGCGTCACTGGTTTTTTCGCGGGCAAAGGCTCTAAGCCATCCGTCCAGCCGACAGGTTTGTTCAAAATCAAAGTGACTGACAGCAGATTGAGCAAGCTGGCGTGCGCATCTATCGCCACGTTTTGCGTGGTCACACGAAACTGGGGCTCTTGCACCACCACGGCATCGACGCGCACAAAGCCCGCCTCAATGTATTGCTCCGCCTCGCGGCGCGAACAGTCGCGCAGATGCATGATGCGTTTGGACAGGCGTTCGCCCTCGGAGGGCGGGTGTCTCATTGGTTGACTGGAATTCATAAGGGCTGAATCCTCCCACAGTTAATCGTTGTATCGTTCATGCATTCACTTCTTTCTGGAGAGATTTCGTTGAACTTGGCCCATTTACTCCAGCGCATGGCGCGTCAGTACCCTGAACGGTCTGCGATTTTTCACGGCACACAGCCCGTGGCTACCTATGCGCAATGGGCACAACGTTGCGTGCATTTGGCCCAGCAGTTTGAAGCTGCAGGCCTCAAGCCCGGCGACCGCATTGCCTTGTTCATGCACAACCACCCACGTTATCTAGAAGTGTTATTCGGTGCTTGGTGGGCAGGACTGGCCGTCGTACCCATCAACGCCAAGCTGCACGTGCGCGAAGCGCAATGGATTGTGGACAACGCCGAAGCCAGCTGGGCCTTTGTGACATCAGACATCACCACCGACTCGGGCGAACAACTGCAAGGCTTGCAGCGCGTCATCGATGTAGACAGCGCAGAAGCTGATGCGCTGTGGACCATCCCCGTTAGAGCCAACGCACTGGCCGATGCCCCCAACAAACCTATCACCGAACGCCAAGCAAACGACCTCGCCTGGCTGTTCTACACCAGCGGCACCACAGGCAGACCCAAGGGCGTGATGATCACCCACCGCAACTTGATGACCATGGGCCTCGCCTACTTCACCGATGTGGATGCCATCACCGACCAAGACGCCATCGTCTACGCCGCACCTATGTCGCATGGCGCAGGCTTGTACGCCATTCCTCACCTGATAGCAGGCGCGCGCCATGTGGTGCCTGCTTCTGGCGGCTTTGATGCAGCGGAGTTGTTTGAACTCGGTCAGTCGGTTGGCCCGCTTTCTATGTTTGCAGCACCCACCATCGTCAAACGCTTGGTTGACCATGCTGAGCAAACCTCAAGCACACCACAAGACTGCGCACGCGCATTCAAAACCATTGTCTATGGCGGCGCGCCCATGTATGCAGCTGACATTCAACGCGCATTGCGCATCATGGGCCCGCGCTTTGTACAAATTTACGGACAAGGTGAAAGCCCGATGGTGGGCACTGCCCTGTCGCGCTTTCATTTGAGCGACACCGCCCATCCTGAACACGCCCAGCGCTTGGCCTCTATTGGTGTGGCGCAAACGCCGGTCCAAATTCGCATCACCGATGAACATGGAAATGATTTACCCCTAGGTGAAGTGGGCGAAGTGCTGATCAAAGGCGACAGCGTCATGGCGGGTTACTGGCGCAATCCCGAAGCCACGCAATCAGCCATTCGCGATGGCTGGCTCTACACGGGCGACATGGGCTGCTTGGACGCGTATGGTTTTCTCACCCTCAAAGACCGCAGCAAAGACCTCATCATCAGCGGCGGCTCCAACGTCTACCCACGCGAGGTGGAAGAAGTGTTGCTGCAAGCCCCAGGCGTGAGCGAAGTGGCTGTGGTGGGCGCACCCGATGCTGAGTGGGGCGAAATCATTGTGGCGTTTGTCGTGCTTCAACCTGGTGCAACCGTCAGCGCTCAAGACCTCGACGCGTATTGCCTGAACGAAATCGCCCGCTTCAAACGCCCCAAACGCTATGAGCTGGTCGACAGCCTGCCCAAGAATAACTACGGCAAAGTTCTCAAAACCGAGCTGCGACAAAGACTCACTCAGACCTAGTGGTATCGTGCTGCCCCATGCACACACAAATAGACCATCTCGTCATCGTTGCCAATACCTTAGAGCAAGGCGTTCAATGGTGCGAAGACACACTGGGCATCACGCCCGGCCCCGGCGGCGAACACACGCTGTACGGCACGTACAACCGCTTATTCAAAATCGCCTCGCCCGCCAACCCCATGGCCTATTGCGAAATCATCGCCATCAACCCCGCCGCCGTTCGCCCCAAGCGTGCCTGCCCCACGCGTTGGTACGACATGGACAACCACGCTTTGCAAAAAGCCGTAGCCAAAGAGCCGCGCTTGGTGCACTTTGTGGTCAACACCCCTGACATTCGCGCTGCACGCATGGCCATTCGCATGCAAGGCATTGACCGTGGCCCTGCTGTGCACGCCAGTCGCAAAACCAACCGTGGCACGCTCAATTGGCAAATCTCGGTGCGTGCCGATGGTCAGCGCTTGTTTGACGGATGCATGCCCACGCTGATTCAATGGGGCAAGCCTGATGCGACAGATCCGCTCAAGCTCCACCCCCGCAACACCCTCACCCGCTCAGGTGTGACGCTGCAAAGCATTGAGGTCACACACCCCAGCGCTGAAAAACTGCAAGGCGCGTTTGATGCGATTGAGCTCAAACGTGTGGCCATCACGGAAGGCCCTGCCAACCTCAAAGCCACACTGCAAACGCCGAAGGGCCTGATCGTTTTATCTAGCAACGGTCTTTGATCGCCCATAGAAAAAGCCCCCTCGTTTACCGAGGGGGCTTTTTTCATACAGGCTTCAAAGATTACTTGAGGCTCGCTGGTGCCATTTCACCTGCTTTGTCCATTGCTTTAGATTTTGCAGTCACAGCAGTGTCTTTGGCTTTTGATTTCGCATCATCCTTGGCAGTTTGAGCTTTTGCTTTCGCTTCATTGACTGCGTCATCCTTCATGCTTTTAGCTTCCGCTTTTGCATCATCTTTGGCGCTTTGCACTTCCGCTTTCAGATCAGCCTTCAGACCATCGAGCATGCCCGCATAAGAAGTCACGCTCAGCATCAAGGCAAGGACCAGGGTAATTTTCTTTTTCATTTTTGCATTTAAAAGTTAACACTCTACCGCTTGTAGAGTAACTCTATTTTATTAAATGTTTCAATGAGAAAAGTGATTTTGAATTAATTCAAAACATTCAATCACTTCATCTTTTGCACCTTACCGTATGCCAGCCATAACTTGTGCTGCATCTCGCAGCCCTCCATCATCAGCCCTGGCGCAGAGATGCCCATGAAACGATCGGTCTGCATGATGAGCGCGTGTGCTTGCTCAAACACACCCGCGCCGTACAACTGACGAATTGCACCCACATAAGGCGCAGTATCTCCACGGTCGGTCAACAGAACCAAGGTTTCGATACACGCATACACCGCGCGACGCTCCTGCGGGATTTGGTCGAAGTGGCGAATCCACTCACAGCCTTCTACTGTGGCGGCTTCATCACCGCAGGCCAAGGCCAATAGGGTTTTGAGTTCACCCACGCGCAAGTCTGCCCAAAAGCTACCGGCATCCGCGGCCATGCCAATCAAGCCCGCCACGGGTCGCTCGTCGGCCAAGTTGGATTCGTTCAACGACGCCAACAAGTCTGAGCACTCTTCGTTGTCGAGGTCGGTCAAGTTGAGGATGGCCTCGCGCATTTCGTTGGCGATGCTGTTGTTCTCAAAGTCGAGGTCGTCCACGGGGTAAATCTCAGACATACCCGGCACCAAAACGCGGCAGGCGTACACGCCCAAGTGCTCGAAGTCGGCAATGTAAATATCAAAACCATCGTCGTGCATGCGCTTGACGCAATACGCGTAGTCTTCGGCGGTGGTGTTGGCAAAGTTCCAATCCACAAACACGTAGTCTGGAATTTGGCCCAGGAACTCCCAGTGAATCACACCACTTGAATCGACAAAATGAATTTCGATATTGGGCGCGCTGGCAGCTTCTTCCAAATCAAACGTGGGCGCGGGGAAACCACCCAAGGTGTCGAGTGCGCGGCCTTGCAGCAGCTCGGTCAATGCACGCTCAAGCGCCACCTCAAAACGCGGATGCGCGCCAAAGCTGGCAAAGCAGCCTTGGTCTTCGGGATGCAGCAAGGTCACGTTCATCACGGGGTACTTGCCGCCCAGTGATGCGTCTTTCACCAAGATGCCAAAGCCTGCTGCGCGCAAGGCGGCAATACCAGCAGCAATGCGCGGGTAGCGGTTGATCACCGCCTCGGGCACATCGGGCAAACAAATGCCTTCGCTGATGATCTTGGCTTTCACATGGCGCTCAAAGATCTCTGACAGCGCTTGCGTGCGTGCCTCTAGTGCGGTGTTACCCGCTGACATGCCGTTGCTCACATACAAGTTGCCAATGATGTTGACGGGAATGTAGGCCGTCTCGCCATCGCGCTGGCGCTCATACGGAATGGCGCAAATGCCGCGGTCGATATTGCCCGAATTGAAGTCAACCAAGTTGGCGCAGTCGATGTTGCCCTCGGGGTTGTAAAACTTGTGCAGCTCGGCATTGAGCAAGCCCTTGGGCCATGAACCGTCTTCGGTTAAATCAAACCAGCGCTCTTGCGGGTAGTGCACAAACGAGGCATCCGCCGTGAGGGGCCCAAGGTAGAAATGCGTCCAAAAATAGTTGGTGGCCAAGCGTTCAAAGAACTCACCCAGCGCACTGGCCAAGCACGCCATGCGTGTGGCACCTTTGCCATTGGCAAACAAGGCGGGGCAATCACGGTCGCGGATGTGAACCGACCAAATGCCTTCGACGGGGTTGAGCCAACTCTTTTCTTGGATGTGAAACCCCATCGCCTGCAACTTGGCCTGCATGGTGTTGATGGTGGATTCGAGCGGCGCGTCTTTGCCGAGAATAAAACTTTGAGTGGGCACGGTAAATCGCTTTTAAAAATAGCAGGGGCGCCCTGAAACTAGCTGTGTATTGTGAGGCCTTCACCACCCCACCGCAGGCTGGGGTTTTCGCTGAAATGGTTGGCGAATGTTTTGCGTTCAGTCGTCTTTGGGCAAAGTGGCCAACAGGACCATGCCCGCCGCCATCACGCCCGCCGTCAGCCACAACGCCCCTTTGAACGTGCCCGTGGTCTGCGCCATATAGCCCGCCACCACGGGGGCCAGCATTTGCGCTGCGCCGTAGCTGAGCGTGAGCTTGGCCATAGCCTTGCCCGGGTTGTTGGGTGCTCTGCGGCCCACCAGTGCCAAGGTCATGCTCACAATGCCAATGAAGGTTGCGCCATAGCCCACAGCTCCTGCAAGCGCCGCCCACAACTCACCCGACATCGCGGGCAGCATGACCGACAGCGTTTGCAAACCAAACGCCAACAGCAAAGCACGCTTGTCCCCCACACGCCGCGCCACCAAATCCCAAATGAACACTGCAGGCATCGCGGCCATGCCCACCATGGCCCAAGCCAACGGGCCTTGGCCTGCCAACGCAGGCTCGCGCTCCACGATGGCCACGGTGAACGTGGCGCTGATCACAAAGCCCCAACCTGCAGCAAAGTAACTGCTCAGCATGGTCCACGCCCAACGGCGTGAGCCTAAGCCTGTTGCAGCTGCTGCGTCATGCGACAACACCACCTGCGGCGGCACAGGGGGACGCCACTTCCAAGCCGGCACAAAAAACACCAAGCCCAATGCAGCAAACGCCAACCACTGGTCCGACCATGTGGGCCACACCTGCGACAAGCCCCAAGCGCCCAAGGCAGACACCACAATGCCCAGCCCCAAGCCAATGAAATACAAACCCAACTCGGGCCGGCGGCCTTGCCGCATCAACCAACCCAATACCAAGCCGGAACCCAACAACATCCCCGTTGCGCCACACAGGCCACCGATGTAACGAATCAAAGCCCACGCAGGCATCCACGTGGTCAGCGCCATCGCGGCCACCGTAACCAAGGCCATCCACAAGCCTGCGCTGTACAGCCAATGCCGCCAGCGCACATCGTCTATCCAAGTAGCCGCCAACGCACCACTCATGTAGCCTGCGTAGTTGATCGCGGCCAAGCCGCCTGCGGCAGCGTCGGTCAATCCGGTTTGAATTTGTAGGCTGGGCAACAGCGGTGTGTAGGCAAAACGCGCCAAGCCGATGGTCAACACCAAACCGCAAATGCCGCCTGTGAGAACTTGCCAAGGATGAAGGTGTTTGTGCGACATGTGAGAGCCAAGTATGCCGCGCACGTAGCCCCTCAGAGCCGAAATGCTGTCACACGGGTGCGCGAAACATCAATCTCTCGAGCCCTTGGGCTTAGCAAACCCTGCATCCACCCAAGCCTGCGCGGTATTGCGGCTGAGCTTGTAGCCCGCGTCCACACGCAGTTCGGCCAGTGTGTCACCGCCCTCGTCTTGCGCGCTGAGTGTGGCGTAGGCGTTGTCGTCGTCGGGCACGATGTCTAGCAACACGGTCACGCGACCATCGCGACCATTCACCGTGACCGACTGGTGCAGCGTGGCGTGCAGCTGCTGCTCGCTGCGACGCACAAACTCTGAGGCTGTTTTGACCAAGGTGATGAAGGCGTTGCCATCGAGTGGCTTGGGGTTCTTTTTGTCGCGACCCATGGTCCATGGACCAATGAGGGCGGCTTCGGATTCGCCGTCTTTGAACATGGCCACCGCCCAACCATCGTCATCTTCGTTTTTGATGACCTTGGCCGTCCATGTTTCGTTTTGCCACAGGCGTGGCTCTTGCGCAAAGGCGTTGTCGTCGGTCATTGTTGTGCAGGCATGGCGTCAAACCAAGCATTGATGTCTTTGGGGCTGGTCAAGGTGCGCACATGCATGTAGGCCGCCTCAGCCTCGGGGTAATGCTTGCGCAAGAAATTCAGCCATTGTTTCAAGCGTCCGGCTTGGTGTCGCTCGCTCACATGGCCCGACACGATTTGCCAAAACGTGTGTAGGTGCGGCGGCAGGTCTTGCCAGCGCACTTCTGGCGCGGGTGCTGGCAAACCATTCGCAGCTGCGTCGTGCGCTTGGATGGCCCAGCCCAATCCAGGGTTGGTGACGATGCCGCGGCCCAGCATCAAGTCAAAGCAGCCTGATTCAGCGCGCGCGTTGATGGCGTCTTGCACATTCCAAATTTCACCATTCGCCACCAAAGGAGTTTTGACCTTGGCTTTGATGTCGGCAATGCGATGCCAATACGCCGGTGGTCGGTAAGCATCGGCTTTGGTGCGTGCGTGCACCACGATCTCACTCGCACCACCCGCCTCTAGCGCCAAGGCGCATTCTTCCGCCGTGCTGTCGTCGTTAAAGCCCAAGCGCATCTTGGCCGACACCACTTGGTGGGCAGGCACAGCGGCACGGACGGCTCGCACAATTTGATACAGCACCTCTGGGTCTTGAAGCAGCACAGAGCCACCGCCGTGGCGGTTGACTTGCTTGGCAGGACAACCAAAGTTCAGGTCCACCCCATCGCAGCCCATGCCCGCCACACGCGCCGCATTGTCGGCCAAACATTGGGGGTCTGACCCCAATAACTGAGGGCGTACAGGCACACCCGCAAAGGTGCGGCCACCATTGGTCAGCTCTGGCACTATGCGCAAAAAAGTGCGCTCTGGCAGCAAGGTGTTGGTGACGCGAATGAACTCCGACACGCAGCGGTCCACCCCGCCGATGCGGGTCAGCACGTCGCGCAGCACAAAGTCGAGCAAGCCCTCCATCGGGGCAAGAATGAGCATGGGTTTGGGAGTTTGAAAAAGAAGGCTGCAAGCAGCGAAGCGTGTACTCTACCTAACTCCAAGCAAGGGGCAGTTTTACTGGGACAATAGCGGTCTTTACCGATCACGAAATTTCCCCTCTCCATGTCCGAATTGACAACTGTTGAAGTCCGTCCCGCCACGATGCGCGACGCCGCCAAAATCGCCGAGCTGTACGCCGCAACCGCCAAAGAAGCTTTCAAAACCATGCAAACAGGCGCCAAAGTGCTGCCTGTGCCCGAAGAGAAAAACACCGTGTACTGGCGCGAAGCCATTGAATACGCCGAACCCCAAGTGCAAGTTGCCGTCGACGGCAACAAGATCGTGGGCTTTGTGGGCTACGACCGTTCACGCGACAAAGGCACACCCAACACCCTCGGCGAAATTTGGGACATCTATGTGGACGCCGCCTACTGGGGCCAAGGCGTCGGCCTGGCTTTGTGGGACGCCGCCCGCGAAGGCTTGCAAGAAGAAGGCTGCACGCATGTGTCTATTTGGGTGCCCATTGCCAACGACCGCGCTATGCGCTTTCATGAGCTGGCTGGCTTCAAGCGCGAAATGTCCAGCGCCAAGACAGTGCCCATGGGCCCCGTCAAGGTGGAAGAGATTCGCCTCAAGCAACCTCTGTAATTCAACAAGAGTTTCACGTGTCTGAACACTACGCCGCCCTGGGTCTTAAAAGCGATGCCACGCTGTCGGACATCAAAAAAGCGTTCCGCCAAAAAGCCTCGCAGTTTCACCCCGACCGCAACAGCGACCCCGATGCACCTGCGCGTTTTCGTGAAGTGCAAGAAGCCTACGACGTGCTGTCAGACGACGACAAACGCAAAGCCTACGACGACAACCGCCGCCGCAATTTGCTAGACGACCCCGCACAAACTGCGCGCGAAATTTGGCAAGGCTACTTTCAGCAAGTGCTGAACCGGACATAAATCATCATGAGCATTTCCCCATTCTTCCAAGAGCTGCGCTCTGCCTACCAAGCCGAGTTGGACGACCTCAACTCCGACTCTGAAGGCCACTACATTCTCGACAAGCGTTTGGCTGAAAAGCGCAAAGAGCTGGACTTTTTGTTGCAGATGATGGACCTCAACCCCGAAATGGTGGCTGTGGTCTTGCATCAAGCGTTTGAGTTCCATGAGCCCGAGTTGATGGCCCACTTCATCACACTAGACGCAGATGACTTGCTGAGCTGGGATACCTTGTCTGAAGGCGTGCGCATTGCGCCGTGGGCACAACCCATGGTCAACCAAATCTTGGCCGAGCCCGTCGGCGCTTGGTTCATGACCGTTGTTGCTGCACTCGAATACATGCACGGCACACCGATGCGTGCTGGATTACACGGTGGTGCACAGTCAAACGACGCTGATGCCGATGAAGATTTAGAAAACGTCGAGCGCGGCGACCACAGCGAGCAGGACGAAGAACGCGAAGCCCGTGAACGCGAAGAAGCTGGCAACGCATGGATGGTGGAACAAGGCTTCGACAGCAAAGAATAAACAGGTGACCCCATGACCGACAAAACAAACGCCATCGCGCTGATTACCAAAACCCAAAGCCTCATCGCCGCAGGCGACATCACGGGCGCAGAAGCTGCGTTGGTCGAGCTGGCCGATGCCGAGGGCGATCAAGCGCTGATGGTGGTGCTGGAGCAGCTGCCACCCAAAGACATCTTGGCTGTGATTCGTGAGTACGACACCTCTAAAGAATCGGTCATCAACCTGCTGGTCACGCCCGAGCAATTTGCCCGTGCCGTGGTGATTGAAAAACAATACAAAGACCTCACCCGCACCCACCTGCGCGGCATGATGAACTCCATCATCTTCCGTGACGATGCAGACCCCATTGAATTCCTCACCGCGATTGGCGACCTAGAAGGCGGCGCAGAAGCGCTGGCCGACTACTTCAGCGAAAAGTGGAGCCGCATCGAAGCCTTTGCACGCACTGGCACGTTTGACACGATGGAAGACGACGGCGACATGCTGTCTGAAAGCGCCCTGCTCGGCTCAGCCTATGTGAAGCCCCGTGTGGAAGAAGACGAGGTGGCCGACCAAGACTGGATGCAACTCGCTTGGATCTTGCGCCACAAAATTCCTGACCTCTTCATCGAGATGCTGCTGGTGCTGCGCGCCAAAGCGCGTGCCCACGATGCGGGCCTGTCGGAAGAAGACGAGGAAGACGACGACGGCAAGGTCGAAACCAGCGCCACCGATCGTGGCCAAGCCACCCCCGCCGCGCGTGACTCTGACGAAGAATCCGCCATCTAAACCGATAGACCATGACGCAATCAGTTGTTGCCCTTTTTGATGACCGCCCTTTCTTTGAAAAGGCAGTTGCCTACGGCGTGCAACACGGCGTGCTGGACCAAACCAAGCTAGACGCCATCCAAACCGATGCACCCAAAGGCATGGTGCAAATTGCGCGCTACTTTGGCAGCGAGTTCTTGCGCCCCGAGCTAGAAAAAGCGAAGGACCGCATCGTCAACATGGTCAGTCTCACGCTACAAATTCAAAGCGGTGGCGACTTGCGCAAAGCGGCCGAACACCTGCGCGAGCACTCGTTCATGTCCCGCTCGAAAGCGGCATCAGACATGCTCAAAGCCCTCATCGTCATGCCCCAAAACACGCACTTTGGCATGAACGAGCATGGCGGCTTTAGCGACAAACACATTCCGCAACTGGCCAAGTGGTCGCTGTGCAATTTGGCCGAGTACCAAGCCGAACTGGCCAAACGCCAACAAGTCGCCCATGTCATCGATGCGGCCATTTGGATGGCCGACCAACTCGGCCTGCACGCCGACGATTTAGAAGAAGCTGGTTGTGATGCCGAAGCCGTCATTCGCACGGCGCTGTTGGCAGCCGCCACCAAACATAAAGAAATGCCAGACTGGGTGGCCTTTCAAAAAATCATCGCCACCCTGCGCAAACCTAGCGCCACCAAAGCCATCAACTTGGCTGCGCCCAAAAACTTGCCTGCCGAATTCAAAGATGCAGTTGAGCAAGTGCGACAAAGCGTCGAAGCTGACTTGCCCAAAATTTTGGACAGTGCCATCACATGCCAAAAGCTGTTCAACCAAACACCGGCATTCGTAGGCCGCTACTTTTGGGTGGAAGACGGTTTGTCAGAGATCGACCACTTCGACCGCCAAACCTCTGCCGCGTGGACCAAAGCCACAGGCGGCCACAGCGACGACAGCTCGTTGCTCACGCTCTTCTTGTGCATTGCCACAGGTAGCACAGGCAAAACACTGCTCACCGAAAAAACTGCGGCCACGCTGATTCGCAAAATCCGCAAATCAGGCTTGCAGCCCGAGCTAGCCACGGAGTTCATTCAAACCAACGCGCCTGCTGAACACCAAGACGATTACATCGATATGTGGGAGTCGTTCATCGACGATGCGCTCGTCACCCTAGAGAGCGATCACGATTACAAATTGCATGATGCGCTGTCGCTGTTGCGCCGTGAGTGCAATGTGGCTGAGTAAGCTTTAGCGCCGCAGCCATCCCATTCGCCTCATTGTGTCTGTCGATTTACCTCACGCTGTTTCTCGTTTACGTGCAGCTCGTCTCGCCCGCAGCGTCAAACCCTTTCTAGCCCGTGGCGGCCCTAAAGGCGAACGCTGCAGCGGCTGCCGCCTAGTACCCACCCACTGCATGTGCGCCCTGCGCCCCAACGTGCCCACACGCGCAGGCATGTGTTTGCTCATGGCCGACATCGAGCCGCTCAAACCCAGCAACACCGGCTGGCTGATTGCCGATGTGGTGGCCGACACCTTTGCGTTTGGCTGGGCACGCACCGAAGTTGCACCTGAGCTGCTGACACTCTTGAACGATCCGCAATGGCAGCCCTATGTGGTGTTTCCTGCTGAGTTTGCCGATGACGCACGCGTGGTGCATGACGTGACGCATGACACGAACAAGCGCCCGCTTTTCATCTTGCTAGACGGCACGTGGGACGAAGCCCGCAAGATGTTTCGCAAAAGCCCCTATCTACAAAACTTCCCCGTACTCAGCCTGCAGCCCGAGCAGCTGTCACGCTACAAACTGCGTCGCGCTCAAAGCGAAGCCCACCTGTGCACCGCCGAAGTGGGCGCGCTGTGCCTAGCCCTTGCGAACGATACACAAGCTGCCACGGCTCTCAACGCTTACTTCGAGGTGTTCACCGAGCACTACCTCAAAGCCAAGCAGCAACTACCGGTCGATTTGAACGACGACGTGCATCTGCAGCTGCTTGCGGCCACCAGCTCCACGTGAACGACAATCAAGACTATGGCTATTCAATGGTTCCCCGGACACATGCACCTCACGCGCAAAGCGATTGGGGAGCGCATCAAAGAGATTGACGTCGTCATCGAAATGCTCGACGCCCGTTTGCCTGGCTCTAGCGCCAACCCGATGCTGGCCGAGCTCATCCAAGGCAAGCCTGCACTCAAGGTGTTGAGCAAGCAAGACTTGGCTGACCCCGAACGCACCGCGCTGTGGCTGGCGCACTACAACGCCATGCCTGGCGTGCGTGCTATTGGCCTTGACACCAGCATGACGTCGCCAGCCAAAGCACTCATCGACAACTGCCAACAACTCGCCCCCAACCGTGGCGGCATGGCCAAACCCATGCGCGTGCTCATTTGCGGCATTCCCAACGTGGGCAAGTCCACCCTCATCAACACACTCAAAGGCAAGCGCGCAGCCAAGACGGGCGACGAAGCAGGCATCACCAAAACCGAGCAACGCATTGCCTTGGCCGATGACTTTTATTTGTACGACACCCCTGGCGTGCTGTGGCCGCGCATCATCGTCGAGCAAAGTGGCTTTAACCTTGCCGCCAGCGGCGCGATTGGCGTGAACGCGTTTGACGAAGAAACCGTCGCGCTGGAGTTGCTCAACTACCTCATTCCCCAATACGCCGATCAACTGCACGAGCGCTACAAAATTGAGGATGTGGCCAGCCATACCGACGAAGAAATGCTCGAAGCCATTGGCCGTCAACGCGGGGCCGTGCAAAGCGGTGGGCGTATTAACCTCACCAAAGCTGCACACATCGTCATCCACGATTTCCGCACTGCTGCGCTGGGTCGCATCACGCTAGAAACACCAGAACAATTTGCAACCTGGTTGGCTGAAGGTAAAAAAGCCGATGCTGAACGCGCGGTGCGCAAAGAGGCAATTGAAAAAGCGAAGAAAACCGCACGCAAACCCAAGAAGCGTTGAGCCGCAAACACACCACATGACACAACGCCGCGACACCCCCGACAAAGAAGCTATCGCCCTACTTCCAGAATTTCCTCGCTTGGGGCTAGACCGCATCACCTTGGTCAACACAGGCCAACAAGCCCAGCTCGCACACGACGCGTTGATTGCCTCACGCGCTTGGGGCTTTGACACTGAATCCAAACCCACCTTTCGCGTGGGCGAAGCCTCTGACGGTCCGCATGTGTTGCAGCTGTCCACGGGCGAACGCGCGTGGGTGTTTCAGCTGCACGACCCCGAGTGCCGCGCTGTGGCTGCCGACTTGCTGGCACACCCTGGCATTGCCAAAGCAGGCTTTGGTTTGGGCGACGACCGCAAACGCATCATCCATAAATTTGGCGTCGAGCCTGCGGACGTGTTGGAGCTCAACACCATTTTCAAAGCGCAGGGCTATCGCAAAGAAATGGGCGTCAAGGGCGCAGTGGCGGTGCTGTTCAACCAGCGTTTTCAAAAGTCAAAAAAGGCCGCCACCAGCAACTGGGCCAATTTGCGCTTGAGCGAATCGCAGCTGGTTTACGCTGCCAACGATGCCTACGCCGCTTACCGCGTGTGGGAAGCTTTGAAACTCTAAACGCGTGTTCATGCGGTGTCTCGCGTGTGTCTACACGCGAGGTACATCGCTCCTAAGATAACGTAAATTGGTCTGAGACCAATTAATGATTCATCTCAGGAGAACACTTTGCGCATTGCTACTTACAAGCTCAACGGTCAACGTCATGTAGGCCAAGTATCTGCCGACGGCAAATACGTCACCGCTTTTGCACTCACCCAAGACCAAGCGCACCTCGGTGCACAACCCATCATTGATGCGTTGGTCGCTGGCCATGCGCTGCCCGAGCTAGCAGGTACACCGCACGACATCACACACGTTCACCTCGAAGCGCCCTTGCCTGTGCCACGCCGCAACGTCTGGTGCGTGGGCCGCAATTACCACGCACATGCCAAAGAGCTGCAAGCCTCGGTCTTCAAAGACAGCAACACCGACACCAAAGCTTGGCCCATCGTCTTCACCAAAGTGCCCGAGTGCGTGGTTGGCCCACATGACGACGTGCATTTGCCAGGCGCAGCCATCTCCGACCAAATCGACTACGAAGCCGAGCTGGCAGTGGTCATTGGCAAAGGCGGTAAGAACATCAGCCAAGCTGACGCCATGAGCCATGTGTTTGGCTACACCGTCGTCAACGACGTGACCGCACGCGACGTGCAAATGCGCCACCAACAATGGGACATGGGCAAGTCGTTTGACACCTTCTGCCCCATGGGCCCGTGGATCGTTACCGCCGACGAAGTCGATGGCCGCAACACCCGCGTGCGTTGCTGGGTCAACGGCGAATTGCGCCAAGACGGCCCAACAGAAAACATGATCTTCGACATCCCTACGTTGATCGAAACCATCTCACGCGGCATCACGCTCTACCCCGGTGACGTCATCGCCACAGGTACACCTGCTGGCGTGGGCATGGGCTTGAACCCACCTCGTTACATCGCTAAAGGCGATGTGATCCGCGTCGAAATTGACGGCGTGGGCAGCATCGAAAACCGCTTCGTTTAAAACTAAAAAGCAGGCAAGCATTCGCTTGACCTGCTCGCCAAACAATCGAAGGAGACAAGACATGGAACGACGTCACTGGATTCGTGCCGGGCTCAGCGCTGCGATGGCTGTTGCATTCAGCTTCAATGCCTTCGCACAGAGCTACCCCAACAAGCCTATCACCATGGTGGTCCCCTTCCCCCCGGGCGGCGTGGCTGACACGGTGGGTCGCCCTGTGGCTGAGGCCATGTCGCGCTACCTAAAGCAACCCATCGTGGTGGAAAACAAAGGCGGCGCAGGCGGCGGTATTGGCATGGCCCAAGTGGCAAAGTCCAAGGGCGATGGCTACACCGTGCTCATGTCTCTCTCCTCGTTGGTGGTGCTGCCCGAGGCAGACAAAATTTTGCAACGCGCACCCATGTATCAGGTGAACCAGCTCAAGCCCATTGCGCGCTTCACCGCAGATCCCACCGTGCTGGTGGTACGAGCCGACAGTCCTTGGAAAACCTACGCCGAGTTCATCGCCTATGCAAAAGCCAATCCAGGAAAAATTTCGTTCGGATCGTCTGGCAATTACGGCACGATGCATGTGCCCATGGAGCAACTCAAAGCCACCACCTCCACCTTCATGCTGCATGTGCCTTACACAGGTGCAGCACCTGCGGTGATGTCCTTGCTCAGCGGCCAAATTGATGCCGTGTCCACAGGACCCGCCAGCGTGAAGCAACAAATCGCATCTGGCCGTTTACGCGCTTTGGCACATTGGGGTGAAGGCCGCTTAGCCAGCATGCCCGATGTACCCAGCTTCAAAGAGTTGGGCGTGCCTATTCAGTACTCACAGTGGTCAGGCATGTTTGTGCCGGCCGATACACCTGCCGCTGTAGTGGACAGCTTGCGTCAAGCCGCCAAGTTTGCGGCGCAAGATGCACGCGCAGTTGGCGCATTGACCGCTTCTGGCACCTCGTTCATGTACCAAGATGCAGCAGACTTTGAGCGCTTCGTGCAGGCAGATGCCAAAGAAATGAGCGCACTCGTGGCACGCATTGGAAAAGTTGACTAAACCTTCCACATCACGGAGACATCACATGATTCAACTGCCACGCTCACTCAAACTCATCACTGTTGCTTTGGCTTTTGGCGCTGGCCTTGCCCACGCGCAAAGCTACCCCAACCGCCCCGTGAAAATCGTCGTACCATTTGCAGCAGGTGGCCCTGCTGACAACTACGCACGCTTCATGGCGCAACGCTTGACCGATGAGCTCAAGCAACCGTTTGTGATCGACAACAAGCCAGGCGCGGGCTCCATCATCGGCACTGACTTTGCAGCCAAGTCACCCGCAGACGGCTATACCTTGTTGATGATGTCGAATGCGCACACGGTTAACGAGTCGCTCATCCCCAACAAGCCGTTTGGTTTGATGAAAGACTTTGTGGGCATCGCGCCCGTGAATTACTCCAACTTGCTGCTGGTCGTTCACCCTTCGGTTCCTGTAAAGAACGTGGCTGAGCTCGTGGCCTTGGCCAAGTCCAAACCCGGCAAGCTCAACTACGCCTCGTCTGGCAACGGCACGCCGTATCACATGGCGGGTGAACTGTTCAAACACATGGCTGGCATCAGCATGACGCACATCCCCTACAAGGGCAGCTCTGGCGCACGCACCGACATCGTGGGTGGCCAAGTCGATGTGATGTTTGATGCCGAAACCACCATGGCCGAATTTGCGCGCAACGGCCAAGTGCGCATGTTGGGTGCAACAGGCGTGACACGCTCTGCCAACTTGCCTGATATGCCCACCGTGGCTGAAACCGTGCCCAAATACGAAGCCACCATTTGGCTAGGCATCATGGCCCCCAAAGGCACACCAGCTGACATTGTGAACAAGCTCAATGCCGAGATGCGCAAGATTGTGAACAACCCAGACGTCAAAGCTACTTGGGCCAAACAAGGCGCTGTGCCCATGTCAATGAGCGTGGCTGAGTTTGACCAATACCTCAATGCCGACATTGCCAAGTGGGCCAACATCGTCAAAGTGTCGGGCGCTAAAGCTGACTAATTCGACTTTTTAAAACTCTCAACACCGAGAAAACAACATGCAAGTACTGAGTGGCGGCGCAGCCGCAGCCGTGGTCAAAGCGGTGCAAGCTGAATTTGAAAAATCAACCGGCACATCCATCCACGGCACCTTCAGTGCGGTGGGCCAAATGCGTGACCAGTTGGTGGGAGGGACACCGTGCGATGTGGTCATCCTCACCAAACCGTTGATTGAGCAACTCATCGCCTCCGGCCATGTAGTAGCAGGGAGCGCACGTTCGTTAGGCAAAGTCAAAACAGGCGTGGCCGTGCGCACAGGCACAGTACACCCCAGCGTCAAAACGCGTGCTGAACTGCACGCCGCCATGAGCGCAGCACAAGGCATTTACTTTCCAGACCCCGACAAAGCCACTGCCGGTATTCACTTCATGAACGTGCTCAAGGCATTGGGACTGGACGAGACCATGCGCAGCAAATTTCGCGTGTTCCCCAACGGCGCAACCGCCATGGGCGAAATGGCCAAGAGCAACGAAAGTGGTTTGATTGGCTGCACCCAAGTGACCGAAATCAACTACACCGAAGGCGTGGACTTGGTCGATGTGTTGCCTGCTGAGTTTGAGCTCAGCACCGACTACACCCTAGGCATTTGCACACATGCCAAGAACCCAGCGCATGCCGAGCTATTAGCTGACTTGCTCACGGGTGCTGCATCGGCTGCGGTGCGCAAGCAAGGCGGGTTTGAGTTTTAAAACCAACTCTAAAATTGGGGCATGTCTGCCCCTATCGATCTCAGCGCCAACACACATTCTGAAACCACCTCGGTGCTGAACTTTGCCAACGCCCAGTGGCGCGTGCGCAGGCCACGTCCGTTTGTGTTGGTCATCGAAGGCGAAGTGGGCCATGAAGGCACAGAGCCCAACGACTACCTGCACGACAAACTCCTGCAGCCCGAATGGCGCGAAGCCTTTTACCAACTGGTCGATGCCACGGGCTTGGTGGTGTGCCTGAATGTGCACACCCAACACCCCACCTACCGCGACGTGCGCGGGCGCTCCAGCAAAGGGCGGCTGAGCCAAGGCGAGTATTACCACCACGACGGCTGCACTGGCCCCGTCAAGCCGCGCTTTGTAGAAATTCGCTGCCCCATCCAGCCGCAAACGCGTGGCGTAGCCACCGCTGTAGCGCCCCATCACGATGTGGTGAAAGCCATGGTGCAAATGCTGCCCGCCGAATTGGCCGCCACGCCTGCGCTAGCTGGGCAAGACATGAGCCTAGCCACCATCAACCAGATGGACTATGCCGCGCTCGACCACTTGCAAGGCCTCATCACGCGCACCGTGCGCAAAAAGCTCAACGCCGAAGGCGCACGCAGCTACTTTCGCCAAGTGGACGCCGCCGCCAATGCCTACTTTGAACCTTGGGCCTTGGGCGAGAGCCGCTTTATTGCCAACGCCAACAGTGGCATCACCATGCAACACCGCCGCGCCTACCAAGCCCCACACACCGGCGGCGTGGCCAATGGCCACTTGGTCAAACGCTGGACCAATGAAGAGCTGCTGCTACCCGGCCAAGTGGTAAACGAAGCTTTGATTGCCGCGCTGTGCAGCGAAGAAGGTGATGAAGCGGATGGGGAGCGAGCTCAGGGGTGTTACCTCGGTGCGCATTGAGTGCGGTGAATGCGCGGCTTAATCACCGCACTGAATGCGGCGAATACAGAGCTTAATCACCGCATGAAATGCGCTGATTAGAAAACCTTCGCAGAATAAAAGAAGCCCAGACAGTTTCCTATCTGGGCTTTTTTGGTTGCAGCGCGAAGCGTTTACTTCTTGCTAGGCGGCAAGTCCGTGCAGCTACCGTGCGCCACTTCTGCCGCCATGCCGATGCTTTCGCCCAGCGTGGGGTGTGGGTGGATGGTTTTGCCGATGTCCACAGCGTCTGCGCCCATTTCGATAGCCAGAGCGATCTCGCCAATCATGTCGCCCGCGTGCGTGCCCACCATGCCGCCGCCCAAGATCTTGCCGTGGCCGTGGGCCTCAGGTGAATCGTCAAACAGCAGTTTGGTCACGCCTTCGTCGCGGCCGTTGGCAATGGCGCGGCCCGAGGCGGTCCAAGGGAACAAGCCCTTTTTCACCTTGATGCCTTGCGCTTTGGCTTGGTCTTCGGTCAAGCCCACCCATGCCACTTCGGGGTCGGTGTAGGCCACGCTTGGAATGACGCGCGCGTTGAACGCAGCGGCTGCCAACTCTTTGTTGCCTTGCAGTTCGCCCGCAATCACTTCAGCCGCCACGTGTGCTTCGTGCACCGCTTTGTGCGCCAACATGGGCTGGCCCACGATGTCGCCAATGGCAAAGATGTGCGGCACGTTGGTGCGCATTTGAATATCGACGTTGATGAAGCCACGGTCGGTCACAGACACGCCTGCTTTTTCAGCGGCGAGTTTTTTGCCGTTGGGCGTGCGGCCCACGGCTTGCAACACGAGGTCGTACACCTGCGGCGCGGGGGCTGTGCCGCCCTCTTCTGCCGGTGCAAACGTGACTTCAATGCCTTCGGGCAAAGCACGTGCGGACACGGTCTTGGTCTTGAGCATGATGTTGTCAAAGCGCTTGGCGTTCATCTTTTGCCAGATCTTGACCAAGTCTCGATCAGCGCCTTGCATGAGGCCGTCCATCATTTCCACAACGTCTAGGCGTGCGCCCAACGTGCTGTAAACCGTGCCCATCTCTAGGCCGATGATGCCGCCGCCCAAGATGAGCATGCGCTTGGGCACTTCTTTGAGTTCCAAAGCGCCGGTGCTGTCGACCACGCGTGGGTCGTTGGGCATGAAAGGCAAACGCACGGCTTGCGAGCCTGCAGCGATGATGGCGCGTTTGAAGGCGATCACTTTTTTGCTGCCGTTTTGTTCTTGTGCAGTGCCTGTGGTCTCAGACACTTCAAGGTGATGTGCACCCACGAACTGACCCAAGCCGCGCACGGTGGTGACCTTGCGCATCTTGGCCATGGCAGCCAAGCCGCCTGTGAGTTTGCCGATGACTTTTTCTTTGTGGCCGCGCAGCTTGTCGATGTTGACCGCGGGTGTACCGAAGTCCACGCCGAGGTCAGCCATGTGAGCTACTTCGTCCATCACCGCTGCGACGTGCAGCAAGGCTTTGGATGGAATGCAACCCACGTTCAAACACACGCCGCCCAAGGTGGCGTAGCGCTCAACGATGACCACGTTCAAGCCGAGGTCAGCCGCGCGGAACGCTGCTGAGTAACCGCCGGGGCCACCACCCAACACGAGCACATCGCACTCGATGTCGGCCGAGCCGCCGAAGGAAGAGGCTGTGGGTGCGGGGGCTGCTGCAACTGGCGCAGCGGGTGCTGCTGCGGCTGGAGCCGCTGCGGGGGCAGGAGCAGCGGGAGCGCTAGCAGCACCCTCTGCATCTAACACCAACACAACAGAACCTTCTTTGACTTTGTCGCCCAGCTTGATCTTCAACTCTTTCACCACGCCCGCGTGTGAGGATGGAATTTCCATCGACGCTTTGTCGGACTCCACGGTGATGAGCGATTGTTCAGCTTTGACGGTGTCGCCCACTTTGACGAGCAACTCGATCACGGCCACTTCGTCGAAGTCGCCGATGTCTGGAACTTTGATATCAATCATTGCCATATCAAATCCTTAGAGAAGTACGCGACGGAAGTCGCCGAGGATTTGACCGAGGTACGCATTGAAGCGTGCCGCTGCTGCGCCATCGATGACGCGGTGATCCCACGTCAAGCTCAAAGGCAACATCAAACGTGGCACAAACTCTTTGCCGTTCCACACGGGTTCCATGGTGCTCTTGCACACACCGAGGATGGCCACTTCGGGCGCGTTGATGATGGGCGTGAAGTACTTGCCACCAATGCCGCCGAGGCTAGAGATGGTGAAAGTTGCGCCTGTCATTTCAGCGGGCCCAAGTTTGCCGTCGCGGGCTTTCTTGGCCAGCTCTGACATTTCTTGGCTGATTTGCAGCACGCCT
>Ga0213920_1000567_pt1 | contig 27179 bp, 20 predicted proteins | sample McNCre1117MG_FD_161054 | JGI IMG/M metagenome (GOLD analysis project Ga0213920, IMG submission 161054) | Freshwater microbial communities from McNutts Creek, Athens, Georgia, United States - 11-17 MG | ecosystem: Environmental > Aquatic > Freshwater > Creek | place: USA: Georgia | collected...
ACGACGCCCCCATCATTGCCATTGCCACTGCACCCGGTCGAGGGGCCGTGGGCATTGTGCGGGTGAGCGGCAAAAACTTGGCAGCGTTGGTTCAAGCCTTGTGTGGGCGAACACTCAAGCCTCGCGAGGCTACCTATTTGCCTTTGCTCGATGAGGGCGGTGTGCCGATTGACCATGTGTTGGCCTTGCACTTTCCGGGCCCCAACAGTTACACCGGCGAGGATGTGTTGGAGTTGCAAGCCCACGGTGGCCCGGTGGTGTTGCAGCTCATCTTGGCGCGTTGCCTGCGCGCGGCCGCCACGTTGAATGAGCAGAACAAACCATTGCTCAGAGGCCTGCGGTTGGCACAGCCGGGCGAGTTCACGCAACGTGCGTTTTTGAATCACAAACTCGACTTGGCTCAAGCCGAGGCCGTGGCCGATTTGATTGATGCCAGCACCGAAGCCGCCGCACGCGGGGCTAGTCGTTCGCTGGCGGGGGCGTTCTCAAACGAAATTCATCAGCTTCGTGATGCACTCATTCATCTGCGCATGTTGGTTGAAGCCACGCTGGACTTTCCTGAAGAAGACATTGACTTTTTAAAGCAAGCCGATGCACAAGGGCAACTCAATCGCTTGCAAGACAACTTGGTCCGTGTGATGGCCCAAACCAAACAAGGCGCGTTGTTGCGCGAAGGTATACGCGTGGTCATTGCTGGCCAGCCGAATGCGGGCAAAAGCTCGCTGCTCAACGCGTTGGCGGGTGCTGAATTGGCCATCGTCACGCCCATTGCAGGTACCACGCGCGATGTGGTGCAACAAACCATTCAAATCGAAGGCGTGCCCTTGCACGTGGTGGACACCGCAGGCTTGCGCGAACACCCTGATGTGGACGAGGTGGAGCGCATTGGCATCGCCCGCGCATGGGACCAAATTGGCCAAGCCGATGCGGTGTTGTTCTTGCACGACCTCACCCGCAAAGACGACGCAACCTATGCCGCCGCAGACGCGCAAATTGAACAAGCCCTGCAAGACAAGTTAGACGCCCATGTGCGCGTGTTGCACCTCTGGAACAAAGCCGATGCAGGCCACGTGACGACGACGCAGCCGAGCCAAGACGCAGGCGCGGTAGCAACGCACATCACCCTGTCGGCCAAAACCGGAGATGGTTTGCCTGCCCTGCGCCAACAACTGCTGAACGTGGTGGGTTGGCAAGGCGGTAGCGCCGAAGGCATGTTCATGGCGCGCGAACGCCATGTGCAGGCTTTGCACGAGGTGGACGAGCACCTCATGCAGGCGAACGCGAGCTTGCAGGCCCAAGTGCCCGCACTCGATCTGCTAGCCGAAGAGTTGCGCCTGAGCCAAAACGCGCTCAACACCATCACGGGCGAGTTCACGCCGGATGATTTGCTGGGTGTGATCTTCTCGAGCTTTTGCATCGGCAAATAAGCTCACCCCGCCGATAAAATGACCGCATGACCCAAAAACATGCACACACCACCGGCACACCCATGCAGGCGGATGACCAGCGTATCTTGCAACTGGCCCACGACACGTTAGACATTGAAGCCGAGGCCGTTCGCCATTTGCGCAACGGTTTGTCGCCGAGCTTTGTGCAGGCCGTGCGCGCCGTTCTCAAAGTCACTGGGCGCGTGGTGGTGATGGGCATGGGCAAGAGCGGTCACGTGGGCCGCAAGATCACCGCCACATTGGCCTCGACCGGTACGCCCGCCATGTTTGTGCACCCAGCCGAAGCCAGCCATGGCGACCTCGGCATGGTCAAAGACACTGACCTCGTGATTGCGATTTCAAACAGCGGCGAAAGCGATGAGCTAGCCGCCATCATTCCTGTACTCAAACGTCAAGGCGTGCCACTGGTGGCGCTTACCGGCGGGGCGCAATCCACATTGGCCAACCATGCCGACATCGTGCTCAACACAGGCGTGTTGAAAGAGGCATGCCCACTCAACCTGGCCCCCACCGCCAGCACCACCGCACAAATGGCGATGGGCGATGCGTTGGCGGTTGCTCTGTTGGATGCCCGTGGTTTCAAAGCCGAAGACTTCGCACGCTCACACCCCGGTGGTGCGTTGGGCCGTCGCTTGCTCACCCACGTGAGCGATGTCATGCGTAGCGGCGACGCTGTGCCAAGCGTGTTGCCAACGGCGACCTTCAGCGACTTGATGCGCGAGATGAGCGCCAAAGGGCTGGGTGCATCCGCCATCGTGGACACCAACCAAAAAGTCTTGGGCATCTTCACCGATGGTGATTTGCGCCGCTTGATTGAAACCGGCACCGACATGCGCCAACTCATGGCGCAGCAAGTGATGCACGCCAACCCCCGCACGGTGCGCGCAAGCGCCTTGGCCGCCGAAGCCGCCGAACTGATGGAGTTGCATCGCATCACCAGCGTGTTGGTGGTGGACGAGCAAGGCATTTTGTGTGGCGCAATCAACACCAACGACCTGATGCGCGCGAAAGTCATTTGATGAGCACACACACACCCGCCCTGAACTTTGACCCCGCTTTGTTGTTGCGCGCACAAGGCGTGCGCGTGGCGTTCTTTGACGTGGATGGTGTGCTCACCGATGGCGGCCTGTTGTTCACGGAACAGGGCGAAACCATCAAGCGGTTTTGCACACTCGATGGACATGGCTTGAAGATGTTGCAAAAAGCAGGCATCACGCCTGCGGTCATCACGGGCCGCGACAGCGCCCCTTTGCGTACGCGGCTCAACGCCCTAGGCATCACGCACGTGCGTTACGGCACCGAAGACAAGGCACCTGCCGCACAAGAAATTTTGAACGAACTCGGGCTTGATTGGTCACAGGCGGCGCACATGGGCGATGATTGGCCCGACATGGCCGTCATGACGCGTGCGGCCTTTGCTTGTGCACCAAGCAATGCGCACATTGAAGTCAAAGCGGTGGCGCATTTCGTCACCGAGCGCGAAGGTGGGCATGGTGCAGTTCGTGAGTTGTGTGACTTGCTGTTGGTCGCCAGTGGCCGTTATGCAGACTTGCTGCGAGGTTACGTCGCGTGAGTGCAGTCACGCCGGTGTCGATGGCCCTACGCTTGCGCCGGGTGTGGGACCGTGTGGCGGTTTATTTGCCGCTGTTGCTCATGGGCGTGATGGCCATGAGCACTTATTGGCTGGTGCGCAGTACGCCTAGCCTCGGTGAGGCCGAGCTAGAGGCTGCACCGCGCCACGTGCCCGACTATTTCATGCACGAGTTCTCGGTCAAAGTGTTTGGCGCCGATGGCAAACTCAAAAGCGAAATCGTGGGTGTGGAGGGGCGGCACTTTCCAGACACAGATACGTTAGAAATTGATCAGCCACGCATTCGCATCTTGGGTGCCGAAGGTCGCATCACCACGGCTGTTGCCGCGCGCGGCTTGATCAACGCGGACGGCTCCGAGGCTCAGTTGTTTGATAAAGCCGTGGTGGTTCGCGAGGCGAGCACCAATGTGCAAGGTGTGGTGTCGCCGCGCAACGAGTTGCAGAGCGACTTTCTGCATTTGTTTGCCAACACCGAGCAGGTCCGCTCACACCTGCCCGTTGTCTTGGTGCGCGGTACGGGGGACCGGTTTACCGCGCAAGACGGCATTGACTTTGACAACCTAGATCAAGTCATGCAGCTCACGGGCCGCGTGCGTGGCACGCTGTTGCCGCCAAAAGACAAAGACAAGAAATAAAAAAGGCTCCCGAGGGAGCCTTTTGATTTGCAGTGAAGCAGATCGATCAGTAGCTGTTGCCACCACCGAAACCGCCGCGACCACCACCGCCGCCTTCACGACGACCACCGCCGTTGCCGCCACCGCCGTAGGGGCTACGGAAACCACCGCCGCCGCCTTCACGACCGCCACCGCCGTAGCCGCCACCACCACCGAAACCACCGGTGCGGGGAGGGCGTGGCTCCATGGGGCGAGCTTCGTTCACCACGAGGCTACGACCACCCAAAGGTGCGCCGTTCATGCCTTCGATGGCAGCTTGCGCTTCAGCATCGCTGCCCATTTCGACGAAACCAAAACCTTTAGAACGGCCTGTGTCGCGCTCCATCATCACTTTGGCGCTGGTCACAGAACCAAATTGACCGAAAGATTGCTCGAGGTCGTTGTCACGTACCGAGTATGGCAAGTTGCCAACGTACAGTTTGTTGCCCATGAAAGGGACTCCTTAAAACACATAAAACTAAGCGATGGAGTCCCGAACCGAAACTGACCGATCACCAAACACAACTTCATCTGTGACATGCACCGACGAAGCTGCGGCCATTATGGAGCACAAGTTGACTAAATAACCAAGCGTTTACCTGTATTTAACGCAATTCATGCCCCAAAAACCACAACCCAAGGGCTTACCAACTCACTTCACGGTCAGGCGACGATGTGATTTTGTGAACGGTCAAGTCAGCACCTTCAAACTCTTCTTCTTGGCTCATGCGCAAACCGAGCGTCATTTTGAGAACGCCGTACACGATGAAGCCGCCAGTCAACGCCCAAGCCACACCCATGGCTGTACCGGCCAATTGCGCTGTGAAGTTGATGCCGCCAATGCCGCCCATCGCCTGCGTGCCAAAAATGCCAGCGGCAACGCCGCCCCACGTGCCGCATAAACCGTGCAAAGGCCATACGCCCAACACGTCGTCAATGCGCCACTTGTTTTGTGTGAGTGTGAACATCACCACAAAAATGCCACCAGCCACGGCGCCCACCACCAACGCGCCCATGGGGTGCATCAAGTCAGAGCCTGCACACACGGCCACCAAACCAGCCAAGGGGCCGTTGTGTACAAAGCCAGGGTCGTTCTTGCCCATGATGAGGGCGACCAAGGTGCCGCCTACCATCGCCATCAACGAGTTCACGGCGACCAAGCCAGAAATCTTGTCGAGGGTTTGTGCGCTCATCACGTTGAAGCCAAACCAGCCCACGATCAAAATCCAAGCGCCCAAAGCGAGGAACGGAATGCTTGAGGGTGGGTGTGCAGAAATCGCGCCGTCTTTACGGTAACGGTTGCTGCGTGCGCCGAGCAACAGCACAGCGGGCAACGCAATCCAACCGCCGACGGCGTGCACCACCACAGAGCCCGCGAAGTCGTGGAACTCATCACCGGTCAATGCTTTGATCCACGCCTGAAAACCGAAATGTTGGTTCCAAGCGATGCCTTCGAAGAAGGGATACACAAAGCCAACGATCACCGCCGTGGCGATCAGCTGGGGCCAAAACTTGGCGCGTTCGGCAATACCGCCCGAGATGATGGCGGGAATGGCCGCAGCAAACGTCAGCAAGAAAAAGAACTTCACCAACTCGTAGCCGTTTTTGTCGGCCAAGGATTCCGCGCCCATCATGAAGCTGGCGCCATAAGCCACGCCGTAGCCCACCACAAAGTAAGCGAGTGTGGACACACAGAAGTCCACCAAAATTTTCACCAGCGCATTCACTTGGTTTTTGCGACGAACCGTGCCCAGTTCTAAAAATGCGAAACCTGCGTGCATGGCGAGCACCATGATGGCGCCGAGCAGAATGAACAAAGCATCTGCGCCCTGTTTGTGTGCATCCATAAGTTAATCCTTGGAGTTTTGTTTTATTTTGGTGCGTTTTTGCACCCTTGTTTTGATATGCACCGGATGTATGCAAAAAATGCACCAAAGGGCGTAAGGCGACATCGGCGTATCTTTGACGGGCTGCTCCAAGCCAGCCCTTGCCGTGTTTAACGGTGAGATGTCCCGATAACGCGCACCATTTCCAAACACTTGTTGGAATAGCCCCACTCGTTGTCGTACCAGCTGACGATTTTGATGAAGGTGCCGTCTAGCGCGAGGCCCGCATCGGCGTCAAACACTGACGTGCAAGGCTCGCCACGGAAGTCGGTGGAGACCACTTTTTCGTCGGTGTAGCCCAGCACGCCTTTGAGGGCGCCTTCGCTTTGTGCTTTCATCTCTGCACAAATCTCTTTGTATGTCGCTTCAGTATTCAGCTCCACCGTCAAATCAACCACCGACACATCGGAGGTCGGCACGCGGAACGCCATGCCCGTGAGCTTGCCCTTGACTTCGGGAATCACCACGCCCACAGCCTTGGCCGCGCCAGTGCTAGACGGGATGATGTTTTCCAAAATGCCGCGCCCGCCGCGCCAGTCTTTGTTCGATGGGCCGTCCACCGTTTTTTGAGTGGCGGTGGTGGCGTGCACGGTGGTCATCAGTCCGCGCTTGATGCCCCACTTGTCGTTTAGCACTTTGGCCACGGGGGCCAAGCAGTTGGTCGTGCACGAGGCGTTGGAGATGATGGGTTGGTCCGCGTACGTGGCGTGGTTCACGCCGTACACAAACATGGGCGTGTCGTCTTTGGAAGGGGCTGACATCAGAACCTTCTTGGCACCTGCGGCCAAGTGCTTTTCGGCGCTGGCGTGGTCCAAGAAGAGGCCCGTGGATTCCACCACCACATCGGCGCCCACTTCGTTCCATTTCAAGGCCGCAGGGTCGCGCTCTTGGGTAAGGCGAATGCGTTTGCCGTTGACAACCAAGTGGTTGCCGTCGACCGACACCTCGCCCTGAAAGCGCCCGTGCACGCTGTCGAACTTGAGCATGTACGCCAAGTAGTCGGGCTCTAACAAGTCGTTGATGCCGACCACTTCGATGTCGTGGAAGTTTTGAATGGCGGCGCGAAACACCATGCGTCCGATGCGGCCAAAGCCGTTGATGCCGATTTTGATGGTCATGTTCAGTCTCCTTAGATGGCTTGATTCTATGAAACTTTGTTACATGATTTCAAGATAAATGCTGTATTTTTTTTACCTGCGAGAAATGAATAGACGAAAAAAAGCGCCCGAAGGCGCTTTGGGGTGGGTGCGTTCAAAGACGTTATTTCTTTTTGGCCACCACGCGGATCATCTCCAAGCACTGCTTGGCGTAACCCCACTCGTTGTCGTACCAAGCCACGATTTTCATGAAGCTCTTGTCCAACGCGATGCCCGCAGTGGCGTCAAACACGGAGGCGCAAGGCTCACCGCGGAAGTCGGTGGACACCACTTTTTCGTCGGTGTAGCCCAGCACGCCTTTCAAGGCGCCTTCGCTTTGTGCTTTCATTTCGGCGCAGACCTCTTCGTAGCTGGCTTCTTTTTCCAACTCGATGGTCAAGTCGACCACGGACACGTCAGACGTGGGCACGCGGAAGGCCATGCCGGTGATTTTCTTGTTCACTTCTGGAATCACCTTGCCGACCGCTTTCGCTGCGCCAGTGCTGGACGGGATGATGTTTTCCAAAATGCCGCGACCACCGCGCCAGTCTTTACGTGATGAGCTGTCCACCGTGGCTTGGCTGGCGGTGGCGGCGTGGACGGTGGTCATCAAACCGCGCTTGATGCCCCACTTGTCGTTCAACACCTTGACCACGGGGGCCAAACAGTTGGTGGTGCAGGATGCGTTCGAGATGATGGCTTCGCCCGCGTATTTCTTGTGGTTCACGCCGTAGACGAACATGGGGATGCTGTCCTTAGAGGGAGCAGAAATCACCACTTTTTTAGCGCCTGCATTCAAGTGCATTTGGCTGGTGGGCTCGGTCAGGTAGTGGCCCGTGCACTCGAGCACGATGTCCACGCCCAGGGTGCCCCATTGCAGGTTGTGTGCGTCACGCTCGTGGGTGAGCTTAATTTTTTTGCCGTTGACGATCAACGCGTCTTCGGTGTGTTCCACCGTGCCATCAAAGCGGCCGTGCACGCTGTCGTACTTGAGCATGTAGGCCAAGTAGTCAGAGGGCTTGGGGTCGTTGATGCCGACGATTTGGATATCGGAGTAGCCGTGCTTCAGTGCTGCGCGAAGGGCCAAACGGCCGATGCGGCCGAAGCCGTTGATGCCAACTTTGATGGTCATGGTGGAGCCTTAGGGAGGAAGTTAAAAACTTGTGTGCGATCAAGCCTGCTTTTGCAGCGCGGCTTGAACGGTGTCGGCCACGTTTTCAGGCGTGAAACCGAAGTGTTTGAACAGAACTGGTGCAGGGGCTGACTCGCCGTAGCTGTCGATGCCCACCACGGCGGACACGCCGTATTTCCACCAGCCGTCGGTCGAGCCCATTTCCACGGCGATGCGGGGCACGCCAGCGGGCAACACGGCGGCTTTGTAGGCCACGCTTTGACGGTCGAAGGTGGTCGTGCTGGGCACAGACACCACGCGCACGGCAATCTTGCGCTCGGCCAACAAAGCTTGCGCTTTCATCGCCAATTGCACTTCAGAGCCCGTGGCCATGATGACCGCTTGCGCCTTTTTCTTGATGCCCACTTCGCTTGGCTCAGCCAGCACGTACGCACCTTTGTTGATGGCATCGAGGCCCGAGATGTCGCCCGCGGTTTTGTGCGGGGCTGCATCACCTTTTGGCAAATATGGCAAGTTTTGACGGCTCAACAACAAGGCCGTTGGGCGGTTGACGTTTTGCAAAGCCACAGCCCAAGCCACAGCGGTTTCGGCGGTGTCGGCGGGGCGCCACACATCGAGGTTGGGAATCAAACGCAACGAGGCGGCGTGCTCGATGGATTGGTGGGTGGGGCCGTCTTCACCCAAACCGATGGAGTCGTGGGTGAACACATGCACCACGCGCTGCTTCATCAACGCGGCCATGCGGATGGCGTTGCGCGAGTAGTCGCTGAAGGTGAGGAAGGTGCCGCCGTAAGGGATGAAGCCGCCGTGCAAGGCCACGCCGTTCATGATGGCGGCCATGCCGAATTCGCGCACGCCGTAGTTGATGTGGCGACCGCCTTGACCGGCTTCGTTCTTCACTACGTGGCCCGCCGCGTCAAAGCGCAGGTTGGGCGTGGACTTGGTGTTGGTCAGGTTCGAGCCGGTCAAGTCGGCGCTGCCGCCCAAAAGTTCGGGCAAGGCGGCGGTGAACGACTCCAACGCCAATTGGCTGGCTTTGCGGCTGGCCACGGTTTCGGCTTTGGTGTGAGCACCGATGACGGTGTCGACCACGGTTTGCGCAAAGTTCTTGGGCAACTCGCCCGCCATGCGGCGCAGCAATTCTTTGGCCAATGCGGGGTGTGCGGCTTTGTACGCGGCGAAAGCGGTTTTCCACTCTGCCTCTTGGGCCTTGCCTTTGGCTTTGGCGTCCCAATCGGCGTACACCTCGGCAGGTACTTCAAACGGGGCGTGGTTCCAGCCGATGGCGGCGCGTGTCAACGCAATCTCTTCAGCGCCCAATGGTTCGCCGTGGGCTTTGGCGGTGTCAGCGCGGTTGGGGCTGCCTTTGCCGATGCTGGTTTTACACACGATGAGCGTGGGCTTGTCTGTGCTCAGTTTGGCGCTGGCAATGGCTTGGCTCACCACTGCGGCATCGTGGCCGTTGATGGGGCCAATCACGTTCCAGCCGTACGACTTGAAACGCTCAGGCGTGTTGTCAGCAAACCAAGGGGCCACTTGGCCGTCGATGGAGATGCCGTTGTCGTCGTACAAGGCGATCAGTTTGTTCAGCTTCCATGCGCCGGCGAGTGAGCACGCTTCGTGGCTGATGCCTTCCATCAAGCAACCATCGCCCATGAAGACGAACGTGTTGTGGTTCACCACGTTGTGGCCGTCACGGTTGAATTCAGTGGCCAAGAGTTTTTCGGCCAATGCCATGCCCACCGCGTTGGTGATGCCTTGGCCCAAGGGGCCGGTGGTTGTCTCGACGCCAGGGGTCACGCCCACTTCGGGGTGGCCAGCGGTTTTGCTGTGCAACACGCGGAAGTTTTTCAACTCGCTCATGGGCAAGTCGTAGCCGGTGAGGTGCAGCAATGCGTAAATCAACATCGAGCCGTGGCCGTTGGAGAGCACAAAACGGTCGCGGTTCAACCACTGAGGGTTGGTCGGGTTGTGGTGCAGATGCTCGCCCCACAAAGCGACGGCCATGTCGGCCATGCCCATTGGCGCGCCAGGGTGTCCTGAATTGGCTTGTTGTACAGCGTCCATTGCCAAGGCGCGAATTGCGCTGGCCATTTGTTGGGTGTTTGCCATGTCAGGCGGCTCCGGTGGGTATGTGAGGGAAAACCACGATTTTAGCGGCCCGCGCTACACAAGCCTGACGGCTGGCTACACTGCCTGTCGATGACGAAAACCCCTGTTTCTGCACCCCTTGCCCAGCCCTGCACCGCCCTGCTTTTGGCGGCGGGCCGTGGCGAACGCATGCGTCCACTGACCGACGCCACGCCCAAACCCCTGTTGCTCGTGCGCGGCAAACCCCTGATGCAATGGGCCATGGAAGGCTTGCAGCGCGGTGGTGTGCGCGATTTGGTCATCAACACCGCGTGGTTGGGCGCGCAAATTCCGCAGCACTTTGGCGCCACATTTGAAGCGCCGGGCCAAGCGCCCATGCGCCTGCACATCTCGCAAGAAGGCGTGGACTTTGGCGGCGCACTAGAAACTGCGGGCGGCATTGCCCGTGCCTTGCCTTGGTTGGCCGACACGTTTTGGGTGGCCGCGGGCGATGTGTTTGCGCCTGAGTTTGAGTTTTCGCCCGAAGCGTTTGCGCGTTTCCAAGCCAGCCCGCAGCTGGCACACCTGTGGCTGGTGCCCAACCCCGCGCACAACGTGGGTGGCGATTTTGGTGTGTCCCCAACGGGTTTGGCGTTGAACTTGCCGAAGTTGACACCGAGCGAGTTGGCCTCCATGCAAGCCGCGCACGCGGCTGTGCGCAGCCCTGCACAGCCCCATGTCAGTGCCGCGCCGCAACCGCGCTACACCTTCAGCACCATTGCTTTGTACAAGCGCGCCTTTTTTGATGCTGCGTGGTGCGACATTCCCGCGGGCAACCCCGCAGGCGTCAAAGCCCCGCTGGCCGCCATGTTGCGCGCCGCGATGGACCAAGGCGCCGTGAGCGCATCGCTCTACACCGGCGCGTGGACCGATGTGGGCACGCCCGAGCGCTTGGCGCAACTCAACGCCGTTTGAACAAGGTAAGACATGACCAAAGCCATTGCCCACGCCCACCTCTACGCCGCGCGTCGCGCACGTCTGGCCGCTCAACTTGGCCGCGAGCAAGGCGAAGGTGGCGTCGCCATCATCCCCACCGCGCCCGAGCAGCAACGCAACCGCGACAGCGACTTTGCGTATCGCCACGACAGTTACTTTTATTACCTGACCGGTTTCACCGAGCCCAATGCGTGGCTCGTGTTGGACGCATCAGGCCACAGCACCGTGTTTTGCCAACCCAAAGATGTGGAGCGCGAAATTTGGGACGGCTACCGTTTGGGCCCTAACGCCGCTGTCGATGCGCTGGGCGTGAACGCCGCACATTCTGTGGCCGAGTTGGACAAACTGTTGCCCAAATTGCTGGAGAACCAGCACACCGTTTGGTACCCGTTTGCGACGCACAAAGGTTTGGAAACGCGCGTAGACGACTGGCTCAACGCCGTGCGCGCGCGTGTGCGCTTTGGCGCGTTGTGCCCCGCGCAGCAGCGCGATGTGTGCGGCCCGCTGGACGAAATGCGCCTCATCAAAGACGCGCACGAACAAGACGTGATGCGCCGCGCCGCGCAGATCAGCGCACAAGCCCACATCCGCGCCATGCAAGCCAGTGCGCGCATGTTGCGTGCGGGCCAAGACGTGCGCGAGTACCACCTAGATGCCGAGTTGCTGCACGAGTTCCGCCTGCACGGTTCGCAGTTCCCTGCCTACACCTCCATCGTGGCCGCGGGTGCCAACGCCTGCGTGCTGCACTACCGCGCCGATGTCGCGCCTGTGCGTGATGGCGAGTTGGTATTGATTGACGCGGGCTGCGAGCTCGATGGCTATGCCTCCGACATCACCCGCACCTTCCCCGCCAACGGCAAGTTCACCGGCCCGCAACGCGACCTGTACAACTTGGTGCTCGCCAGCCAAGACGCCGCGGTGGCAGCAACAAAAGCCGGCGCACGTTTCAACGACCCGCACGATGCAACGGTCAAGGTGCTGGCGCAAGGTTTGTTAGACCTTGGTTTGCTCAACAAAGACAAACACGGCAACGCGCAAGACGTGATCGACAAACGCGCGTATTTTCAGTTTTACATGCACCGCACAGGCCACTGGTTGGGCATGGATGTGCACGACTGCGGCAGCTATGTGGAGCCGACCGAGCTGGGCCAAGTGAGCGAGCGCAAAGATCCGTTGTCGGGCGAGACCATCGTCAATCGACCCAGCCGCATCTTGCAGCCAGGGATGGTGTTGACCATCGAGCCGGGCTTGTATGTGCGCCCCGCAGAGGGTGTGCCCGAGGCGTTTTGGAATTTGGGTATTCGCATTGAGGACGACGCCATCGTCACTTCTGAAGGTTGCGAGCTCATCACGCGTGGGGTGCCGGTTGCGGCTGACGAGATTGAAGCTCTGATGCGTTCTTGATCGTTTGTGCGCTGGTGATTTTTGGCGTTGACGTGGCGGCGAGGTGTGGGTGGCGTGAGCCCGCCCTCCTCAGAGTCTGACGCCTCGATTGCGTCGGTCGGGCTCACGCCACCCACACCTCTTGTTCAACAGAAATATTTCGAGCGCCAACTTCTAGCTTTGGGGTGAGGCGGTGCGTGCGGAGGCGCCATTCTGGCGCGCAGCGACAGTAAGCCGTAGTGCGTACCGCCTCGCTCCAAAGCGGCAGCAACGCCAACGGCAGATGCACGCAATTGGGTGAACCAACCGAGCTGGCTTTTGCGAATAAGTAAAAACCATTGCCACCTGCATACGCACATCCACGGACAAAGTGCCCTAGACACAGGCCTAAAATGAATTCACAAGCCAAGGCGGTGTGCTTTTGCAAAGCACAGCCGCCTTTTGCATAACAAGGAGATTTCTATGGGTTCTAACCACTCACACAACAGCGCTGAAGCACGCGCCGAATTGCGCCGCGCTGCGCTCGAATACCACGAGTTTCCCACCCCCGGCAAAGTGGCGATTCACGCGACCAAGCAGTTGGTCAACCAACACGATTTGGCCTTGGCCTATTCGCCCGGTGTGGCTGCACCTTGTGAAGAGATCGTCAAGGACCCTAACAGCGCTTACAAGTACACCAGCAAGGGTAACTTGGTGGCCGTGATTTCCAACGGCACAGCCGTGTTGGGCTTGGGCGACATTGGCCCACTCGCCTCCAAGCCAGTGATGGAAGGCAAGGGCGTTTTGTTCAAGAAGTTTGCGGGCATTGATGTGTTCGACCTGGAAATTGACGAGAAGAACCTCGACAAATTGGTGGACATCATTGCGGCGTTGGAGCCCACGTTTGGTGGCATCAACCTCGAAGACATCAAGGCGCCTGACTGCTTCTACGTCGAGCGCAAGTTGCGCGAGCGCATGAAGATTCCAGTCTTCCACGACGACCAACACGGCACCGCGATCACCGTGGGCGCGGCGATTTTGAACGGTCTCAAAGTGGCGGGCAAAGACCTCAAGACGGTCAAGCTCGTGACCTCGGGTGCAGGTGCAGCGGCCTTGGCTTGCTTGAACTTGTTGCTCAAGATGGGCATGCCACGCAAGAACATTTTTGTTACTGACTTGGCAGGCGTGGTCTACGAAGGCCGCACCGAGTTGATGGACGAAGACAAGATTCAGTTCGCACAAAAAACCGATGCACGCACCTTGTCGGAAATCATCGACGGCGCTGACGTGTTCTTGGGTCTCTCCGCAGGTGGCGTGCTCAAGCAAGACATGGTCAAGCGCATGGCGGCCAAGCCCATCATCATGGCGCTGGCCAACCCCAACCCCGAAATCACCCCCGAAGATGTGAAGGCCGTGCGCGACGATGCGATCATCGCCACCGGTCGCAGCGACTATCACAACCAAGTGAACAACGTCCTCTGTTTCCCCTACATCTTCCGCGGCGCGTTGGACGCCGGCGCTTCCACCATCACCGATGAGATGGAAATTGCAGCGGTCTACGCGATTGCCGAGTTGGCGCAAGCCGAGCAAAGCGAAGTGGTGGCCGCGGCTTATGCCGGTGAGAGCCTGGCGTTTGGCCCGGAGTACCTCATTCCCAAACCTTTCGATCCACGTCTGATGATGAAGATCGCGCCTGCTGTGGCCAAAGCCGCCGCAGACAGCGGTGTGGCCACGCGCCCGATTCAAGACATGGATGCCTACATTGAGAAGCTGCAAGGCTTTGTGTACGCGTCGGGTTCCATCATGAAGCCCATTTACGCCGCCGCCAAGCGCGCGACCAAGAAGCGCGTGTGCTTTGCCGAAGGCGAAGAAGAACGCGTGTTGCGTGCGGTACAAATCGTGGTGGACGAGGGCTTGGCTCAGCCAACACTGATTGGCCGCCCCGCCGTGATTGCGCAGCGCATTGAGAAATTTGGTTTGCGCCTGAAAGAAGGCGTGAACTACCAAGTGGTCAACGTCGAGCAAGACCACCGCTACCGCGATTTCTGGCAAACCTATTACAAGCTCACCGCCCGCAAAGGCGTGACCGAGCAGTTGGCCAAGATCGACATGCGCCGCCGTTTGTCGCTCATCGGCACCATGATGTTGCACAAAGGCGAGGTGGACGGCTTGATCTGCGGCACGTGGAGCACCCCGCTCACCCACTTGAAATACGTGAATGAAGTTATTGGCAATCGCAAAGGCGTCAGCACCTATGCCGCCATGAACGGTTTGTTGTTGCCCGATCGCCAAGTGTTCTTGGTGGACACCCACATCAACTACGATCCCACGGCCGAGCAGTTGGCTGAGATCACGGTCATGGCCGCTGAAGAAATGCGCCGTTTTGGTATCCAACCCAAAGCCGCTTTGCTGTCGCATTCCAACTTTGGCAGCAGCGACCAGCCTTCGGCCATCAAGATGCGCGAAACCTTGGCCTTGGTCAAAAAGAAGGCACCTTGGCTCGAAATCGACGGCGAAATGCACGGCGACAGCGCCTTGGACGGTGCTGCCCGCGCCGCCCACATGCCCGACACAACCCTGATTGGCGATGCCAATTTGTTGGTCTTGCCCAATTTGGACTCAGCCAACATTGCCTACAACCTGCTCAAAACAGCGGCTGGCGGCAATATCGCGATTGGCCCAGTGCTCTTGGGCGCCGCCAAGCCTGTGCACATCTTGACCGCGAGCACCACGGTGCGCCGTATCGTCAACATGACCGCCCTCACGGTGGCGGACGCCAGTGCCGTGCGATAAAGCAGGCTTTTTCTATCAAAATTAGCTAATTTTGGTTAAATAACCCCTCAAGGGCCCCCCAGAAATGGACGGGGCCCTTGCTTTTTTGTTTCAATTCGAAGACACTTGCGCTTCCAATTTTCGGGTTAACCCGAACTAGAAACGAATACACCCCATGCCACTGCGTACCGTCAAAACCAATATCGTCCAGTCCATCCGCGCTTTCCGCGTGCCTGATTTGCAAGAAGCCGCTCAAGGCCTTGGCCACCACTTTTTGTATGTGAACTTGGCCCAAGCCCAAAGCAAGCAAGACATCTTGGACATCATTTCCAAAGAATTCAACTTGGCCGCTTCAGCCAGCAAAAACTTTGACTCTTTGTACGACGGCATGACCGACCCCCTGCACAAGTCGGGCCCTCAGCCTGGCTTCATTTTGGTGTTGGAGCACATTCCTGCACACGCCAAGTTTGACAAAGAAGCACGCGAGCAGCTGTTGGACATCTTCCGCGAAGCCGCAGATTACTGGTCTGACCGCAAAGTGGCGTTCCGTTGCTTCTACTCTTTCTCCGTGGCCCGCGTGCCTTCGGCTGAAAAAGCAGGCGTGGCCGCTGAAGGCATCGAGTTGCTCGAAGAAGGCGAAAAAATGCCAACCGACAAACTGGTGGATGTCTCGCCCATGGCCTTGCGTATGAGCAGCCCGTTCAATGCGGGCTACTGGCAAACAGCGGCTTAATCAGCTGGCTACTTAAACAAAACCCGTCGCAGGTCACTGCTGACGGGTTTTTTGTTTCTTGCGTGTGTTGAACACACCTGTGCGGCATGTTGACCGCGGTGTGCTTTACAGGCTTTGAACCAGTGCCACGTATTCAGCCACAGGCACTTCTTCGGCTCGGCGTTGCACATCGAAGTGGCCTGCAAAATTGCGCGCTTCTAGCCAGCGGCCCAAGGTGTGGCGCAGCAGTTTGCGGCGTTGGCTGAACGCAGTTTTCACCATCTCCTCCATCAGCTTGACGTCAATTTGTGGTGGCTCGGCCAGTGGCACCATGCGCACCACGGCGCTGTCCACGCGGGGCGGTGGATCGAACGATTCGGGGGGCACGAACAACACGTCTTCCATGTCATAGCGCCATTGCAGCATCACGCTCAAGCGGCTGTAGTCGCCGTTGCTGGGTGTGGCCACCATGCGGTCAATGACTTCTTTTTGCAGCATGAAGTGCTGGTCTTGCACCACGTTCACATGCTCCAGCAAGTGAAACAAGATGGGCGACGAGATGTTGTAGGGTAAGTTCCCCACCACGCGCAGCTTGGGCACATTCAAATCGGCGGCGAGTTGGGTGAAGTCCACGCGCAACACGTCTGACTCAATCACATTCAAGTGCGGGTGTTCGCGCAGGCGCACCGCCAAATCGCGGTCAAGTTCAATGACGTTGAGCTTGCCCAAGCGCTCAACCAAGGGTTGTGTGAGCGCGGCCAAGCCGGGGCCAATTTCAACCATGGGATCGCCCGGTTGCGGGTTGATGGCATCCACGATGCCTTCAATGATGGCGCCGTCGGTTAAGAAGTGTTGGCCGAAGCGCTTGCGTGCAATGTGTTTCAAAGTGGGCTCTGTTTATTGCGGTGCGTCGCGGTATTCCACATAAGCGCGGCCACGCACTTCTTGGGCCCACAGTTGGTAGGTCTCGTCAAACTTTTTCTCGCGCAAATTGTTACGCGCCATGTCGCGCAACTCGCGTTCGCTGATGGGGGCTTCCCGGCGCTCCATCACTTGAATGAGGTGAACACCAAAGCGAGACACTGTGGGGTCTGCAATTTGGCCCAGCTGAAGTTTGTTCATCACCTCTTCAAACTCTGGCACAAACATGCCGGGCGACACCCAGCCCAAATCGCCACCGTCAGGGCCGCTGGCGTCTTGCGAGTGTTCGCGTGCGAGCTTGGCGAAATCAGCTTTACCGGCTTCGATTTGACGTTTGTATTCAGCCAGTTGCGCGCGTGCTGTGGTTTGGCTCAGTTGACCGCCCGGGCGCAGCAAGATGTGGCGAGGGTGGGTTTGCGTGACCGTCACCACACCGCTGGCGCGTTTGTTGACCAGCTTCAACACATGGAAACCTGCGCCGGAGCGCACGAGGGTGGTATCACCCACGTTCAGATTTTTGGTGGCGTCGACAAACAGGGTGGGATAACGGCTGGCCGGACGCAGGCCCATCGAGCCGCCTTTGTCGCGCTCGGCACCGTCGGAGAACTCCTTGGCGACACGCGCCAAATCGTCACCGCGCTTGAGGTGTGCGAGTGCGGTTTGGGCTTTGGTTTGCAAGGCCGCAACTTCTGCATCGGTCGATTTCTCGGACACTGCTACCAAGATGTGGCCCAGCTCAATGTCGGGGTTGGTGCCCATGCTGGCGTTTTGACGATCGCGAATGGCTTGGTCAATTTCAACATCACTCACCTTGATGCGGCCAGGCACGTTGCGCTCGGTCAAGCGTTGCAGGGTGACTTGGTCTTTCAGATCTTGGCGAAGGCTCGCTGCGCTGGTGCCTTCCTTGTGCAATTTGGCATGCAGCGCCTCGACCGACAGTTGGTTTTGTGCAGCCATGCGTTGCTCGGCTTGGTCGATCGAGGCATCCTCAACCGTGACGCCGACCTCTTTGGCAAATTGGAGCAAAGCCTTTTCTGTGATGAGTCGTTCAAGGCTGCTTTTCAACAACTCTGCTTGTGATGGCAGCGGTTTCTTTTGTTCGCGTAATTGCTGTTCAAGCAGTGATGCACGACGATTCACGTCATGGTTGGTGATGGGTTGTGCATCGACGACGGCCACGATGTAGTCCAAGCCAGAAACTGTGTTCGTTTTGGGGGCTTGAGCCCAAGCGCCTGAGCATGCACAGGCCATCACCAGCCATGCAAGAGATGACTGACGGACAAGTCGTGAAATGAAAGAAAACATGGTCATCATCAATCGTAATTGCCGAAACGGCTGGGGGTCATGGAGGGTTGTCGCAAGGGTTGATAGCGCGGCACATTGCTGCGCAGCGAGCCCATGGCGTTGGTGCCAATGCGGGAGAAGCCGACAAACTCAAGTTGGAACAACAAGCGTTGGCGCGCCAAGCCGTCGGTCACTTGCAAGCGCTCGGCCACCACGCGGCTGAGCCAGCAGCCTGCATCGTATTCGAAGCCGATGACGGATTCGACCATCTTCTTGTCGAGCGGGTTGTAGTTCAAGCGTGCCACGCTGTACCAACGGCCTTCGCCCAAGCCGCGTCCTTCGCCGCCGTTGACATCGGCACCGCCCCACAGGTCATGCAAGGGCCATTGCCAGCCGAGGTCGACTTGTCGAGCAACATGGGTGCCCAGTTCGTCGTTTTCTGTGCGATAGGCAGCATTGATGACGCGGTAAGAGCCAGGGTTGTAGCGGCCACTGACCACGCGGCGTAGGAGGTTATCTGTCTTTTGGTTGTACTGAACGGTGGTGTCCACAGCCCAAGCGCGGTTCAACGCCACAGAGGCGCCGGCCAACAAATCGCTGATACCGGTCTTGCCTGTCGGGTCGTCGGGCATGGTGACGTTTTGTTCTTTCATGCGCAGACGTTGGGCCAAACCAAAGCGTGCCCCTTCGGCACCCGTCTCAGGGTCAATGAAACGTGAGGTGGCACCCAAAGTCAGCAGCTTGCTGTCGGAGATGCGGTCATAGCCACCAAATGCGTTCTCCGTGAAGATGCTCGCAAAGTTAAACGAGTTGCCGCCCGAGTCGTAGTTGGGCAGGTAGTTCTGGTCGCGGTACGGGGTGTACACGTAAAAGGCGCGTGGCTCTAACGTTTGAACCCAAGCGCGGTCAAACAAGCGCGTCGACTTTTCGTAGGCCACGCCAGCGTCCAAGCTGAAAGTGGGGACGCTGACGCTGGCGCCGCGTTGGCCTTCGTGACCGGTGTAAAACGGGTTGCTGGTGGGCAAGCCGCCGCTGAATTGGTAGCTTCGACTGTTGAGCTGAAACTTCGGCGTGAGGTAACCAAACGGTGTGGTGAACGGTCGGCTGATTTGTGCCAATGCCACCGCGCGGTCCGCGTTGGGTGCGCAGGCGGAACGGTAACTGGTGCCGTTCAAGCATTCGTAATTACGGTTAGATTCGAAGCGCGTCAAATCGCCGTCCACGCTGAAATCAAAGCCACCGACGTTGAGGCGTTGCATGCGTGCAGTGAATTGCGGCACGCGGTCAAACGGGCGGGTGATTCGGTTGCCAATAGGGTTCGCCAAGTCTTGCAAGGTTTGCCACATTTGTGTGCGAACCGCTGTGGTGTAAATGCCGTTGGTCCAATTCAAGCCCGCATCGTTGGACAGCAAGCGTTGAACACCCGTGCCGCCAATGAGGGCGAAATCTTTCCAGTAATCATCATCGCTGACGCGGTTGAGGTTCACGTTCAGTCCCAGCGCGCCGCCGGCAAAACCGGGGTTCACCAAGCCTACATGCGAGTACTGCATGCCCCATCGACGCGCGCCATCGCGCAGGGCATCTTTTTCCATGTAGTCAAAGCTCATTTGGCCTTGAAATGGGGCTTGCAAGGGCGGCAGGCCTTCGAGGTAACGCAGCTCGGTACCCAGCCGAATCCCGCGGTTACTCCAATAGGTGGGAGTAAACGTGATGTCGCGGTTTGGGGCTAAGTTCCAGTAGTAGGGCTGCGTGTATTCCAAGCCGCCAATGTTGTCTACACCAATCGTGGGCGGTAGCAGACCCGACTTGCGCTCATCGCTGAGCGGGAAGTCAATCGATGGCACGGGCAAGATTGGCACGTCTTTGAACCGCAACGAGGCGCCTTCGGCCAAACCGACGTTGCGGTCTGTGTCTAGGGTGATCTTGTCGCCTTTGAAGAACCAGTCAGGTGTCCAGCTCGGTCCGGGCTTGCGTTGGCAGGTGGTGAAGTCAGCCTTGTGCAGCACCGTGTTGGCGGGGTCAATGAAGTCGATGCGTTCAGCCTTGCCGTACGCTTTGTTTTTCAAGAGTTGGTAGTTGGGCTGCGTGAAGAAGCCTTCAAACGCATCCAGATGAATATCGAGCGCGGGGCCTTGGTACACGTTGCCCGCACGGTTGATGTAAACATTGCCGCGCGCTTTGGCGAAGTCCTCAACTTGGTCGTAATCGACCTGGTCCGCCTTGAGCAGCAAGTCGCCCCGTCGAATCGAGACTTGACCGTCCAACACCGTTTGCAGGTCAGGGCGGCCATTGAGAGAATCGCTTTGCAAGAATGTGGGCAATTGCTTGCGCGTGTCGTCCAAAATCAGCTCTTGCAACAAGCTGCTGGGCTTGAGTGACAAAGGCGGCGAATTCACCGTTTGTGCGTGCGAGGTCAGCGTGTTGCCCAAGAGGCCAAATGTGAGCCACGACAGTGCGCGTATTTGGCGGTGAAAAAGAGGCAACAACATGAACGCAGGTCAACCCAAGGCTGGTTTGTAGAATTTAGATTATCCATGAGCACACCCACTATTTCTCAGCCTTCGGGCACATCCTCCGTTGCGTCGTCACATGCACCCATTGAATGGGCGCAGCCGGAGCGTCAAGCGTCCTTTCACCAGTGGCTAGACGCCCAAGCCAGCGCCCACGGCGTGTTGCCCGCCACCGTGCGTGCGGCGTCGGCAGACGCGAGCTTTCGGCGCTATTTCCGCGTTGACACGGCCAGCGGCTCGTGCATCGTCATGGACGCCCCGCCCGACAAAGAAAACTGCGAACCCTTTGTGCGCATCGCGCGCTTGATGCTCGACGCAGGTCTGTATGCCCCGCGCATCTTGGCGTGGGACGAGCCGCAAGGCTTCATGTTGCTCGACGACATCGGTTCGCAAACCATGATGGACGTCATTCACCGCGACGACCCGCAAGCCAACCACGACCTGTACATGCGCGCTTTGGATGCCTTGTTGACCTTGCAGCAAAGCAGCCGCCCCGGCGTGCTGCCCGCGTATGACGAAGCCCTGTTGCAGCGCGAGTTGTCGCTCTTTCCCGATTGGTACCTCACCCAGCACCGCCAGCTGCACATCGACAGCACCCAGCGCGAGATGTTGGACAAGACCTTCCAAACCATCGTGCAACGCAACTTGGCCGCGCCCAGTGTGTACGTGCACCGCGACTTCATGCCGCGCAATTTGATGATGCCGCACGACCCAGCCGAACAGCGCTTGGGCGTGCTCGACTTCCAAGACGCGGTCTACGGCCCCATCACCTACGACATCGCCAGCCTCATGCGCGATGCGTTTTTGACGTGGGAAGAAGACGTGGTGCTCGACGTGACCATTCGCTATTGGGAACGCGCGCGCAAGCTCGGCCTGATGGACTTTGAAGATTGGCACAACGACTTCGGCGCGTTCTACCGCGCTGTGGAGTGGATGGGCCTGCAACGCCACCTCAAAGTGGCCGGCATCTTTGCGCGTCTCACCCTGCGCGATGGCAAACCCAAATACTTGGCCGACGCACCGCGCTTCATCAACTACATCCGCTCGACCGCGAGCCGCTACACCGAGCTCACGCCCTTGCTGCGCTTGATAGACAAGATTGAAGGCACGGAGCCTGCCATCAGCTTGGCCTTTCCGCGTTTGAACGGGCGCAGCTAAGGTGGCGCGTTTTTACTGCCCCCTGCCCTTGGTCTCTGGCCAAATGGTTGACTTGCCCCCCACCGCCGCCCGCCATGTGCAGGTGCTGCGCATGCAGCCCGGCCACACGTTGACGCTGTTTAACGGCGAAGGCGGCGAGTTCACCGCCGAGGTGCAACACATGGGCCGCAACGATGTGCGCGTGGTCGTCGGCGACCACCGTGACGTGGAGTGCGAAGCGGCGGTTCAAGCCCACCTCGCTGTGGGCATGCCCGCCAACGAGCGAATGGACTGGCTCGTGGAAAAAGCCACCGAGCTGGGCGTGCACCGCATCACCCCGTTGATGACCGAGCGCAGCGTGGTGCGTCTCACCGGCGAACGCGCCGAAAAGAAACAAGCCCATTGGCAAGCCGTGGCTGCGAGTGCAAGCGAACAGTGTGGCCGCAACCGCGTGCCCGTCATCGATTTGCCCGAGCGCTTAGACGCGTGGCTGGCGCGTCAAACCGCGCAGGCCGAGGTGGTGCATGGGGTCTTGTCGCTTCACGCGAGCACGCAGCCTTTGGGCGTTTTACGTGACGGCGCTTCGGCCAGTGCAAAGACATGGGTCTTGCTCAACGGCCCAGAAGGCGGTTTGACCGATGCCGAAGACGCGGCTGCCCGCGCCAAAGGCTTTGCTCCAGTGAGCTTGGGCAAACGCGTGTTGCGCGCCGAGACGGCCGCCCTAGGGGCGCTGGCGCTGCTGACCTTGGCCTAATCTTGGACTAGTGGGCGTTTAAGACCGCTCAAACTTAAACACCGCCGTACCCGCCAACAAGTTGGGCCACGTGTCCACACGCTGCCCGTCTTGCAAGCCAAATGCATCGGTGACTTGCAAGCCGTTTTTCTCGGCCAACACCTCAAAGTCTTTGAATGTGCCCACGCGAATATTGGGCGTGTCGTACCACTGGTAGGGCAAGCGCTTGGTCACGGGCATACGCCCTTGCAAAATGCTCAGGCGGTTGGGCCAATGCGCAAAGTTGGGGAAAGCGACGATGCCGGTTTTGCCCACGCGTGCGGTTTCGCGCAGCATGGTTTCGGCGTTGCGCAAGTGTTGCAAGGTGTCGATTTGCAGCACCACGTCAAACGACTGGTCGGCAAACACGCTCAAGCCCAAATCGAGGTTGAGTTGCAATACGTTCACGCCGCGTTGCACGCAAGCGTGCACATTGGTGTCGTCCAGCTCCACGCCGTAGCCGGTGCAAGTTTTGTGTTGTTGCAGGTGAGCGAGTAATGCGCCGTCGCCGCAGCCGAGGTCGAGCACGCGGCTGCCTTGGGGCACCAGCGCGGCAATGGCTTTCAAAGTGCTATTCGTCATGCGGCAACTCCTGTGGCCAGCTCTTGGCCGATGCGCGCAAAGTACGAGCGCACCACGTTCATGTAGCGGGCATCGTCGAGCAAGAAGGCATCGTGGCCGTGCGGCGCGTCAATTTCGGCGTAGCTCACATCGCGTTGGTTGTCGAGCAAGGCTTGCACCATCTCGCGGCTGCGTGCGGGCGAAAAGCGCCAATCGGTGGTGAAGCTCACCAACAAAAACTTAGCCGCTGTGCGCGCAAACGCCGCTGACAAATTGCCGCCGTAGGTGCGTGCAGGGTCGAAGTAGTCCAGCGCGCGGGTGATGAGCAAATAGGTGTTGGCGTCAAAGTACTCGCTGAACTTGTCGCCTTGGTAGCGCAGGTAGCTTTCGATTTGGAACTCCACATCTTGTGTCGTGTACAAATAATCTCGCGTCGCGTCGCCCGCCGCTAGGCCGCCCTGAGGCGGGCGAGCCCCCTCGAGGGGCAGCGAATCACGCGTAGCGGAGAGCGTGGGGGCACGTAATCGTCGGCCGAACTTTTCGTTCATCACATCGTCGCTCAGATACGTGATGTGGCCCACCATGCGGGCGATGCGTAAACCGCGTTGCGGCACAACACCGTGCTCGTAAAAGTGGCCTGCATGAAAGTCGGGGTCGGTCACGATGGCGCGACGCGCCACTTCGTTGAAGGCGATGTTTTCAGCCGTCAAGTTAGGCGCGCTGGCCACCACCACGGCATGACGCACGCGGTCTGGGTATTGCAGCGTCCAGCTCAAGGCTTGCATGCCGCCCAAGCTGCCGCCCAACACGGCGGCGAGTTGGGTGATGCCCAAGCGGTCGAGCAACAAGGCTTGCGCGTTCACCCAGTCTTCCACCGTGACCACGGGGAAGTCTGCGCCGTACACCTTGCCGGTGTCGGGGTTTGAGTGCATGGGGCCGGTGGAGCCAAAGCAAGAGCCGAGGTTGTTCACGCCGATCACAAAGAACTGGTTGGTGTCCACGGGCTTGCCTGGGCCAATCATGTTGTCCCACCAGCCTTCGCTCTTGTCTTGGCCTTCGTACACGCCTGCGACGTGGTGCGAGGCGTTGAGCGCGTGGCATACCAACACGGCGTTGGAGCGGTCAGCATTTAAGGTGCCGTAGGTCTCAAAGGCGAGGGTGTAGTCGCGCAGGCTGGCGCCACTTTGCAGGCTCAGCACTTCGGGGAAGTGCATGGCTTGCGGTGTGGCAATCATGGGTTTCGTTGTCATGGTCATTCACCGATCGGGCGCAAGTGTTTGCCTGCAATGCCCGCGAGTTCAAACATGGTCACTTGGTCTTTGCCAAACACGGGTTTGAGTTTGGCATCGGCATTGATGGCGCGCTTGTTGGTCGCGTCTTGCAGGCCGTTGGCCTTGATGTAGTCCCACAACTTTTTGATCACCTCGGTGCGCGCCACGGCTTCTGCACCAATCACGTTGGCCAAGTCGGCGCTGGGCAGATAGCCCGCTGTGACTTTGCGAGGTGCTTTGGGCTTGGCCACTTTTTCGGCTTTCGCCTTGGTGGCCTTCGTGGTTTTGGCAGGCACTTTTTTGCCAGCGGCTTTGATGAGTGCGTTGGTCGTGGGCGTCTTGCCGCCTTTGGCTGGGTACTTGCTGGTGCGTGGTTCGAACGCAAAGTTCACTTTGCCCGCTTCGGCATCCCACTGCAAGAACGCTTTGAACGAGCGGCGTGTGCGCATGGACACAAACTTGTCGAGCAAATCGGTTTTGCCCTCAGACAAGAGTTTGACCATTTGCTCGCGCTCTACCGGCTGCTGCAAGATGATCTTGCCGCTTTTGAAGTCGCAGCTCGGTGTGGCTTGTGCGTGTGTGGGCACGGCTTTGCTACATACGTAGTTGCTGCCGTGTTCGTGCACGGGGCTGCCGCACTTGGGGCAGTTGCCCAAGCTCTCGGCATCGCCGAATTCGACGATCTCGCCAGAGTCTGCGCCGTCGTCACCAAAGTCGAATTCGAGTTTCCAGTTTTGGTCTTCTTCGCTGTACTTGAGTGCAATCTCAGCCGTGAATGGCCAGCCCGCTTTGGAGCGGAAGCCGTCGAGTGGGCCAATTTTTTTGTTGGTCAAAAACTCTTCCACTTCAGCCGCGTCAAAGGTGCGGCCGCCTGGAATTTTGCTGATCGAGAAGCCGCAACCTGCGCCGCTTTCGCCCGAGTCAGAGGCGCTGCCGTCTTTACCCACGCAGGCGTAGCGGCGGTAGTTTTCTTTCACCACGCCGCCGCACTTGGGGCATGGTGTTTTCAAGGTGGCGTAGTCACCGGGGATGGTGTCGCGGTCAAACTCTTTGGCTTTTTTGACGATGTGTTCCGTCATCTCGGCAATCTCGCGCATGAAGGCTTCGCGGCTGAGTTGGCCGTGTTCCATTTGCGAGAGTTTGTATTCCCAACCGCCCGTGAGTTCAGGCTTGGACAACTCTTCCACACCCAAGCCGTGCAGCAGCGTGAACAGCTGAAACGCCTTGGCGGTTGGAATCATCTCGCGGCCATCGCGGATGATGTATTTCTCGTTGATCAAACCTTCGATGATGGCCGCGCGCGTGGCGGGCGTGCCCAAGCCTTTTTCTTGCATGGCTTCGCGCAGCTCGTCGTCTTCCACCAACTTGCCAGCGCCTTCCATCGCGCCCAGCAGCGTGGCTTCGCTGTAGCGTGCCGGTGGGCGGGTCTTCAGGCCTTTGGCGTCGACCGACGCGTTCTTGGCGGTTTCGCCTGCTTTCAAGGCCACGAGGGTTTTGCCGTCTTCATCGTCTTCGGCTTTGTCAGCCTCGGCTTCTTTGCCGTAAATCGCCATCCAACCGGGGTTGACCAACACCTTGCCTTCGGTGCGGAAAGCGTGGTCTTTGCCCGCAGCTTTGACGGTGCTGATGCGGGTGGTCACCATGTATTCAGCGCTGGGGAAGAACACTGCCATGAAGCGGCGCACCACCAAGTCGTACAGCTTTTGCTCGGCTTCAGACAAACCGCTGGGTGCTTGCAGGGTCGGGATGATCGCAAAGTGATCGCTGACCTTTTTGTCGTCAAACACGCGCGGAATTTTGCGCACGTAGTTGTTGTTCAGCGCCACGGTGGCGTGTTGCTCTAAGTGCTTCATGCCGCTGTCGGCGAGCATGGTGAAGGTGTCTTTCACCACGGCCACATAGTCTTCGGGCAAGTGGCGTGAGTCGGTACGGGGATAGGTCAGCGCCTTGTGGCGTTCGTACAAGCTTTGCGCCAAGGCCAAGGTGGTTTTGGCCGAGAAGCCAAAACGGCCGTTGGCCTCGCGTTGCAGCGAGGTCAGGTCAAACAAGCTGGGGCTGGCTTTGGTGGTGGGTTTGCTCTCTTCCGTCACCGTGGCTTGCTGGTTGCGCACGGCATCGGCAATGGCCAAGGCTTCGGCTTCGCTCCACACGCGGTCGTGTTTTTTCTCGGCGTCGTCCGCGTCTTTTTTGTGTTCGGGGTTGAACCACTTGGCGGGGTAGCTGCCAGCGGCCACTTGGAAGGAGGCGTGGATTTCCCAAAAGTCACGGCTGACGAACTTGCGAATTTGCTCTTCGCGTTCCACCACCACCGACAAAGTTGGCGTTTGCACACGGCCCACGGTGGTCAAGAAGAAACCACCTTCGCGTGAGTTGAACGCAGTCAACGCGCGTGTGCCGTTGATGCCCACCAGCCAATCCGCTTCAGAGCGGCTGCGTGCCGCGTCGGCCAAGCCTTGCATTTGTTGTTGCGTGCGCAGGTTGTCAAAGCCGTCGCGAATGGCTTGCGGGGTCATCGACTGCAACCACAGGCGCTTCACAGGTTTGTCGAGTGGCTTTTTGCCGCCTGCGTATTGCTCGATCAAACGGAAGATCAATTCACCTTCGCGGCCCGCGTCACAGGCGTTGATGAGGGTGGTCACGTCTTTGCGTTTGGCCAGTTTCACCACGGCGTTCAAACGGCTCTTGGTTTTTTCGACGGGCTTCAAGTCAAAGTAAGGTGGCACGACGGGCAAGTTGGCAAAGCTCCACTTGCCGCGCTTCACATCAAATTCTTCGGGCGCTTGGATTTCGACCAAGTGGCCCACGGCGCTGGAGACCACATAGGTGTCGCTCTCAAAATGGTCGTCGTGTTTTTCGAACTTCCCCGCCACAGGCGTGAGTGCGCGCACGATGTCTTGCGCGACCGAAGGTTTTTCGGCAATCACGAGGGTTTTGCTCATTTCAAAGTTCCTTAAAAACTGACCAC
>Ga0213920_1000569_pt1 | contig 27125 bp, 33 predicted proteins | sample McNCre1117MG_FD_161054 | JGI IMG/M metagenome (GOLD analysis project Ga0213920, IMG submission 161054) | Freshwater microbial communities from McNutts Creek, Athens, Georgia, United States - 11-17 MG | ecosystem: Environmental > Aquatic > Freshwater > Creek | place: USA: Georgia | collected...
ATAGTAGATAAAACCACCAGTTTTTACGTTAGTGATTCACAAAGCATAGTTGTTACCAGTGGTGTTTCAAATGCACTAGAATTAGTGGCTACTTACGAGTCTATTACTTAATAGGGGGCTTTTATGTCCATTAAGTATAGTGGCAGTTATTTATCTAATGGTCAAGTAACTGGTTTAAATGGCCCTGTTACCACAGTAGAATACCTAGTAGTTGCTGGTGGTGGTTCTGGATCAGCCGCAGTTGGCCCCTCCTATCCCGGCCCCGGAGGCGGCGCAGGCGGTTTGTTGCAAGGTTCTGGTTATCCCATAGTTGCTGGAACAGCGATTACTGTTACTGTTGGTGCTGGTGGAACCGGAGGAATATACCCAAATCCTGGTTCAAGTGGAGGAAATTCAGTGTTTGGTAACATCACTTCAGTTGGAGGAGGTGCTGCTAGCGGAGGCGTTGGTGGATCGGGTGGTGGTAATGGTTCTGGTAGTACACCAGGGCAAGGAAATAACGGGGCTTCATCCGGTTATAATAATGCAGGTGGAGGCGGAGCAGGTTCAGCAGCACCAAGTATTAGCAATGCTAGTGGTATTGCGCTTGGCGGGGCAGGATTGGTTTCAAATATTACCGGTTTGGCTGTTCAATATGCTGGTGGCGGTGGCGGTGGTTGTGCGGCGGCGTATTCATCGGCTCCTGCTGTAGCCCTTGGAGCGGCTGGTGGGGGCAATGGTGGTTTAGCTACAAGTTCGTTGCCAACAACAGGTTTGGCTAATACGGGTGGTGGCGGTGGCGGTGGCAGTGCTAATGGGTCTGTTGGACAAAACGGAGCATCAGGCGGCTCGGGCATCGTAGTCATCCGCTACCCAAGTTATCTAGCCCCAGCCGTATCAACCACTGGAAGCCCACAAACTTATGTAGCAGGAAACTGGCGCGTTTATGTGTTTACAGCCAGTGGCACAATAACTTTTTAAGGTGAATAAATGGCTCGAGGAATTTTTACCTTAAAGCAACAATTGCAAGGTATTAGAGAAAAATCTTGGACAACGCCCTCTGCCTATTCTGGATTGTTTAATGGTGCCAGCCAAACTTTAACTATTACAACTGGAACAACTACTACCATTCCCAGTGGAAATGATTTGTATACTATTGAGGCTTGGGTTAACCCAACTTATCTTGCAAATCAATATCATCCAATTATTGGTTGGGGAACTTTTGGCACAACAAAAGCAGTTAATGCTGTAAAGATTGAATATATATCATCAACCGAAACTAGAATTACTAACTATTGGTGGGGCAGTGATTTAAGCAGTAGTAATTGTTTTAGTTTGGGATTGATGGTAGGCAATTGGACTCATGTTGCCTGCACTTTTGATGGAACAACCAGAAGAATATTTTGTAATGGTAATTTAGTTGCTAGTGATACACCAACTGGACATAATGTAACAAATGTTAATCCTGTAATAATTGGTGGAGATAATACAGCTTATTTTACAGGATATATATCTAATATGAGGGTTGTAAAAGGTGTAGCAGTTTATACTGCAAATTTTACACCTCCAACAGGCCCATTAACCGCAATTAACGGAACCTCAATTCTTACGCTACAAAACTCTACTTTTATTGATAATAGCAGCAATGCTTTTGCATTTACAAACAACAATACTGTAACCACAGCAATTGTTACACCATTTAGAGCACTTCAAACCCCAGCAGTAGACTACCTTGTTGTTGCCGGTGGTGGAGGTGGTGGATCCGAGGCAGGAGGCGGAGCGGGAGGCTTACTTCAAGGATCTGTTCCTGTTGCCACAGGATCTGCAATAACGGTAACAGTTGGTAGTGGTGGTGCGGCCGCTACAAATGGTCAAAATTCTGTTTTTGGAAGTATAGCCGCGACTGGTGGCGGTGGTGCGGTTGATGCTAGTGCAACAGGAGCCAATAGTGGTGGTTCTGGTGCAGGAGGAGGTAGTGTATCATCTACTAAAGGTCAAGGTACTTTTGGACAAGGCAATGCCGGTGGTGCTGGCGCTAATATCAATTCTGCCGGAGGCGGAGGTGGTGCCGGAACTGCGGGATTACCTGCAATTTCTGGAGTCGGTGGTAACGGTGGCGCCGGCATATCTTCTGCTATTAGTGGAACACTTACGGCATATGCAGGCGGAGGTGGGGGATCTGGTTATACAGGCACACAAGGAATCGGTGGTGTGGGCGGCGGTGCTGCCGGGGTTTACCTTGCAACAGCAAACACCGGAACACCAAATACTGGCGGAGGGGGTGGTGGCAGATGGGGAAGTCCCGGCGGAGCAGGCGGCTCCGGTATTGTCATCGTGTCATACCCTGACATATACGCTGCCGCAGCCGCAACCACTGGTAGTCCTGTGGTCAGCACCAGCGGGTCGGGAAGTATTGGATTTGGATTAAGCGGTAAAAACGATTCCACCCAAGAAAACTCATATTTGAATATAACAGGAGTTCCAAACCTAACTGGAGATTTTACTGTTGAGTTTTGGTACTATTTAACAGGAACTACTGGTTATCAAGCGTTGATTAGTAATTATACAACGTCAACCACTACTACTTGTTTGTATATTACAACTGGAAACAATTCATCCGGAATAAGTTGCGGTATTGGCAACGGTTCTACTGAAGTCAATCTATTTAATGCATCATCTTTAGTGAGGAATACTTGGTATCACGTTGCAATATCTAGATCAGGCAGCACTGTTAGAGGGTATGTAAATGGAACGCTTAATGGAACAGCAACAAGTTCTGCGTCAATAACTGGAAGTCCTTATGCTCTTGGGTCTTACCCCGGAAATTATGCCGGTATTTATCCTCTTCAAGGTTATATTTCTAACGTAAGAATTGTTAATGGAACCGCGCTTTACACAAGTAATTTTACTCCGTCCACAATACCTTTAACCCCAATTTCCGGTACGGTGTTGTTAATAAATACAGTTTCTGGGGCGCCATTTATTGATGGGTCCTCAAATAATTCAAGTGTTATTAGATCTTCCGGAACAGGCGGGGCTGGGCTTTCTTTACCTGCCTGGAACCAAGCCAGCCCATTTGCAACAGGTTTGGGATATAAGAACCGTGTGTACACTTATAATAGCAGTGGCACAATAACCTTCTAAGGATTTTAAGATGAGTCAATATTTAGGAGGTTTTTTAAGCACAAACTTTAATCCTATGCGGGATCAAAAAACTAGTAGTGTAGAATACTTAGTAGTTGCTGGTGGTGGTTCAACCTCAGGCATTAACAATAATAATAACGGTAATGGCGGTGGAGGCGGCGGAGGTGTTTTAGCCGCAAATAATTATATTATTGTGCCAGGAACTACTATTACTGTTACTGTAGGTGCTGGTGGTGCGGCTGGAGCAACAAATACTAATGGAAATAATGGATCTATTTCTGTATTTGGTTCTATAATCGCAACAGGTGGTGGATACGGCGGCGCTACTGCTGCAAGTTATGCTGGTAGCGGTGGCGGTTCAGGAGGTGGTGGAACTGGCGGCAATCCTCCCGGTGCTGGGGTGTCCGGCCAAGGTTATTCTGGTGGAAGTTCTTATCAAAACGGTTCAGGCGGCGGTGGAGGTGGCGGAGCAGGATCAGCGGGTGCTTCTTATCGTTCCTCAACATTATTTGATTTAGGTGGAGTTGGCGGCACAGGAATTTGTTCAACTATTACAGGTTCACCACAATTTTATGCTGGTGGAGGTGCTGGTGGAAACACCTCTTATGCTTATACAAGTGAATTTAGTGCTAACTATATTTCATTAGGCGGTGCTGGTGGTGGAGGTAATAGTGGAAGTGCGGCTGTTAGCGCTGTTGCTGTTTATTATGCTCAACCAGGTAAAGCTAACACTGGTGGTGGTGCAGGTGCTCCTGGTGGATCAAATAATGTTTCATATACAAATCCTGGTGCAAATGGCGGCAGTGGCATAGTTATAATTCGTTATCCACAAAATTTAGCACCTCCAGTTAGCACTACAGGTAATCCACAAATTCGTTATATTGGTGGTTATCAGATTTATATCTGGACTAGTTCCGGTTCTATAACCTTTTAATAGGAAATTTAAAATGGCACATTTTGCAAAAGTTGAAAGTGGCGTGGTAACTCAAGTCATTGTAATTGATCAAGAAACACTTAATACAGGTAATTGGGGTGATCCACAAACGTGGATTCAAACCAGTTATAATACTCAAGGCGGTAAGCATATTCAGGGCGGTACACCATTACGTAAAAATTACGCAGGTATTGGTTATAGTTATGATGCACAACGTGATGCATTTATTCCGCCAAAACCCCATGCAAGTTGGACTTTAGATGAAGAAACTTGCCTTTGGCAAGCACCTCAACCACAGCCCACAGATGGTAAAATGTATCAGTGGGACGAGCCTAGTACTAGCTGGCAAGAAGTCGTAATACCTACACAGGAGTAATCCATGCCTCGATACAGTGGAATCTGGACCCTAAGCCAGGTAAATCAGGCAATTAAGAATTTGGACTGGGAGGGTACCCCACCCACTGTAATAGAATACTTAGTAGTTGCTGGTGGTGGCGGTGCTGGTTCAAGATATGGCGGTGGTGGAGGTGCTGGTGGATTGCTTCAAGGCATTGCTGGAATTGCGCCAGGAGTTTCCTATAATGTAACTGTTGGTGCTGGCGGTATTGCAAGTACAGTAACCGGTACGGCTAGTAATGGTTCTGATGGAAACAACTCCGTTTTTGATGCTACTAGTTCAGGAGCATATACAGGCCGTATTGTTGCCGTTGGTGGCGGCAGAGGATGTGGAGCACAAGATGTAAACTTTAGCGGTGGTTCTGGTGGTGGTGCCTCTTATCGTGGCCCAGCAAGTTCTGGCACTTCTGGCCAAGGAAATGGTGGTGGTGCAGCTGGCGTTGGTGGTGATGCATTTTTTGGCGGTGGTGGTGGTGGAGCTGGAACTATTGGTTTTAATGCTACTAGTACCCTTCCAGGAAATGGTGGTGCTGGTATTGCAAGCGATATTACCGGCACTAAAGTTACCTATGCCGGAGGTGGCGGAGGCGGTTCTGTTAACACTGCAGTTGTTGGAACAGGTGGGGCCGGTGGCGGTGGATTAGGTGCTGGAACTAGTGCTGGATATGCAGGCACGCCAAATTCTGGTGGTGGAGGGGGTGGTGGAAGTAGTACTTTTGGTGGATATAACGGTGGTGCTGGCATCGTAGTCATTCGTTACCCAGGCAATACGCAGTACTTTACCGGCGGCACCCTAAACTACAGCAACGGATATATTGTACACACTTTTTATAGTTCGGGTACATTAGCGCCAGTTGCTCCCAGATTATTTGCTTCGCCGGACTACCAGATTAGCAGATCACTAAGATTTAACAGTGCTAATAGTACATATCTAAGTCGCACTCCTAGTGCGGCTAGTAATCAGCAAACTTGGACACTTAGTTGTTGGATTAAACGTAGTGCTATTGGCACTGCAAGTAATGGTATTTTTTATCAACAAACTGCAAACTCCGATACAGGTTATTTTGATATTTTATTTACCTCATCAGACACTTTAGTTCTTGAAGGATACACAACCATATGGCGAAATACAACTCAAGTATTTCGTGATCCAAATGCATGGTATCATATTGTTGTTGCTGTAGATACAAACCAAGTAACAGCAAATAATCGTATTCGATTATACGTAAATGGAGTTGAAGTAACTTCATTTAGTGCAACTGCCAATCCAACTCAAAGTTCAACTACTGGAGTAAATGGAACTGGTGCAGCTGGTCTTGGTAGAAATAATACTGCATATCTTAATGGCTACATGACCGAAGTCAATTTCATTGACGGTCAACAACTAACACCAGCCTCATTTGGTTATGTGGAACCTACAACCGGGGTGTGGACACCCTTACAGTATGTGGGTACTTACGGCACCAACGGATTCTACTTAAACTTTGCAGATAACAGCGCTCTAACTGCCGCTACCTTAGGCAAAGACCTATCAGGCAATAGTAATAATTGGACGCCAAATAATTTTAGTATTACTGCTGGTGCTACAAATAGTAGTATGGTAGACACACCAACTAACTACGGTGTGGATACAGGTGTGGGTGGCGAAGTACGGGGTAATTACTGTACTCTAGATCCATTAAATACTTATACTACTAATATTACATTAGCAAATGGCAATTTGAACTTTACACAAAGCGCATCAAATGGTTTAACAATTGCTACAATTGGAGTAAACAGCGGTAAGTGGTACTGGGAATATCAACTTGGTGCAACAAATTATTGTGTTATTGGTATGTACCAATCAGGCTCATTAAGCATGACCTATCTTGGCCAAACTGGTGTTACTCTTTCAGTTACAAACGGTACTTCATTAAATCAATCCGGAGTAAGCGCACCAACTGGTACAATGCCTGCATTTACATCATCTGATGTAGTTGGATATGCTTTAAATATGGATACGGGAACATTAACAGTTTATTTGAATAATGTTGCCAGACTTGTTTACACAGGATTAACTGGAACTTGGTTTCCAGCACAAGGTGCAAATGCTGCTGCATCTGGTATATTTAACTTTGGCCAACGCCCATTTGCTTACACTGCACCTACCGGATTCAAAGCACTGTGCACACAAAATTTGCCAGCACCAGCTATATTACCACAAAAAGCATTTGCAGTAAATACATTTGCTTCCAGTTATTCTAATAGAGTTATTGGTACTGGCATTCAATCAGACTTTGTATGGGCAAAGCGCAGAGATGCTGCCAATGGTAATATACTATTGGATGCTGTTCGTGGTGCTGGTCAAACTCTTCGTAGCGATACTAATGCAGTAGAAAGTAATGATGGTGCTTATTATGTTCAAAACTTTAATTCGGATAGTTATAGCATAGGCAGCAGTGATAATGCGCTAAATGGTGGGGCTGGTGCTACTTATGTAAGCTGGACTTGGAATGCTGGCGGTATAACTGCCACAAACACTGCCGGAACTGTTAGTGCTCAAGTTCGTGCTAATCCTCAAACAGGATTTAGTATTATAAGCTATACTTGTCCTGCAGCAAATGGTGCTTACTCAGTAGGCCATGGTTTAGGTACTACACCTTCTATGTTTATTATTAAATCAAGAAATGGTGGATACGATTGGTTTACATGGCATACAGTTTTAGGTACCTCACTAACTTCATATTTAAGACTAAATGGTAATTATGGTTTAGCAGATGCAGCAGGCATGTGGGGAACCGCTGGTAGAGACAGTACTGTTCTTGGTTTAGCAAACGGTGTTTCTACTATAGCTAATAATACACAAATTATCTATTGCTGGGCAGAAGTGCCAGGATATAGTAAATTTGGTAGTTATATAGGTAATGGTTTAGCAGATGGTCCATTTATCTATTGTGGATTTAGACCGCGTTGGATTATGATTAAACTGTCTACTGCATCTACGAGTGAAAATTGGCAAATTATTGATACTAGCAGAGATACCTATAATGTTGCTGGATTAGAATTATATGCTAATTTATCAAATGCTGAATCAACTGGTAGCGGAAATTTAACCAGAGTAGATTTAACAAGTACTGGTTTTAAAATCAGAACAACAAATTCTGGTTGGAATACTAGCGGTAATACTTATGCCTATGCAGCCTTTGCTGAATCACCCCTAAAATACGCTCGCGCTAGATAAGGAGCACGCATGAATTTTCCCATAAATCCTACCCTAAATCAAACCTATACTTATGGCGGCAAAACGTGGAAGTGGGACGGCACAGCCTGGAACTTACAGGCTGCAGGGGTTGCACAGGCTACTGTGGCTTTTACAGGCAGTTTTACTGACCTAATTAATAAACCTACAACACTTAGTGGATACGGTATAACCGACGGTTATACCATTCCCACACAAACTGGCAATACCGGAAAGTATTTAACTACCAATGGTACTGTAACTAGTTGGGCTACAATAGATGCGCTACCTAGTCAAACTGGTAATACTGGCAAATATTTAACTACCAATGGTACTGTGGCTAGTTGGGCTACAATTACTGGTGGAGGTAGTCCTGGTGGCAGTACTACTCAAATTCAGTATAATAATGCTGGAGCTTTTGCTGGTAGTTCTAATTTTGTATGGGATAATACCAATAATATATTAGGTATTGGAGCTACTAGTGGTGCCTCAAGATTAACAATTAGCAATGGTACTGATTCAGCAACTCCAATAGTTTATATTGCTGGATATGGCGGTAATATGGCTCAAAATAATACAGCCGTATTAAAAATTTCTGCTAATATGAATACCACTAATGTGGCATCATTATTATGGTTAGAACACAATAATCCTGCTGGATCAACTAGTTCAGATTATGCGTTTCGCATGACTGGTAACTTATACGGTGCGGCCCGTGAAATCTTTCATATTAGGTCAGATACAGGAGCAACTTATATTAATCCTAGGAATGATATTGCGTTGATGTATTTTCAACAATCTAATACCACTCAAGGTACTATTTCTGTTTCGGGTACTACTGTATCGTATAATTCTTTTGCTGGGTCACATTGGAGCCAATGGCTTGAAGGTCGTGGACATACTCCTACTATTTTGCCTGGAACAGTGCTGTCAACTATTGACGAGATGTGCGTTTGGAAATCTAAAACTTGGGTTGATTATAGCGATGGACGGGATGATCAAATTATTGAAACTACAGAGATTGGCAGCTCAACAGAAAGTTTAAGTACTAAAGGTGGAATTGAAAGATCAGAATTCTATATTGGTGATGCCGCTGTTGGCACTACCATTATTGAAAATGGTGTGTCAAAAATAATTACTGATGATGGAAACGAACGACTACCAAAAGTAAAAATATCTGATGTAGTTGGTGATCGGCGTGTTTATGGAGTATTTATGGACTATGATGAAGCCCAAGATATTCATGTAACAGCAGTTGGCGCGTATTTTGTAAGAATTGCGTCTGGAGTAACTGTAACCGCCGGCGACTTACTAGAATCTAATGGTGATGGTTGTGCTCGTGTTCAAAGTGATGATTTAATAAAATCTTCTACTATTGGAAAAGTAACAACTAATATTAAAATTGCTGAATACGACGACGGATCGTACACAGTGCCTTGTGTTTTATTTTGTGGATAATTATGGCAAGCCCAACTATTAAATTAGGATTTGCTGGTAATGTGTATACCAGAATGATGGTTTTTGAAAATGCTGGAGATGTTGAAGAAGGTCATACACATGATTTTGATCACTTAACACTATTAGCTTCAGGATCTTTACAAATTACTGCTAATGGTGAACATACTATTTTTCAATCCCCACATATGATTTGGATTAAAAAAGATGTTAATCATTTATTAACAGCACTTGAACCAAATACTGTTGCTTATTGTATTCATGGTGTTCATGGAAAAAATGGCGATATAGTTTCTAGTGACATGGTTCCACGGGGCGTTACTAAGTTGAATGTTTAACGAGGCTATATTGCCTTAATTTTAAAGGAAACACTATGTTTATTGGATTTACACACGGCAATACAAATGTTCGTGCAAATATTGAAGTTCCGCCAGGCGTGGATCAATTTGCAGTTATTGAAAAAATCAAAGAGTTTTTAGGTTATTGGACACAGTTTGAAAAAGCTATGATTCATATTGAAACCCCGCCGCCTCAAGAGCCTGTACCCACACAACAATAGTTAAATAAAATACCCTAATTCTTTTGTCATTAGTAGGATTACAATATGAGTATTTCTCGAAATTTATCGGTGTTAGCTGATGCAGTTAACACCGCAGGTACTCTTGGTGCTCCTGGTGGGGGTTTGGGTACTAATGTTACTCCTACAAGTGGCGGAGTGCTATACGGAACTGGTACTACCAGTGGTTATACTAGTGCTGGTATCAGTGGTCAATATTTACAGTCAACTGGTAGTGGTGCTCCTGTATGGAGTACAGTAAATGCTTTACCCACACAGACTGGTAACAGTGGCAAATATTTGACTACTGATGGTACTAGTCCTAGTTGGGCTTTTGTAATTGCACTGCCCACACAGACTGGTCAAAGTGGTAAGTATCTGACTACTGACGGCACAACGGCTAGCTGGGTGACAATTTCACCATTTAATGGTGGTACAATTAGTAGTGCACTTAATATTACTGATAGTACGGCTAGTACTACTACTACAACTGGTGCGCTAAAAGTTGCTGGTGGTTTAGGTGTTGTTGGTGCAGTAAATATTGGTTCGTCAATTACTGCTACAAGTGCTACTATTAATGGTGCTATCAGTATTACTGGTACTGCAGGTATTACTGGCATAACTAGCATAACTAATGCTACAGCAAGTACAACTACTGGTACAGGTGCATTAGTAGTTACAGGCGGTGTTGGCATTGGTGGTGCAGTAAATATTGGTTCGTCAATTACTGCTACAAGTGCTACTATTAATGGTGCTATCAGTATTACTGGTACTGCAGGTATTACTGGCATAACTAGCATAACTAATGCTACAGCAAGTAGTACAACTAGTAATGGTGCATTAGTAGTTACAGGCGGTGTTGGGGTTGGCGGTAGTGTAAATATTGGTGGAACACTAAGTGGCAGTATTTCTGCTAAAGTATATCAAGATAAAACTACAGCAATTACAGCTAGTACGGCTACAACAACAATTGACCTAAGCACAGGCAATACTTTTATAGTTACTATTAGCAGCAATACTACTTTTAGCTTTACTAATCCACCCAGCGGCACAGATATGACGTCATTTACCCTTATTACAGTAAATGATGCAACCGCAGGCCGGGCCATTTCATGGCCAGCCAGCGTAACTTGGGCAGGCGGTGTTACTCCCACGCGCACTACTACTGCTAATAAATCTGACGTCTACACATTTTTTACCAGAACTGCTGGTACACAGTATGTAGGTTCCTTAGCTATTTTAAACTTCTAATATTATGAAATTAGCAGGCTTATTACAGCGCGAACGATCTGCAGTAGCAATTGTAGGAACTACTACTTTTAATGCACCAGGCATTTACTATCCACCATATGGTAAAAGTGTATTTTTATTAAGCGGAAAAGGTACTCCCGGTAATGCAACAGTACCGGGAAATATTAGTGGTAGTAATACTTATAGTTACAGTACGTATGTACCAGCTAGCGGTGGTAATGTGGCAGCATATTATCCAGCTACTGGTGGCAATGTTAGTGGAGATAATAGTTATAGTTATAGTACTTATGTACCTGCTAGTGGTGGTAATTATGCTGGCGAAACTTACGGCGGTGCAAACTACGGCGGACAAAATCCCGCTAGTGGCGGTAATTACGCAGGAACAAATCCAGCCACTGGGGGTAATTATGCAAATACTAATCCGCCAGTACCTATTACTAGTACAGCTACTGTAAATTACGGTAGTAACTTTGTACAACATTATCGCTATGATTATAGCTATCAAACATACTATTATAATAGTAATTTTAATTATTATACTAGTTATGCAGATCCAAGTGGTTATGCTTCAGGAACTTTTCCTGGATCTAATCCTAATTTATATAATCCTTGTTCTGACTTTGTAAGCTACTATAATGTAAAAATTAGTACAGCAACTAATACTGTTACTAATGGTTATAATCCTGGAACTGCTAACTATAATCCCGTAGTACCTGGTAACCCCTATTATAACCCATATTATCCGGCTACTCCATATTACGTTCCTTATAACGTACCTTATTATAATCCTTATACACCGGCTTATACATATAATACATATGTAGCAGGTAATCCTAATTATAATACATACTACCCTGCATATAGTAATTATAATACTTACTACCCTGCTTATACATACAATACAACTGTACCAGGTAATCCTAACTATAATCCTACAGTACCTGGTAATACAGGCACAACTTATAATGTTTTAGGAATTACCCTGCCAGGAGGATCTAGTGATACTAGTGCTCCTGTTATTGGTTATAGTATAATTAGTGTGGATTATACTACTGCAGGAGTACCTATTTCAGTACCTCCTGGTGGATATGTAGCCATTCAAAACAAATATCCTGGAACTTAACATAATGAACGTAAACCCCAAAGTGTTTGAAATTCCAACACTACATATTCCGCTGGAGTATGTAGTAGTTTGGGCAAACGGTTTTAGTAGTGAAGACTTAGATGAAATTATTGCGCTAGGAGAATTAGCAGATTTTCAAAAAGGCTACATTGGCAGCGGAGCCAGCCCCGCAGATAAAGCTGTAGATACTGTAATTCGTGATACTGATATTGCTTGGATTGAACCCAATCAAAAATCAGAGTGGTTATATGAGCGAATGAAACAGTTTGTTACTAGAATTAATTACGATAAATATCAGTTTGATTTATACAATATTCAGGCATTACAATACGGCAAATATAAGCCTGGTGGACACTATACTTGGCATATTGATAGTGGCCCTAACTTAGACGTACACAGAAAAATTACTTTTATATTGGGTTTAACTGAGCCAGACCAGTATGAGGGTGGTGAGTTACTAATCAATGTAAGTGGTAGCACAGATAATGCTCATGAACTAAAAATCAGACGCGGTGATTTAATTGCCTTTCCCAGCTTTGTACCACATAAAGTCAATCCTGTAATCAGTGGCGAACGAGCCACCCTAGTTACTTGGGCTACTGGGCCTAAATTCAGATGAAATTATTTTCTATTTTTAAAACGCCGGTTATAGAGTTTTTATGTGAGGAACGTTACTTAGATGTTGCTCCAGCTCCTGAACCGGCCATGAAAAATATTCCTGAATGGTTTAAACGCATTCCGCCCTACAGCAAAACTAGTCGTGACTCGCATAACAGACCTAACATGAATGCTAAAAAATGTATGCCTATGTTAGATGCCATGAGCATTGGTTTCACTATTAGCCTATTTATAGATCAGCATATTAAAACCAATCACGATTGTTCAGTAATTGAACCAGGCCCTACATCGGTTATGTTTGACAAAGCCGTAGAGTTTCACAGTTCAGAACAAGTAGGCGGACATTGTAGTCCTTTTGGCAAAACTAATCCTATTAAATTTATTAATCCTTGGATAGTTAAAACTCCACCAGGTTGGAGTACACTTTTTATACCTCCAATTAATAGTTTTGAAGATAGATTTATTTGCCTTAGTGGATTAGTAGATACTGATAGGTATCCCAAAGAAGTTAATTTTCCTGCAAAATGGCTTAAACCTAATTTTGATGATGTGCTCGCAGCAGGCACGCCACTAGTAACAGCCATACCAGTAAAACGCAGCGATATGAACCCTGAGTTTTTAGTTGGTGAATTAACTGATGCAGATAAGCAAAAATTAAACAAGATTAAAATGAATCAACTTGCTAGAAGCAGTTACTATACCAAAGAATTGCGAGCAAAGCGATGAACATATTTAAATCCAAAGTGCCACACATTAAATTTTTTACCGCATTTGGTGCGCCTAATGTAGCACAATTATCGCAAGTTAGACTTGCTAGTGATGTAGACGTGCAACCTAAATGGGTTCGTGATCAACGTAGTTATAGTGACAATAAAAATAAGTTTTTAAATTGTCCAGGCATGGCAGACTGGATGAAAACCGGTTATATTATACCAGCTTGGACAACTATTAAAATACGTGCTAATCGTGCAGATACTATGGTTATAATGGAGCATGGATACACTCCTCCTCCAGTACCTATGAATGATAAATTAGTTACTGGGTTATTTAAGCCTGAAGCAGATGTAAAGTTTAAGGTTACTAAAATAACCTGTCCTTGGGGTATAATTACAAAATCAGGTTGGTCTGCGCATGTAATACCTGCAGCATTTCACAGTCCTTTTTTACAGGATTTATATGTATATCCTGGAACTGTAGATTACGATAAATTTCATACATGTAACTTTATTTTTTCTGCTATGCGGCCGTGTGATATTGAAATACCTGCAGGAACTCCACTGCTACAAGTTATACCTTTTCAACGAGAGGATATTGTCGCAGTTTGTGAAAAAGGCCAGATTAAAGATTTAGATGCATTGAATTTTGGTTATCCAGCAAAACTTCGTGCTGCTTATCGTAAATTTTTTCATCAACGTAAAAACTATACCATGGAGTATAAGTAATGACAACAGTTTATAATATTGATAAACAAAGTAATCAGGTGTTAAGCAGTGGTCCAGTTCCAGCGGTATGGGGTACTATTAGTGGTATGTCTGATCTTAGTGAACAAGACCTAGCCGACCTAACTTGGGCAGGTTATCCAAATTACGGATTTTTAACTCGCCAAGCGGCACTAGCTCGCGGAATTACTGCTAGTCAACTAGATCAAGCAGATTACCTATATAAAAAGTTGACTGTGCCTGAAAAGGTTACGATTCTGCAAATTAGACTAGCACTACTTAATGCTGGTTTGTTGGCTAGTGTAGAGTCCAGTATTGCCAGTATTCAGGACGCAACTCAACGTACAACTGCTGAAATTGAGTGGCAGTATGCACAGGAAATTCCTAGAAATAATTTCTTGGCCAATTTGCTAAAAAATTCCCTAAACTTAACCGAAGATCAAATCGACGACCTATTTATTGCAGCAGGTAAATTATGACTATATCACGTAATTTAGCTGCACACGTTCAATATATAGATAGCAGTGGTATTTTAGGCCAAGCCGCTTCACTTCCAACACAAACTAGTAATAGTGGTAAGTTTTTAACTACTAATGGTACGGCTGCTAGTTGGGGAAATATTAGTGGTAATATAAGTTTTCCAGCTACACAGGTTTCTTCTACTAATGCAAATACATTAGATGATTATGAGGAAGGTACATTTACACCTACTGATGCAAGTGGTGTTAATTTGGTCTTTACAAGTAATACTGGTTATTATATTAAAATAGGTAGAATTGTTCATTGTTATATGAATCTTCGGTATCCATCAACTGCTGACGGAAACGCTGCTAGAATTAGTTTGCCATTTCCAGTAGTTTCTACTGAAGGTGGTGGTGGTAGTCTTATGTATTTTTATAATGGTAGTGGTGTTCCTAATACTGTTTTAACTCCTTATCCTCTTCAGTATAATGGTGTTGGTACCATTAGTTTAAATCAATGGAGTTCATCTGGTCAAGCATCAAATGCTTACTGTTCACTGTTTATATTCCGCATATTTGTTACCTATTTTTCAGATGTATAAATATCAAGGACAAACCTAATGTCATTAACAAAAACAAAATCAGTAGATCAAATCACAGTAACAGAAAACGGCGTAGTTTTATATCGCGAAGTTACTCGCATATTAGAAGAGGGAGTGGAAATTAGTAAAACCTATCACCGCTCTACTTTGTTGCCTGGGCAGGACCTAACTGGTGTTGCTGACAATGTTGTTGCTGTTTGTAAAGCAGTATGGACTTCAGATGTAGTATCTGCCTTTCAATCTGCACAAATATCGGAAACTAAATAGTGGCTAATGATATTAAAGCAGTAGTTAGCATCATTATATGTATTGCCTTAGCCGTAGCCGGATTTTTTGTATATAACTACATTTACAATCGTGGCTACGAGCAAGCACATCTAGCCTGTGAACAAGAAAAACAAGAATTACAGCAACAACTGCAAGAGAAAATTACTAAACTAGAGCAGAGTTTATCAGAAACACAAGCTCGTGCAAGCGAACAGCAGGATCGTTTAGGCAGAGATATAGGTAAGATTAGCAAGCTGCTAAAAAATCAGCCGGTGACTATTATAGAAAATGGACGGTGCTTACCATCAGAAGTTTTTGTGGATAGCATCAATCAAGCAATTTTGCGAGCCAATCAAAAATGAAAAAACATATTTTAATCAGTTTTTGCCTTTTTGCAATGCTTACTGGTTGCGGAATTTTTTTAAAAAAATCTCCAGAACAGGCACCAATTCCCGCCTCAACTCCGCAGCGGATTGTGGTAGACCCTAAATCGTTACAGCCGTGCCAACCAATGCCGCAACTTCAAACTCCTGCAACTTACGAAACCATTGCACAACATTATATCACAATTATTGGACTGTACGGTGATTGTGCAATTAAACAAAGTTCTAGCATAGAACTTATCCGTAAACTTTCCAATTTGGACAAACCATGAAAGAACACTTACGTTTCCGCAACATTTTTATGATTGGCGGCACCATTATTGTTATGCTGTACCTTTTTATCAGCGATCCTAATGGCGGTAACATGACCATCCCATTCTTAGCTAAGTTAGCCACTCCCATTGTAGCTGTGTGGTTTTCGCACCTAGCACGCAGGGCACTATTTGACTACGCAGACATGGAAAGCCTGATGAAAAAGGCACGCGAAACCGCCACTGGCGCAGGCTTAACTTTTGTTGGACTTTGCATTATTATCTACGGCCTACTTAGTCTCTTCGGCTCACAGGTGTATGCACAACCAGTAGAAACTTACATACCCAAGCAGGCGTATCAACACCTCTCCACACTACAGCAAGAAAAAGACAAGATCTGGGCCACGCACCCAAAGCCGCATACCTTGCTAGTCTAATAGAGCATGAGTCTTGCATATCACTTACTCACAGCAAATGCTGGAATTCTCGTTCCAGATTGCGTAGTGATCGTGAGGAGGGTGCAGGACTTGGTCAGATTACCAGGGCTTTTAAACCAGATGGGTCAATTAGGTTTGATGCTCTATCAGACCTAAAACATAAGTACAGCAAGGAGTTAGCAGAATTAACCTGGCAAGTAGTTTATGACAGACCAGACTTACAAATTCGTGCACTAGCACTAATGATGCGTGATAATTATCAGTATTTTAACAAGTATGTATTAGATAAACAGGAGGCTTATGCTTTTGCTGATGCTGCCTATAATGGCGGTGCTGGAGGGGTAGATCATGAACGCAGAGCTTGTAAATTAGCTACGTGGTGTGATCCTAATCGTTGGTTTGATAACGTGGAGAAACTTTGTTTGAAGTCTCGGGTGGCACTATACGGTAATCGTAGTGCTTGTGATATTAACCGTCATCATGTTAGAGACGTACTCTTAAATCGCAGTGCAAAATATCTTGCATACGTTAAGTAGTATTTTTAAAAAGGTCTTTATGGCTACACAATCAGGTAAGCGGGCTCGTAAAATAGTTTTACCAGAAAACAACCAAAACCCTATTGAACATGGATTTAAGGAAGTAAAACCCCTAAATGAAATTCAAAGCATATACCTAGACGCTATTAGAAACAATGACATTGTTTTTGGTATTGGCAGTGCTGGCACTGGCAAAACTTATGTAGCAGCTAGTTATGCCGCAGGTCAACTGTTTCACCGTAAAATCTCAAAAATTATCTTAACTAGACCAAACGTGGAAACTGGTCGTGGACTAGGATTTCTACCTGGCAAGCTAGACGATAAATACGCGCCATACTTACAGCCATTTGACTCAGTGTTTACCCGTACACTGGGTGCTGGATTTTATCAATATGCTTTAAAAAGTCGGGATATTGATCCTAAACCAATAGGGTTTATGCGAGGCATGAGTTTTGACTATGCCATTATCTTAGTTGATGAAGCGCAAAACTTAACCAAAACTGAACTTAAAATGTTACTTAGCCGTGTAGGTAAAAACTGCAAAGTTATACTCAGCGGCGATCCTAAGCAAACTGATATTATAGACAGTGGTCTAGAAGACGCTGTTAATCGCCTTGGTGGATTGCCCGGTGTTCAAGTAGTTAAGTTTGAGGATGATGATATTGTTCGCAGTAAAATGTGTAAGCAAATTATCCTAGCCTACAACAACTAATAAAAAAGCCCCTAAGCAGCAATGCTTAGGGGCTTTTTGTTTTTAGCTTAACTGTTCGGCAGTTTGTACGCTTTCATCAACGCTGTGGTTGATTGTGCGACCTTCCAGCTGCTGTTTTGCCTGTTCTACCAGCTTTTGGCTAAGTGGATTACACACTTTGGCAGGCAGTTCTTGCAGTCCAGCAAGGATTACATTAGCTTCGTCTTCTGTGAGTTCAAATTTAAAAGTTTTCATATTAGTTAATTAACGGATGGGACAAGCCCCGGTTGCACACTCTGCATCTACAATTTCGTCAAAGCTGTTGGCATCGTCTAGGACAACTGGGCGTAATTGAGCTGCATAGTCTTTGTAAGTACGTTCATCTACTACTTCTTGCGGCAAGTAGAGATAACCTAAGTCTTTAGCTGTTTTTGTGGGATCAGTTCGGTAAATAAAGCTAACACCAACATAGCAATCCCAATTATCCAATAACCAGCTAATAATGCTGTCAATTTCACTAGGATCATAGCTAATAGTTACCGATGTATTTTGTTGATTCCAGCTAGTTTGCAGCAACTTGTAGCGATCTAGCTGTGTAACTGCACTTTCCAAGTTAACTTCTTTGCCATCAACTTTATCAAACACTACACCGTCCCAGCATACTGGAAAGGTTACTAGCACACCACTGTCATCAACTGGATGATTAATAACATGATAGTTTGCCTCACGCAGTTTTTCTACCACTGGATCGTGCTTTGAAAACTGTACATTGTTGAAAATGTACTTGCCTAGTGGCTTGTGAACACCCTCTGTAGTATCCATAATCTTGCTTAAGGTACCCGACGGCTTAATACAAGTTACATTTTTAGGGCTGGGTAATCCCAATTCCTGAGCCATGCCTACTGCGGCACTGGTTGCTGTACGCTTCAAGTACTCGTAGTCATAACTGCCCATATCTGGACGCATTGCAATACCAGTTAAACCTACGCCGCATAAACGCAAGAAGTAGTTGTTAAGATGCCAACTTTCTTGCAGAATACCGTCTTGTAGATCAACACAAGTTTGACGATAATTAGCGCGTGCAGCTAGTCTGATAGCAGCATGAAGTCCAGCATTATCACCCTTGAACTTAGCCAAGTCAGTTTCTGTTAGGTTACAAAAACTCTTATTGCCTAAAAGAATTTCTACACAAGGATTTGCGCCCTTAAACCAAGGAGCACGACGCAATGCCTCGACCTCATTAATAAAGCCCGGCTCCGAACCACCAGCTTCCTGCATAAGATTAAAAATCTTTTCCAGATCTTCGCGTAAGGGCTTCTCTTTGAACACTAAGGAGTTATTGCTCTGTGTACGGTGTTCATTGTTGTGTAACCACCAGTCTTTTTTAGCTACCGCAAACTCTTCCCACTCAGGCTGGCCATAGTCGAAAAGAGCGATTTCAGCACTTCTGCGGCTGCTAAGAATAGTACCCAAATGATTAACGATGTCCAGAATATCCATCCTAGTAAGTAGGCTATCAGCACGACCATTAAGGATATTGGCAATAGCAGTATATGCAACACTAATTGCAGTATCACCTGAAGAAATCCAACCATAACCTTTTAACCTTTCACCAGCGGGACGTAATTGGCTAAAATCCAAAACCAGAGTATCAGCGGGATATTTACCAGCCATAAGCTTGCCAATACTTTTAGCCCAAGCCTCTGCACTATCACCGATTTGTAGTGTCCAAGTTTTAGTTGTTGCATCCCAAGTTTCCGTATTATACTCTTTACCGCCCTTATCTGTGCGTGTGCTACGAATTGTACGAATATTCTTAATAGGCTTTGAAAATCCATTAAGTGTACCCACAATAGGCTTAAAACCTACACCACAACCCTGCAGCAACAACCACAGTACGTCAACTACATCATATACAGTTTCTACATGAGTAAAGCTGCAGTTAAACTGACTAGCCTCACGAGTTTTAGCTACTTGAGTACCACCTAGCCATAAGGTACGACCACTCATTAAAACTTTACGATCCAGCATAAGCTGTTCTAGATCATAAAGTTCTGCATATTCTACATCATTAAGTTCGCGACCAAGAGCACGTTCCCATAACCAAGCTTGGTGATCGATTACTCTAGCAACTGTTTCTTGCCATGTTTCAAATTGTTTTCCGTCGTCTGAAGTTGGCCTGTTATAGGTTCGACGTGTAATTACTTGTGCTCTTGTTGAAACTGTCATAATATTCCTTATGTTCCGGTACTGCCAAATCCGCCAGTGCCTCGTTGTGTGTCATTCCACGTATCTACAAATTCTGCTGTAATAACAGGCATAATTACTAGTTGTGCAATGCGGGTTACGCCCGCTTCGATTTTATAGGGTTCATCGCCAGTATTTTTTAGGATAACTTTAATAGTACCACGATAGTCGCTGTCAATTACGCCAACACTGTGTGGAATTGTAACGCCCTGTTTACCTTGTGAACTGCGATTAAAAACAAATCCACCATGACCTGGTGGAATTTTAACGGCTACGCCAGTATCAACCATAGCTTGTTCACCAGGATAAATACTAGTAGTTGTAATGCTAAATAAGTCAGCACCTGCATCGGTATGATGTTGACGCCGAGGGATTTTAGCACCCTCGCTAAATAGGCACGGAATTTTTACAGTAGGAGTAATGGTAAAATTAGTGCTTGTGCCCACGTAGAGTAGGTTTGTATTAGTTATTGTCATAGTTTTATATATTGGTTTAAGATTTGGTCAATTTCTGCGGTATTTTCACCCAGCGCATCCCTACAAAAGGTGACTAGGTCCATAAGTTGATAGTTGAGTAAGATTCTGTCGCCACTCTGATTTAGGGTCTTGATATACTTTAATTTACTTTCAATTGGTAGTTCAGCCACTATGTCTAAGGCACTACCGTACTGTTCTACTAGCTGTTGTGCACGTTTTGGGCCAATACCCTCTACGCCAAGCACATTATCGCCAGCGTCGCCCATTAAACATTTTACACTAATATAGTGCTCATGTGGAAATTGGTAGTGTGTATGCCAGTTATTAGCAGTAATTTCCTTGCGTGTTACATAACTAAATCTGCTAGTATTGTCATCAATAAGCAGATCCCAGTCTTTATCGCTGGAAATTAGCCAAATGTGATCAACAGCAGGTAAAAGGTTACGAATACTAGTGATATATGCAGCAATGTCGTCGGCCTCGGTTTGTTTAAATTGAATTACAGGATAGTAAGTAGTTGCGCGAATAAGGTCTAAACTGGCTTGATAATCTTCAAAGAACATTTCAAACGCTGCTTTTTCAGCATCAGTTTGTTCAGCAAATTTATCTTTGCGATTTTGTTTGTACTCAGGATAAATACTTTTACGATAGCTGCTCGAGCCTTGATCTGCTGCAACAACAACCCACTTGGCTTTATAACTTTTCTTTAGGCTTTCGATAGTACGTTTATAATCTTCTGCAAAATCTGTAGCGCCGCTATGTTTCCAGCGAAATGCTAAGTTAAGTGCATCTACGATCATTAAGCAATTTTCTTGTTCTGAGACTTGTTGAAATGTTTTACTCATATTATCCTGTAGTTAGTAATCTTATAAAGCCAAATGTGTCAATGGAGACAAGCAGGAAGTAGTTAGCAAGCATACCCAATGAACGGCGAGACCAAGCACACCAGGCATAAATAATACAACTAATAATCCAAGCGGGATAAAGAGCCATAAGTGGAGGGTTTGGTACTGTTCCAGCCATCGTAACAGCACACCCAATACTAAGAGCCCAGGCAACAAGCTCCATAATAAACCGATAACGATTTGATTTGAAATCATGATATATCCAGTCTAGGGTCGGCTTTATTAAAATATTTTTCATTTAATATTATACTAAAATTTTAGGTCACAGTCAAGACACAAATTCTGGTCGCTCATATGTTAACCAATCCTCTAGCAGTGAAACATAGAAACTATAAGGTTCTCTGGATATATAAAAATGATTATAGCTTTCTGGTATGCAATAATCACTGCTAAACGCTACAAATATTTTACTACGATCATGTTTAAATATTAACAGTGGTAGCTTATTTACTTGTTTTGCTTGACGTAAAGTTTGTTGCCAAAATTCTAGTAATTGTGGTGATTTAGATGTTAATACAGCGCTAGTCAAATGATCGTCTGCGTATCCTTTAGCCTCAACACAAAATACGTTGTTGCAATTAGGGATATAAAGATCGCCTTTTAATCCATGTTTTTCATCTAATGCACCGGAACCAGGAACCCTCTCCCATGCCAATCTGGTATGTTTTCGGAGAAGATCCCTGATTACTAACTCAGTTCTAGCGCCTTTAGCCCTAGAGTCAACCATTACTCACTTGCTGGTGACTTTACAGGTGCTGGTGTTGGTGTTGGTGCTGGAGGCAAATACGCCTCAATATCAATACCACAAACTTCGCCAGTGCAATTTTCGTCAATTCTATAGATCAATTTACTGCCATAGACTTTTAGCGTAGCAAGTTCATCTGCAGTAAGCATATCACCCACAAAAAGCTCTGTTTCCCTACCGTCTTTAACAGCAGTAGCTTTAGCATTGATTACGTGTTCGATTTTATACATATTATCCCTCGATTGTTGAAATGTTGTTGCGTTTAACAACGTGTACCTTTTCCAATAAGGGGTGGCTGAATCCGTGACTAACGAGTATGGTATTGAGTGCTTCTTCTTTGAGTAAGACTTCAATCAATTTCTCCTTACCATCCACATCTAGGGCCTCTATAGTTTCATCTAAAACTAGGAGATTTATTCGGCTTTGACTTAAACTTTGCATTAGTTTACGAATAGCTAATAGTGTTGCCACATTAACTCTGGCTCGTTCACCTCCGCTAAGTGCAAGTATGTCAATATCTGTTCCATTATCAGTAATAACCACATTTAATTTGTCACTACCGCTAATCTGAAAACTAATTTGAAATCTGCCACCACTAAGTTCGCCTAGATACTCATTACTGATGCCCTCTAGGTCTTTAACAAGATTTTCAATCTTATACGCCACTAATCCTGTTGTACTAAAAGTTTTCACTAAAGTATTAATAGTATTTAGTTTTGCAGTCAACTGCTTTGCCGTTGCATCCCATTCACCAAGTTCTAACTCCATTTCAACTATTTGTGATTTTATCAATTCTAGTCGATTGTTGTGTGCAGTTACTTCTTGGTTATGCTTTTCCGCATTAGCAATATCTTGTTTTGTTTTTGCTATTTGTTGTTGCAAACCTTTTAATTGTTCTTGTAATATTGCTTCATCCAATAGACTTTCGGGCAATTCCGTATCTATTAATTGATGGTACTTTTCCCAGTGCTCTTGATTTTGAATAGCGGTTTTCCAAGCATTAAGTTGATCATTGTATTCTACAATTTTTTCTGATTCCAGCAGCGCCTCAGCTTTAGCATTTGCTATTAGCGCGTCTTGTTCTGAGATTAAGTTTTGTGTTTTATCTGTATCAATTGCTTGTAAGCAAGTAGGACAATTACCGTGCAGTGCTTGCATTTTCTTTTTGAACATGGTTGCATCTTGAATAGTCTTATCGTATTCAGCTTTTCTAGCTATTGATATGCTTACTACGCCCTCTGGTTTAGCAGGCATAGGTAACAGTGTAATTTCAGCTAATAATTGTTTGTATACATTATTTTTTGAAATCTTTTTATTGGTTTTTTCAATGTCTTGAATTGTAGTTGATAATCTACTAGCCTCTGCAACTAGACTATCGTCTAAAACGGAAACCGGAGCATAGCCTTTTGGTTCAAAACTTGTTTTACTATACTTGCCTATCCACTGCTGAATAGTATCTAACTTAGCTTGTGCTTGTGTAAGGTCTTTACCTACTTCCGCTGCTGCTTGTTTAAATACTTCTCCAGCTTGTGTATATTTGCCTAAGTTAAGTAGTTCGATTAGAAACTTTTTTCTAGCAGTATCAGCACTAGTTAGAAATTCTAGGCTACCAGCATGACTTTGATAAACAATCTGTGAAAATGTTTTGTGGTCTATGCCAATTAACTGTTCTATTAATTTATAAGTAGTAGTGGCAGTATGACCACTAATGTCCTCGGAACCTTTGTAGAGTTTTACTTGCTGTTGTTGGCCGCGTTTTGTTTCAATTTTATAATCACAACCGTCTTTGTTAAATACAAGTTCGATTTGATAATGCTTGTCCTTAATATAACGATTTAAAATATCGCCTTTTTTAATGCCTTTGCTGTTTTTATTGAACAGGACTTCTTCTAAGATTAGTGCAACACTGCTTTTACCATGACCATTTTTACCCACAAGCTGAGTAAGTGGACTCTGTGTAAAATCAATTCGGTTGCCCTCGCCATAACTAAAAGCATTAGACCAGCGTAGTTCTTTTAGTATAATCATAGTTCTAGCTTGTCCGAATAATTGTAAAATTCTTTTAATGTTTCCGAAACTGCGTCTTCATTAAGCTGTAGGATATAAGTTAGATATTCCTTAACCTCTTCGCCTAGTGAAAGTTCTGGGTCTAAGATTAGCTGAGTTTCCTGTGCGCGTTTAACTACCTTTTTATCGATGAGATCGCTGTCTTCTAGCTGGCCCAGTTCGTGCAAGTCACCCTCAATTTCATAAATGGTATGGTGAAACGGCGTCTGCGGCTTAGGGTCATGTACACCTACTGTTTGCTTAATCAACTGCGGAAGCTGAAAAGGCATCCAAATATGAGTTAAATTATCGCAGTCTAGTAATATAGCTCCAGTATTAACCTCATTACGGTGAAAACTAGTAGTATAAGGACTGCCTGGGTATAAAATGTTTCTTTGCGAGTTCTCATAGCTGTGTAAGTCTCCGGCTAGCACCCGTTGCCAACGATCAAATAGTGCTAAATCTACTTCTGGTTTAACGTGTGGCGGAATTTCTCCGCGAACATGAGTACAAAGAATCTTTTCTGCAAAAGTATACTTTGTAGTTTCCAGTTCTTTTAGTTTATTATAGGGTACAAAATCAATACCATGTCTGGTATAGAAATCATCTACAATAGTTACTAGTGGATTAATTCTAGTAGTAGCACGTTTTAAATAGCTTAGGAATGTAGTATCCTTTTTAAGCATTTCATGATTGCCAGGATAAACTATACACTCTACATCAATACTAGCAATTAAGTCAAAATATAACTCAACCTCGTCCATAGTAGGCAAACGGTCAAATATGTCACCGCCTAAGACTACTATGTCGGCATGCTGCTGCATCTTGTTAAATTGTTCTATAAATAACTGAAATCTGTTTTTAGCCCATTCAACTGGCACATTTTTTTGACCCAGTTTTATGTGAATATCTGCAATGAAAAGTATGTTCATAAATTTAATTCTTTTTTATAATTTTCTACCGCTATAGAAGCTTCTTCTCCAGTATCGTACATTCCTATATGAATTGTTTTACCTGCTATTTTTATAGCTGCTTGATACCTATTATATACTTTTCTAACATTTCTATAGCCAGAGGTGGAGAGTTTTTTATTTGCTTTTCGTACATTTTTATTTTGACTAATATCTTGTAAATTATCAAGCCTATTATCGTCTTTTATGCCATTTATATGATCAATGATATGTTCGGGCCATTCTTGGAAACAATAGAACCATGCTAATCTATGTGCTAAATATAGTTTTCCATCTACGCTAATTTGTCTATAACCAGAACCATTAACACTACCTGCAATAGAATTGGCTTTTGCTAATCTTTTTCTATCCACTTTCCAAGTAAATATACCAGTATCAGGATTATAACTTAGTAATTCTAATAATCGTTCATGTTTAATATGTTCCATGCTGCAACCTTTAAAGCGTAAATAGCCCGCTAAAGCACAGTACTCTAGCGGGCTTGTTGTTTAACCTAGCTCTTTTACAGCTTCTTGATCGCTTTGAGAATTCTCTTCTTCTACACCAGCTTGAAGTTTTTCCAGCAGTGCTTTAATTTCATCAGGAGTTGCACGAGGATACTTTTCGTCAATAGGCAGTGCTTTTGCAGCCAGTTCAGTTTCTTGAGCACTAAGAGCGCGTGGCTTGCAACGCAAAACTTGCAAGGTATATTCCACGTTGTACGTCAGTGGCCCAGTTTTTACTCGTTTAAATACCACATCCCAGCCAGTTTCTGGATCAGTAGGATCACCCAGATCTTCTGCTGCTGTGATAATTTGTTCAAACAGTTTCTTTTTCAGGTTAAGAACTTTGACTTTACCGTCCTTAGGGTCAATGCAGTTAACTGCATAGCTCCACGAACATTTAAGATCGCCGTGGAATTCAGGAACCCAATCTTTTTCCAGATTGTCAAACTTCTCTTTTTCACGGCTAAACGCAAGACACTCCACTGGAATATCTTTGTTGTTAGTACCACGAACCCAATAAACATATCGGGGTAGTACACCACCAATCAATCGAACGACGTTTTCGCCGTCTTTGTATTCGTAGCTTTCAACGGAAGATTTTTGTGCGCGACCTTTTGTTTGCTTAAAGCTAAGTGCCATTTTTAAGTTTCCTCGTGTATAAATTTAATTTGTTTGTTTGCGATTATTAAAAGCGGGTTTGACTTTATTTTTTGTAAGTCAATATCAGGATATAGTGTTAAATCTAGTGATTTAATGCCGTGGGTTTTGTATAAGCCATAATTGCGTAATCCGGCTAATCTAATATATTGTGCTCTATATGCTGAATCTATGCCCGTGTTTTTGAAGAACGGTTCAGGTTTAAGTAAGAAACTACTTCCTGCCTTTAGTCTTGGTAATGGCTTGTATTTTTCGTGAACATTTTTTGGTATAGTCACACCCCTGTAAAACTTGTGCAATGCTTCTACCATATATTCGGCATTACATTGTGTGTCTTGCTCTAGGGTTTTAAGGTTAAAAAATAAAGTCATTTCTCTGATCTAAGAATATATTATAGCACAATGAACAAAGATTTACAAGTGTAAATTTTTATACCAGTTCAATGTCCCAGCCTTTACGCATATAGAATCCTAATCTATCCCTGTTTTGTTTTTTATCCATGTAACCTGCAAATTGCATATCTAGTACTACTGGAGTTAGTTTATCGTCGTGTTGACGTTGAATTCTGCCTACAATCTGCTCTAGTAAACTATCATTTGCAATTGGTACTGCTAAGATAACACAACTAAGTGAATTTATGGAGATGCCTTCGCTAAAGATTTGGCGGCTACCAGCAATGCACATTTTTTCTTTTGTGAGTAATTGCTGTTTAATCTGTTGACGTTGCTCAAAGTTGGTTTCGCCAGTAACCAACACACACGTTTCTCCGACATATTCCTTTACCTTTTGTAAAAATCCAACTCTGTCTGCAATAACTAAAACTTGATGCCCAAGTGCAACTTGAATTTTTGCT
>Ga0213920_1000571_pt1 | contig 26920 bp, 31 predicted proteins | sample McNCre1117MG_FD_161054 | JGI IMG/M metagenome (GOLD analysis project Ga0213920, IMG submission 161054) | Freshwater microbial communities from McNutts Creek, Athens, Georgia, United States - 11-17 MG | ecosystem: Environmental > Aquatic > Freshwater > Creek | place: USA: Georgia | collected...
CCCAGCATCAACGCGGCAGCCAAGCCTCGGCCATCGGCCACGCCGCCTGCGGCTAGTAGCAAGGTGTTGGGGGCGTGCGCCGCCAAGTAGTCGGCAATTTCAGGCACGAGGGTGAAGGTGCTGCGGCCTTCAAGCGCATTCGCGCCGTGGCCCCCAGCCTCCCCGCCTTGGGCAACAATGACTGCCGCTCCAGCCTCGACGGCTTGCGGCACTTGGTCTAAGCGCTGTACTTGGCAAATCAGTGGTGCGCCTGCGGCGGCAATACGCGCAGCGTAAGGTCGTGGATCACCAAACGACAACATGATGGCGCAAGGCTTTTGCGTCAGCACCCAGTCGAGCGCTTCGGCGTTTTCGTCCAGCTTCCACGTGATGAAGCCGCAACCCAAGCGCGCATGCGCTGCAGCTTCGTCTTTCAGCAGCTCGGTTGCTAACGCGTATTCACGCTGAGTCCAAGCCAAGTCGCCATAGCCGCCGCCAACCAAGCCCAGTGCACCGGCTTGTGCACTGGCTGCGGCCAAGGCGCCGCCCGTGGCCAGCGCCATAGGTGCCAAGGCAATAGGGGTGGTGAGGTGAAAACGCTGGGTGAAACGGGTGTTCAGGTCAGGGTGTGTCATGCCCAATATTGTGACGCGCTTAGGTTGCGGGCAACAAAACGACAAACTGTGCGCCGCCCCCTTCGCGATCTTCACAATGTACGCTGCCGCCGTGGCGCTGAACGATGGAGCGAACCAGTGACAAGCCTAGCCCTACGCCGCCCTCATGTTCGCTCGCGCCCGGCAAGCGATAGAACGGTTCGAAGATGCGTTCGCGCAGGTCAAGCGGTACGCCTGGACCGCGGTCACACACGCACAAACGTACCCATGGTTGGGCGTTTTCTGTCACATGTGACAGTTGCACCTCAATGTCTGATGTGCCGTAGCGGCGTGCGTTTTCTAGCAAGTTGCGGAGCATGCGACGCAGCAGCTTGGCCACGCCTGGTACCACGATGCTTTGCGGGTTAAAGCCCAGCTCCAAATGCGCATCGATGCGTGCGCACTCTTCGCTTGCAAGGCCCGTTAAGTCCACGGGTTCGATGGTGCCAAGGTCGGCTTCTTTGGCATCCAGGCGACTGGCCAGCAAAATTTCGTCAATCAGTTGGTCTAGCTCGCTGACGCTGCGCGAGATTTCCGCCTTCATGGCAGGCGAGGGCGATTCACCCATGAGCTCTAGGCCCATGCGAATGCGGGTGAGTGGCGAACGTAGTTCGTGTGAGGCATTGGCCAGCAAGGACTTGTGTGAGGTGACGAGTTGCTCGACTTGCTCTGCGGCATGGTTGAAGCGCTGGGCCAAGTAAGTGACTTCGTCATTGCCTTGCTCTGCGACGCGTGCCGACAAGTTGCCCGTGCCCCACTGCTCCACGCCTTTTTGTAATTGCTCTAACCGGCGTGTGAGGCGGCGCACGATGGGGTATGTGCCCAGCGCCACAGCGAGAGCGACCAAGCCTAGGGTCCAAACGAATCCAAATGGTGGGCGCGACCAAAATGTGTGCGGTGGTCGCGGCAGATGCACGTGCATCAGCTCACCGTTGTGCATGCGCACCATGAACTCGGGACCAGAGCCAAAGTGCCCAGGCGGGTGTGGCATGTCTGGCCCTTGCAAGGGCGCTGCTTCAACCGGTAAGCCATCGGGTGGGCGCAAACGTGCTTTACCTTCGCCTACCAACTCGCCTGCAGCGTTGCGCACCATGACATCACGCAGAGGCGGCTCAGCCGTCATGCGCATGACCCAACCAGCGAGCAGGGTCAGAACAGCCACGGCCAACACCACAGCCAGCCAGATGCGCACATACAAAGGCAGGTGCAAAGAACGGCTGGGTGGTGTGGGCGTAGGCATAGGCATAGGCATGGTGGCTTAGTCTTGCTGTTTGGCGAACACGTAGCCTACGCCGCGCACGGTCAAGATACGTTTAGGGGCTTTGGCATCATCTTCAATGGCCGCACGAATGCGGCCCATGTGCACATCGATCGAACGGTCAAAGGCTTCGAGTTCTCGGCCTCGAACGGCTTCCATGATTTGGTCGCGGGAGAGCACGCGGCCTGCGCGTTCTGCCAAGACCCAGAGCAAATCAAATTGGTACGCGGTTAGGTCGCAGACTTGGCCTCGCACGCTGACGGTGCGGGCATCGCGGTCTAGGTCTAGCGAGCCGAATTTGATCGTTTGATGCGTAGCCTCGTTGGCCTCTCCTGGCGTATGGCGTCGTAGCACGGCACGAATGCGGGCCAGCAACTCGCGGGGTTCGAAAGGTTTGGGCAAGTAGTCGTCCGCGCCGAGTTCAAGGCCGACGATGCGGTCCATTGGGTCGCCCTTGGCGGTGAGCATCAACACGGGTGTTTGCGCCAAGTTCCCTGGCAACGCACGGATGCGGCGGCAGACTTCAAGGCCGTCGATGTCGGGCAACATCAAGTCGAGCAAAACCAATGCAGGGGCGGTGTCTTGCAGTGCCTTGAGGCCGCTCAGGCCGTTCGCGGCGTGTTGAACAGTGAAGCCAGATTGTTCAAGGTATTCGCTCACCATGTTGGCGAGGCGGTGGTCGTCTTCGATCAGGAGCAAGGTGTTCATGGTGAATTCATCATGCCTTGGGTTTTCTTTGCTTGTCTGAAGGCTAGGTAAAGACTGGGTAAATCAGCGCGACTCTTCAACGCCCTCATGCGGTGCAGGCAAGATGCGTGACGCCAGCCACACCAGCAGCAACACAGGCGCGCCCAGCAATGCGGTGCTGGTGAAGAAGGCCTCGTAGCCATGTGCGTCCACATACACGCCGGAGAATCCGGCCAGCCATTTGGGTGCGAGCAACATCATGGAGCTGAACAGTGCGTATTGCGTGGCCGAGTAGTTCACATTCGTTAGGCTGGATAAATAGGCAATGAACGCTGCAGAGGCAATGCCACTGGCCAAGTTGTCGGCCGAGATCACCCAAATTAACGCGGTCAAATCATGGCCTCGGGTGGCGAGCCAAGCAAACAGCAAATTGGTGATGGCGCTGAGTACCGCACCTAGCATGAGAATGCGCATCACGCCCAAGCGCATTGACAGCACGCCGCCAATGAAGGCGCCCACTAGCGTCATGATGACACCAAATACTTTGGTGACGGCGGCTACTTCGTCTTTGGTGTAACCCATGTCTACATAAAACGGGTTGGCCATGATGCCCATCACCACATCACTGATTCGGTAGACGGCGATCAGCCCCAAGATGATGGCAGCTTGCCAACGGTAGCGACGAATGAACTCGGCAAAGGGCTCAATGAGTGCACCTTTCAACCACGCCGCCGCATTGCGCGCGGCAGGCATCTCTCGTTGTGCGGGTTCGGGGGATAGCAGTACGGTTACCACCCCCAAACTCATGGATGCAGCCATCACAAGATAAGCGGTTTGCCATGCGGCGTGTTGGTAGCTCGTGTCGTCGGTGCCCGCGACGCGCGCTGCAATCCACAACACGCCTGCGCCTGCCCAAATCATGGCGAGGCGGTAGCCGGTTTGGTAAGTGGCTGCGAGTGCAGCTTGGTGTTGGGCGTCGGCGGATTCAATGCGAAAAGCATCGAGCGCAATGTCTTGAGTGGCTGAGCCAAATGCCACCACCAATGCGCACCACACCACAGGCTCCAGCGCCAATTGCGGGTCAAGCAAAGCCATGCCTATCAAGCCCGTCACCACGGTAACTTGCGCTAACAAAAGCCAGCTGCGACGTCGACCCAGCCAGTGCGTGAGTAGCGGGAGAGGCAAGCGATCTACCAACGGCGACCACACCCATTTGAAGCCATAGGCCAAACCCACCCAACTTAAAAAACCAATGGTGCTGCGGTCAATGCCCGCTTCGCGCAAGCGAAAACTGAGCGTGCCCAGTACCAGCAACAACGGCAAACCTGCAGAGAAGCCCAAGCACAGCATGCGCCAAGACGCTGGCTCCAAGTACACATGCAGTGCGGCCAGCCAGCCCAGTTTTTTAACTTCAGAGGGCGACGTGGTTGCGGGACTTGTTGTATCGTTCATCCCTCTATTTTCAGGCTTTCATAAAAAGACTTCTTCATGCTCACCAAACGTGCTTTTCTCTATGGCTGTGTCGGCTGCGCTTGCGGGCTCGGCAGTGCAGCGTTGTTGGCGCGCGATGGCGTGGAAGTGAGCAAAGAGGCTTCTGTTTTTGCTGGTCTTGTACCCGCCGCCGAGGTGGAGCAATCGGCCTACAAGCAGTACAGCGACATGATGAAAGAGGCCGCGGGCAAGAATGCGCTGGGGCCAGACAACCATCCGCAGGTCATCCGCCTGCGTCGTATTGCCAAAGATTTGATTCCTCAGAGCTACGACTGGAACCCGCGTGCCAGGGAATGGACGTGGGAGGTCAACCTTGTGGGCTCAAATCAAATCAACGCGTTTTGCATGCCCGGCGGCAAGATTGCGTTTTACAGCGGCATCTTGACCCAGTTGCAACTCACCGACGACGAGGTCGCGATGGTGATGGGGCACGAAATTGCCCACGCCTTGCGTGAGCATGCCCGAGAGCGCATGGGCAAAGCCACCGCGACCAATGGCCTTGCCACGATTGGTAGCACGGTAGCTTCGGTGTTCTTTGGCGTGAGCCCACAACTCACCGATATTGTGGCCAAACAGGGCGCGAACTTGATCAACCTCAAGTTCAGCCGCGACGACGAAACTGAGGCCGATTTGGTGGGCATGGAAATCGCTGCACGTGCTGGCTACGATCCACGCGCAGGCGTCACACTGTGGCAAAAAATGAGCACGGCTAACAAAGGGGCGCCGCCGCAGTGGCTTAGCACACACCCTTCAGGCAACACGCGCATTGAAGAAATTCAAGCCAACTTGCCCAAGGTCATGCCGCTGTACGAACGTACGAAATAAATCGCGTATCTAACCGCAAGCTTCTAGTAAATCATGGCTTGTGTGGTGATGGGTAGCATGACCGTGAAGGTGGTGCCTGAGCTGGTGCTGGTTTCAAAGTCAATAGAGCCGTGATGCGATTCCACAACCGTTCGGCTCAACCACAGACCGATGCCCATACCATCTTCTTTGTTGGTGCGCAGTAATTCAAAATAGATACGGAGATGTCGGGTGCAATGCTTGACATGCGCAAAGCGACCATGCGCACCACAGCTTGACCTGAAAGCTTCTGTACTCTAGTAGCGCGAGCCAAATGGCGCCGTGCAACATCAAGTACACGAAGCAGATCATGAAGATCGTGGTTTGTGTATCAAGATGCATGAGTGTTCGTTGGCGTCAATGGTTGGTATTTCGCTGCAGTTGGGTGCAGCTCAGGTACCACCCACATAAGGGTTGCTCGCGCGCTCTCGTCCGAAGGTGCTCTCAGGACCATGGCCAGGAATGAACACCGTGTCGTCACCCATAGGCCACAAACGCTGCGTGATGCTGTTGATCAAATCCTCGTGGTTGCCACGCGGGAAGTCTGTACGACCAATGCTGCCGGCAAACAGCACATCACCCACAAATGCACGTTTGATTTCGGGTGAGTAGAACACCACATGACCGGGTGTATGACCTGGGCAGTGGCGTACTTGTAGCGTGTGTGGGCCTAGCGTCACAGTGTCACCGTCGTGCAACCAGCGCGTGGGCTTGAAGGGCCGCGAGGCAGGAAATCTGTAATTGGCGGCGGCCTGTGGCAAGCCGTCAATCCAAAATTGGTCGTCTTCTTGTGGGCCGAAGATGGGCAGGTTGAGCTTGTCTGCCAAGTCGGCCGTGCCACCCGCGTGATCAATGTGCGCGTGGGTGATCCAGATTTGTTCTAGTGTGACGCCTAGCTTTTTGCAGGTTGCTTCGAGGAGGGGTAAGTCGCCACCGGGGTCGATGACGGCGGCTTGCATCGTCTCGTCACACCAGACGATGGAGCAGTTTTGTTGGAAGGGGGTGACAGGAACGGTTTGGTACTGAAGCATCCAGAAATGGTAGCTTGAATCTCAAATCACATGAGAGCACTCACAGGCCGAGTTTCTTGGTCTCGGTTGCGTAGTTTTTGATGGCGCGCACAAAGCAGTACAAAGTCATACCCAAAGCGAGCGAGAGGATCACCACATCAAACATGTAGCCAGAAAAATCTGACATGTAAATCAGAGTGGCCTCAGACAAAGCCACAAGGGCCAAGCTAGCTTTGATGCCGATGTTGAAAAATAGTTTGAAATAAGCCACGATTCTTTCCCTCAATTCGGAGGTCAAGAATAACAATGGTTGGCAAATTGAGAATTTGGGATTTACGCTGTCATCTCGTTTAGGACAAAACTTTTTACCTTATAAAAGCCTAGCGCAATCGTTCTAAATTGCATCAAGTTAGTGTGTAACGAACATGGCGGTTTGGTAAAAAGCAAAGCTCACCAACCAAGCGGTGACCAAGGGCCATGCAATCGATAGGGCTGTAAATTTAAGATTTTTCGTTTCATTGCGAATGGTTGCAATCGCAGAGACGCAGGGCGTGTAGATCAAGACGAACAACATGAAGCTGTAGGCTTGAATCCATGTGATGTGCTGCGTGATGGTTTGAACCAAAGCGCCACCTTCTTGGCCATAAATCACGGCCAAGGAGCCAATCACGATTTCTTTGGCAATGAAGCCAAACAACAGGGCAATCGTCAACTCTGCGTTGATGCCGAGTGGGCTAAAAAGCGGTTGAAGCAAGTTTCCCAGTTGTCCAGCCCATGAGTCAATGCTGCCTGATTGCACGCCCAGCGGGAAGTTGGTGAGGATCCAAATCATGACCACGCCAATCACGATGAAGCGGGTGGCACGGTTCAAGAAGTGCCGGACTTCTTGCCAGCCCGTGAGCACCATTTGGCGAGCGGTTGGGAAGCGATAAGGTGGCATTTCCAATACAAACGCATCGTTGTTGACGTACTCTCGCTTAAAGATCAACGAGGTGACGATGGACATCAAGATGCTCATCACATAGAGCGAGAACAGCACCCATGGCGCTTGCTCCGCGGTAAAGAGAGCCGCAATAAAGAAAACAAATACCTGCATCCGAGCCGAGCACAAGGAAAACGGTATGGTCAGCATCGTCAAGTAGCGAAGCCCTTTGGAGCGAATGACCCGAGTCCCCATCAAGGCCGGCACGTTGCAGCCAAACCCCATGAGTAGCATGACGAAGCTGCGGCCATCCAATCCAAACTTGGCCATCAACGCGTCCATCAAAAATGCGGCGCGAGACAAATAGCCCGTGTCTTCCACAATGCCCATGAACAAAAAGAACAGCACGATGAGGGGCACAAAGCTGGCGACGGTGCTCAAGCCGTTGTAGACCCCGTCTAGCAGCAGTCCTTGAAGCATCAAAGGGAGGTGCGCGCTCAAAGGCTCAAGTGCCGCGGTACGAAAAGCAGTCAGCAGCCAAGCCGTGCCATCTTGAAGTGGCTTGCCAATGGCAAACACGCCTTCAAACAGCAGCAGCATGACGCCAAAAAACAGCGGTAACCCAAACAGGGGGTGGAGCAGCACTTTGTCCAGCTTGTCGGTCAACGCATTTGAGGCTTGCGCTGGCACGCGCATGGCTTCTTTGAAAGCTTTTTCGATTTCCGACAAAGAAGGCGGGGTTGACTTGGTTTGGTCTGTGCTGAGTGCCTGGCGCATTGCGGGCTGTAATCGCTCCATTCCTTGGCCATATTTCGCAGAGAGAAGATGGACGGGGTGTTGAAGTTTGCGGCTCAGTGTGTCGACATCTACAGTGATGCCCATGGCGCTTGCCTCGTCCACCATGTTCATGACCAGAAGCATGGGAATGCCTTTGGCCATGACTTGGCTCAGAAGATTCAATTGGCGCTCGTACTGCGATGTGTTGAGCACGAAGATGATGAGGTCGGTCGCTTGCGTCTCTAGAAATGTGGTGACCACTTTCTCGTCGTCCGAGTAGCCATTCAGGTCATAAATGCCGGGCAAGTCGACCAAACGAACCACCTGATCGCCCAAGATCAAGCGCGCATTGAGCAACTCCACTGTTAGGCCTGGCCAATTGCCCACCTTGGCGTGCGCGCCTGTCAGTCGATTGAAGAGTGTGGACTTGCCCGTGTTGGGCATGCCAAGTAAAGCAATACGTTTCATTGAGCAGTGACGAGGCAAATACAGCAAGCTTCTTTCAAGCGAAGGATCAACTCGCTCGTGCCTACGCGAAGGTGCATCGGGCCGCCAAACTTAGCCTTGCGCAGCACTCGGACATGCGCGCCTTCTTTCAGCCCCATGGCGAAGAAGCGCTTTTTCAAGTCATCCTCCACATTGATGGCCATGACATTTCCAGACTCACCATGTGAGAGTCTTTCTAATGTCAGTGGCAACTTGGGCTGATGTGGACTTGCAGTGATAGGTGCATGCATGGCGATGTACTTTTCGAGAAATTTTAAACTCTGAACGCAAATAGGAATGATTTGCATTTATACTGATTCTACATCCAAAACAATTCAAAGACCTCGCCATCTATGCTCAGGCCCCGTTTTTTAGCACCGTTATTGATCTGTTCGACATTCCTTGCGTCTTGTGGCGGGGGTAGCGGCGGGGGTTCTTCCTCGGTTGAGGCTATGAGTGCGGCTGCTCAGCTAGGTGAATTGATCTTTAAAGACCCCAGTTTGTCGGCTTCGGGTGCCATGTCTTGTGCGACTTGCCATGATCCGAACATTGGGCATGCTTCGCCCTTCACCACAGCAGTCGCCTTTGGTGGCGCCACATTGCCGTTGTCGGTGGCGGGTTTGCGCAACCCGCCAGCCATCAATTACCTCAAATTCAATGGCGCCTTCAAATTTGATACAGACGGCACGCCGATGGGTGGCTTCTTTTGGGATGGTCGTGTAAACACCTTGGCAGAACAAGCGAAAGGTCCGTTTTTGGGGCCTGCTGAGATGGCCAATGCCGATGCTTCTGCAGTGATCGCAAAGCTGAGAAGTGCCACTTATGCAGACCAATTCAAGAAGGTCTTTGGCGCAAACATCTTCAATGACCCGAACACAGCATTCGAGCGTGTGGCGTATGCGTTGGAGCGCTACCAAATTGAAGACAGCGACTTTGCGCCTTTCAACAGCAAGTTTGATGCAGTGAACCAAGGCAAAGAAGCCTTCACGCCCGAAGAGTTGAGGGGGCTTATTTTGTTTAACCGTGCCGACAAAGGCAATTGCGCAGCATGCCATCCCAGTACCAAACCAGACAATGCACCGGCCGCATTGTTCACTGATTTTTCTTATGACAGTCTTGGGGTGCCACGCAACACAGACATCCCCGCCAATGCCGACCCTAGCTTCTATGACAAAGGTTTGTGCGGTCCCGTGCGATTGGATTTAGTCGCCAAACCCGAGTTATGCGGCGCGTTCAAAGTGCCAAGCTTGAGGAACGTCGCGAAACGCAAACGCTTTTTCCACAACGGCAAGTTCACCACGATCCAAGAGGTCGTCAATTTTTACATCACTCGAGATACAAGCCCCACGAATTGGTATCCAACAGATCCACTAAATGTGTTGGTTTACAACGATTTGCCTGCTTTGGAGCGCGGTAATGTGAATGTGACAGAAGGCCCGTACAACCGGAGTGGTCAAACGCCGGCTTTGAATGGGCAAGAAATAACGGATTTGATCGCGTTCCTCGGAACATTGAGTGATCGCTAAATGAATTGAAAAGGACCATGGATATGAAATTCAAAACAACACTCATCGCAGCCGCAGTCATGTTGGCTTGTCAAGTCGGTCATGCGCAAACTGCCAAAGAAGTTGCCGCTGAAATGCGTCAAATGCGTGAAGAGCTGCGCCAGCTTCGCGCAGAGTTGGATGGCCTGAAGAAGCAAAAAAATCAGGAGCCAGCAACGGCTGCAGTTATTTCCGCTCCGACGCAAAGCCAGACCAGCGCAGAAGCAAGCGCACCCGTCAAAGCCAGCGGCACTATGCCATATGCCAATACAAGCCCAGCCCGTGACGCTGAGCCTGTGGTCAATGCAGTCAACCTATTTGGCTATGGCGAGTTGAATTTCTCGCGCCTGAAAAACAGCATTGCCAGTTCAGAAGCCACAGCGCGTCGCGCAGTCTTGGGCTTTGGCTACAAGTTCAACGACCGAACACGATTTGCCGCTGAATTAGAAGTTGAGCACGCCGTGGTCTCCGCAGAGGACAGTGGCGAGGTTGCCTTTGAACAGCTTTATGTAGAGCACGACATCAGCGATGGCTTGTCTGCCAAGATGGGTTTGTTCTTGTTGCCCGTGGGCTACATGAACGAAAGCCACGAGCCCACACGTTATTACGGCGTAACGAGGAACTTGGTGGAAACGGCGATCATTCCTTCGACGTGGCGAGAAATTGGCGTCGGCTTTCGTGGCCTACAAGACTCGGGGTTGCGTTGGGACGCGGGCGTTGTGACCAGTTTTGATTTGACCAAATGGCCAACCGATAGTGCAGAAACAAAAGAATCGCCGCTGGGTTCCATCCATCAAGAAGGTCAAAAGGCCAAGGCCGCATCACTGGGCTACTACGGTGCATTGAACTTTGATGGTGTGCCGGGGGTGAACTTTGGCGGAAGTTTGTTTCATGGTGGCATTGGGCAAAAGCAACCCACGATTGCATCGCCAGATGCGTCTGTGACTTTGGCTGAGTTGCACACCAAGTGGCAAGTCGGCGCGTGGGACCTTTCAGCGTTGGCCGCTCAAGGTTGGTTTCATGATGTCAGCGCATTCAATACATCAGGAGGCGGCGTAGACAATCCTGTTCCCAACCAGTTCAGAGGTTGGTACGCACAAGCCGCATACCGCTTGTGGCGCAGCGGTGACTACAGCTTGGTGCCCTTCACACGGTATGAGCATGTCAACACGGCTGTGAGCTATTCAGGCGTCATTCCTGGACAAGCAGTCAGCACAGGGCCAGACACCAAAGTTTGGACCGTTGGTGCAAGCTATTACTTGCATCCTCAAGTGGTGGTCAAAATGGATATTCAGAAATATCAAAACAACAGCGACCTAGATCGTTTCAACATGGGCATTGGTTTCCACTATTAATATGAAAATGCAGTTCGCCAATCGTCGGCAGCTCTTACAAAAAATGGGCGCTGCCAGTCTGTGTGCCACATCGTTGGTGGGTGGCTCCGTATTTGCGGCTGTGTTCATGGAGATGCCGCAAGCGCAAAAATTGCTGCTACCCAATGCAGACGCATTTCAAGCCTTGCCTTTAGCGATGGATGAGGTAAGGTCAAATGCGATTGCCAAGGCAAGCGACACACACATTCCTAAAAACTTTAATCCCCAAATTTGGCGAGCCGTGCAACACGAGAAGGCCTTGGGCTGGGTGATTGCAGATCGCGTGATCGGCAAATACGACTTGATTGATTACGCCGCTGGTTTTGATGTGGATGGCACATCGTTGGGCATGGAGATCTTGGCGTATCGCGAATCCCATGGCGCTGAGGTTCGACAAACGGCATGGCGCAAACAATTCGCTGGCAAAAAGGGCCCCAGTGCCATGCGATTTCCAGACGACATCCGCAACATCTCAGGTGCAACGCTGTCTTGTCAACATGTGACAGAAGGCATGCAACGCTTGAGCGCCTTGGCCATGATGCTGGCGGCTGGAAAGTAAGCCTGCGATGTGGATGGCTAGGGCGCGCCCTTTGCTGGGTACGGTGGTTTCTATACAGGCTCATATCGGCGACAGCACAGAGTCTCTCGTGGAGTGCGCAGTCGCGGAAGCGTTTTCTACGATGGCTCATATCGGCCATGTAATGAGCGCGCATAACGACGACTCAGACCTTGCGCGTATGGCGACTGCCAATCCAAGCCATGTGTTGACACTAGATGCACACACCGTGCACGTCATTCGCGCCGCCCAATATTGGGCACGTGTTTCCGCTGGCGCATTTGACCCATGCGGCGCAGCACAGACGCTCTCTCGCCAGAAAATGCGCCCAGGCTTGGTCGGCAATGCGACGGGTAGCTTGGATGACATCGAGATACTTTCCGAAACCGATGTCCGATTGGCGCAGCCCGTTCAATTAGACTTCGGCGGAATCGCCAAGGGTTATGCGGTAGATTGCGCCATGGATGTGCTGCTGGCGCATGGTGTTCGTGATGCGATGGTGAACGCCGGGGGCGATATGCGGGCCGTGGGTCAGCGAAAATGGACGATGGATGTGAGACACGCCAATCGCACCTTGATGGATGTACGGTTGCACCGCCATCCGCGGCTGCATCAACAAGCCTTGGCCACATCTGTGGCGGGCGAGTTGAATTCAGAATTTGTTTTATCTAGAACGCATCTAAAGCCTAAGTGGCACAGTGTGACGGTTCAAGCGGATACCTGCATGACCGCCGATGTGTTGACGAAGTGGGCAATGCAATCCAGTTTGCTGTGCCCTAGTTTGCGAAAGGTTTTGCGCTTGAACCGTGGCCGTATGTGGAGAACCCAATGAAGAAAACAAGACATTTAGCAGGATGGGGGCGAACCACGTTTTTGTCGATGGCCGCTATCTGTCTGCTGTTGTGGGGTACAGGCCTTGTGATGTTCGTGCTGCCCGTGTCTGAGTTGATGGATATGACACCTGCGCAGGCCTCATGGCGTCATAGCGCGGGCGTTGTGCATGGCGTGTCCACTTGGTTGTTTTGTGTCATGTGTGGCCGAGGTCTATGGCCCCATGTGCGCGTGATGTGGCACAAGCACGGCGAACAAATCAAGTGGGCTCTGGGTCTTATCAACCTCACTGTGTTGCTTGTGATTGCCTTAGGTGGTTTGGTGCTGCTGTACGGCAGTCCCGAGATGCACGATTGGATGTCGCCGTTTCACTTTTGGATGGGCGCTGTCTGTCCATTGATCTTCTTGGCACATACCTGGCGAAGGTTCATCCCTTCAATGGGTACTAAAAATCTTTGAAAGAACTCGCCATGGATATGGAGAAATACACCGCGCTATTAAAGAACAAGGGGCTCAAGGTAACGAGCCCCAGAGTCACGGTTCTTGACATCTTCAACCAAAGCAAAGCGCGACATCTTTCGGCTGAAGATGTTTACAAAAAAGTGCTTGAGCATGAGGGCGACATTGGTCTGGCAACGGTCTACCGTGTGCTGACGCAGTTTGCTGATGTTGGCATTTTGGTTGTCACCAACTTCGAAACTGGCAAAACCACGTTTGAGTTGAACGAGGGGGGGCATCATGATCACTTGGTATGCCTGAGCTGCGGCTCAGTGGTCGAGTTTCATGATGAAGAAGTGGAATCCAGGCAGGAGATCATTGCCAAACAACACGGCTTCAAATTGATCAACCACTCGATGTCTTTGTACGGGCTGTGCGCTAAACCGGAGTGCCAAGAGTCTGTGTGATTAGTCAGTGAATCGAGACGCGTCCGTCATGTAGATCTCACGCAGGACAATTTCATTCAAAGTTTAAAAATATAGGGCCAACCCTGAGTTGGTGCTGAACATGGGCGCTGACCTCAGCACCTGTCAACGTGCGGGGTTAGTGGATGCACCAGGCGATGAAATTGAAGAGCCATTTGGTATAGAGCCAAACGACTTACCTTTAGATGCCATTTGCCGCAGCATCGAAATCAGTGTGCGCGAGGCCTTAGGCGAGCGAGATGTACCCGCACAGTTGTTGCCAATAGATTACTGTTTGCTGTAGTTCGATGGCGTTGGCCAATAAAAAACCCGCCGAAGCGGGTCTTTGAAGTAGTCAATCAAGCCAATTAGTTTGCTTTGGTGTTTTCAATGGCTTGCAAACGTAGGTGGTTGTATTCGACCTTCTCTACCAGCGTTGCATTGGGATTGCCCAAGTCATTCATGCGAACGCGGTGTGTTTCTCGAGCGCTCCATGCGGCCAATGCGGCAATGGCTGTCACGCCCAATGTGATGGAGCCAATCGTCATGGGAATGTCTACTGCACCGGGTGGCGCAACAGTCGCAAACAGGGCTGGCAGCAAGGCAGTGATAAGTGTTCCGACGTTTTGAGAAATCGCCATGGCGGAGACGCGTGAACGAGTTGGGAACAGCTCCGGATAAAAGCTTGGGAATGTGGCGTTGTAGCCTTGATACACGACGCCCCACATCAGCAGCGACATACAAATCGCCAATGGCACGTTATGAATGCTGATGGCGTACAGATACGCGAACGACAGCAAGCCTGCACCCAATGCACCGAAGATGATGGGTGGGCGACGGCCAATTTTGTCTGACAGATTACCAACGTATGGGATCACGACCACAGCAAGACAGTTGCCCAAGACGGGAATCCAGAGGTACACGTCTTTGCTAAAACCAATGCCGTAACTGGCTTGAACCGCATAAGCCGCACCAAAAATCGTGGTGACGACAGGGATCACGTTCATCAAAGCCATGCAAACCACGCGAAGCATGTCTTTCCAGCTATTGGTGAATGCTTCAACGATGGGGGCCTTTGGGACTTCGTGCTCTGAACCTTCAGCAGCAAAAGCTGGTGTTTCTTCCACTTCACGACGAATGATGAAACCCACAATGATCACGATGAAGCTCAGCAAAAATGGCACACGCCATCCCCATGAGTTGAAGTCTTCTGTTGGCAAGTAGTAGGCCAAAGGCAAAAACACAGCTGCCGCCAGAATCTGCCCTGCTTGGACACCCTGCAGTGTGAAGCTTGAGTAGTAGCCACGGCGACCAAATGGCGCGTGTTCCAAAATCATTGAGCTTGCGCCAGAGATTTCACCCGCAACAGCGAAGCCCTGAATCAAACGCAAGATAACCAACAGAGCAGGAGCCCAAAGACCAATTTGCTCATAGGTGGGTAACAAACCAACAGCCATCGTTGAGAAGCCCATCAAGAACATGCAAATGATTAACACTTGTTTGCGTCCTTTGGTGTCGCCCCAGTGGCCCAAAAAGAAAGCACCAATTGGACGTGCAACGTAACCTACGCCATACGTTGCCAAAGAGGCGACGATGGCAGTTTTAGGGTCAGAGGATGGGAAAAAGATTTGCGGAAAAATCAACGATGCCGCAGTGGCATAAATGAAGAAGTCGTAGTACTCGAGTACTGAGCCGATCCAGCCACTGGCCGTAGCCTTTTTCGTTTGATGCGAGCCTTGAGACTCGTGTTTCATTGCATTAGACATTTGAACTCCAGTTACTAAGAAGCTGGTTGGTTTATTGAGATGTCAGCAATGTACAAAACAGTTAATTTGTCCGAATTAGGGTTAATACCAATCTTGACTCTGAATAAGAATCAAGCTGCTATGCAAAAAATGCATAGCAAATAGAGATGCGTGAATGGTCACGTAAATGCCAATGCTTAGTCTGCTGAACTGGTGTGTGACCTCACTGACCAACGCAGATATCCCAGATGTCTAAGCTGAAATAAGCTGAAGTTGCGCATGTCACAGCGAGTCTTAAATTCGAGTTTTTCGCCTGAAGCGCAGAAGCCGATGCCGCTGCATTAAGACTTGCATCGTGCGAACCGAAGTTCAAACACCTTCAATGATCACCATTGTGCGTTTAGCCGAATCTTTGCTGATGGGTAGGATGGCTTGGTACTCTGCTGATTCGTAGAACTTTTCTGCATCCTCGACAGAAGGGAAGCGAATTAAGACTAGTCGCTTAGGCGCCCAAAGATCATTTTCTTTAACCATCAGCTCACCGCCGCGTGCCAGGTATTCACCGCCAAACTTTTCCACAAGGGGCTTAGCGCCAATTTTGTATTGCTCGTAAAGCTCCGGGTGAATGAGGTCTGTATCAACCACTAGATATGCCGCCATGATGAGACCTCTTCGTGAAACGTGTAGGGTGTGAACGGATGTCAAAGCTCGGTCAACAGAAGCTAACTGTTAAACGAACATTCCACCTGAAACTTCTATGCGTTGCGCGTTGACCCAGCGATTGTCAGCAGAAACCAGAGAGGCCACCATTGCGCCGATGTCATCTGCCTCGCCCACGCGACCCAGTGCAGTTTGCGATGCTACAAATGCATTCAGCTGCGGGTTGTCGCGAACAGCGCCCCCACCAAAGTCGGTGGCAATGGCACCGGGGGCGACTGTGTTGACGGCAATATTTCTTGCGCCAAGTTCTTTCGCCATGTAGCGTGTCATGACCTCTACAGCACCTTTCATCGAGGCATAAGCAGAGTAGCCGGGCAATGCAAATCGCGTCAAACCTGACGACACGTTCACGATGCGTCCACCATCCGCCATTAATGGCAGTAGCTTTTGCGTCAAAAAGAAAACGCCTTTGAAGTGCACATTTACCAGTTCATCAAACTGTGCCTCTGTGGTGTCCATCAAGCTTGCATGGGTCCCGGTGCCGGCGTTGTTAATCAATATATTGAATGTCGTACAACTCCACTGAGCGAGTAGTACTTGGCGTACTTGATCGGCGAAGCCTGCAAAGCTGCTGCTGTCAGAGACATTGAGTGCAAGTGCGACCGCCTTTTGGCCCATGGCTTCAATTTGCGAGACGACATCGTTCGCTTCTGACTGCTTGCTACGGTACGTCAGGATGACGTGATGCCCTTGCTTTGCCAGATGCAGCGCGATGCTTTTACCCAGGCCACGACTGCCGCCGGTTACCAAAGCTACGGATGGAGATGTTTGCATTGAGGTTCCTGTGTCGCGATGACGGCGAATGAAAATAATTGACGTGTCTATTTTGACAGGCAATGTAGCTCTTGGCGCATAAGCAAAAACGCACGATGGTTAGATCGTGCGTTCTGGAACATAAGTGGAGAAGCCGTCTCAATTACTTAATGAGTACGACAGGTTTTTTGCATGTGGCAAGCACACGCTGAGCTACTGAACCAATTAGTAAATCAGCAACACCAGAGCGACCTTTGGCGCCGAGGACAACAAGATCAAATCCTTTGTCTGCTGTCTTGGAAATTGTTTCAGCCACGTTTCCAGTCTGAATTATCGTGTTGTGCTTAATGCCAGCTTTAACCAAAACAGCCAAAGATGACTTGAGTTGTTGGTCACTGAGTTCACGCAGATAGTCTTGAACTGCCGCACTTCCAACATATTTCTTTGCAATATTCAGACCCAGATCGTCGTGGACGGTGATCAATGTAATCACATCGTTACTGCGCAGATTCAATGACAACTTAGCTGCATATTTCACAGCGTTCAAAGAGGCTCTCGACCCATCGACTGCAACCAAAATCTTCATGCAATATCCCCTTTAACATGCGGTTGAACTCTAGCATTCGGCGATAAATCAAAATAGTAAAAATGCCATTTCATCTGATAAATGTCAAACACCTGGCTAAGCCATGAGCGCACAAATCTTGAGCATCAATCAGATTCAGGGTGGTGTAGGCGGACACGCGACAAAGTAGGAACAAGCATTCTTCTGCTGAAAATAAAACCTCCAGCTGCTTGCGTGTGCATATGGTGGCTTCAGCCCATTTGCTTCTTATGCATTCGAACGTGACGACGTCGGTTGCCGAACAGTTTTAATAAGCGCATTGATGACATCTGTTTGAGTCAATATGCCTATCAAACGGTTTTCCGAGTCGATAACTGGTAAGTGATGGTGTCCAGTTTGAGAAAACAATGGCAGTAACTCTGCTAAATAACTTTGATCGCGTGCGACACGAACGCGACGTGTCATGATTTGTCCAACAACTTCGGGTTTGTGGCTGTGTGACTGCCCAGAAGGTTGCCAAATATGTTTGATTCGTTCGTGCAGTTGTGTGTGGTCGGCAGCTTGTGCTTGTTTTAGAAAGTCTGCCAATGTGATGATGCCCACAATTCGGCGAGCTCGATCAACAACTGGTAGTGCTTTGATTCGTTTTTGTCGCATCAGGTTCCAAGCTTCTGCTAAAGATGAACCAAATTCAACCGAATGAGGGGAGCTCGACATCGCGTCTATGCAGCGCAAATCTCCCAATGTGCGTTGATAGGCCGCCGACTCTGCGTATTGCAACAGTTGCGCCAAGTCGGATGGCGCAACATCAATGATTTGCTGATAGTGGTGGAGTGCAGCGTCCAAATCGCTTTGCGTAAATCGGTTGATAGGTTGAAGATTGTTCTGATCAGCGATGGAGTAATGTGGGTATGGGCGCCCAGTTAGGTTGTTATAGAGCAATCCTGCTGCTGTTAAAAGCACTGTATTTAGCAAAAATGGGAACAGCACCATGTCCAGAGATGGTTTGTGCATTAGCACCACTAGTAATGCGGTGGCACCGCCGGGCGGATGTAAGCATCGCCCTAGCAGCATGGTTGCAATTGCTAAGGCAACGGCTAACGCAGCAGCTAAAGCTAAATTGTCTGGAATCGTCAAAGCGATCAACGTTCCAACCAGAGCCGAGAGCGTGTTGCCACCGATGACAGACCAAGGTTGAGCCATTGGGCTTGAAGGAATCCCAAATACGAGCACCGCACTAGCGCCAATCGGGGCGACCAACCAAGGCTCTACGCCTTTACCCAAGTAACGGCTTAAGACTGCGACAAAGAAAATGCCAAGGCAGGCGCCTACTACCATTCGCAGCGCTTCTTGTGTCGATACGGTGATTGGGGCTGGCCAAAAGCGATGCAACATTGGTGGGATCACTTAACGCTAACTTAATCCAAACGCCAACATCGCCGCATCATCAATCACGTTTAGCGTGATGTATGCCGACATGCGATAAAGCAGCAGCAAGTATTGTTCTGCTGCTGTTAAAACTTCAAGTTGCTGCTCAATCAATTCAAGTTCAGTACTCATCCGTCCCATGCCCCAGCGCCGCCTGCGTGGGCACATGGTGACGCATGCCCACTTGTTGGTTGCTCTCATCCACAAACACCAGCTGAGGGTCGTGGGTGGGCACTTCGGTCTCATGCACTTGCGCGAATGACGCAATGATCAACAAGTCACCCACACTGGCGCGGCGCGCGGCAGAGCCGTTGACCGAAATCATGCCCGAGCCACGCTCGCCTTTGATGGCGTAGGTGATGAAGCGTTCGCCGTTGTTGATGTTCCAGATGTGGCCTTGTTCGTTCTCACAAATGTTGGCGGCGTCCAGCAGGTTTTCATCGATGGCGCAGGAGCCTTCATAGTGCAATTCGCATTGAGATTTGACGCTAATTTGTGAACTTGCCATCATCATGCCAAGACTGTATCAGCAAAGTTTCCACGACTTTTTGACCGTTACCGCAGTCACACTCGTTCATGCGAAAACAGCTGACACCACACTTTCACACACAGTGGCTACACAGACTAGCTGGCGCTGGATTCCTGTGCATGTCAGCTGTATTCGCAAACCTTAAGTTAAATTACCGAAAAATTGGGCCAGATGCTGGCGTAGACGAGCGATGTCGCCCTGCACATCAACCTGCTTAACTACGTTGTAGCTAGAGAATGCGGGCAATATGGCGGCACCACAAAACTTGTAGTTGCTGCTGTTGGCAACAAATACATCGTCTACGGTTTTACCTTCAAACAAATTCTGCTTTATATCGCCAAAGGCCTCTTGAGGTGCATTCCATGTGAGCGACAGCATGTACTGTTTGCCCTGCATCTTGCCACCTGAGCCGTATTGTTTGCTCGGGTCTTCGCGTGTACGACCATCATCGGTCAATAGTTTTTGCTGAACTAAGCCAGTCGTAAACACTTCATCCACATATTTTTTGTAAATCCACGGTGTTCCAAACCAGTAAACGGGCGACTGCAAAACAATCAAGTCAGCCCAGACGTGCTTATCGACTTCTTCACTTGCGTCGTAGCCCTTCTCAATGTGCGTGTGTCGTACTTCATAGCCACGCTTTGTGAACTCTTCGTTCATGACGTCCACAAAGGTTTGATTGAGCTTGCCACTGGCAAACCCTTCGTAAAACTGGTGCGTGTTGATGATCAATACCTTTTTCATTAAGGCCATAAGTGCATCCTATTGCTCAGGTGATGTTTTCTAACGTTTATTAAATGGAAGGTATTTGTTAAGCATCAAGACGACGTTCGCTCATCCACTTGACGATGGCTGGATCGCGATGAGAAAAGAAACTGCTGGTGTTGGTATCGAGTGTGGCTATGCGAGCCATCTCTGCGTCATTGAGTTCAAAGTCAAACACAGCGAAGTTTTCGGCCATTCGCTCTTTACGTACAGTTTTTGCCAGCGCCGCGATGCCACGTTGAATTAACCAACGCAAAACCACTTGCCCCACCGATTTGCTGTAACGAGCCCCTATTTCAAGAAGTACTTCAGTGTGGAACAGGTTGTTGCGTCCTTCGGCAAACGGCGCCCACGCTTGCACCTGGATGCCTAGCTCTTGCATCAATGGCACACTTTCAAGTTGTTGCTGAAAAGGATTGACCTCGATTTGATTAACGGCAGGTGCAATCTCGTTAAACACAGTGATGTCCATCAACCTATCCGTATGGAAATTGCTGACACCAATGGCCCTTAACTTGCCTTGTTTGTACGCATCTTCCATGGCGCGCCATGACCCGTGTAGTCAAAGACCTTTGTTCCATCTTCCCTAATCGCATTTGTTACCTCGTACTCATTGCGTCCAACTTGGCAGCCCCAGCGACTACGCCACATGTATTGTTCTTTGCCACTAAAAGCATCTTCTTGAAAAAAAGTGCATCTGATTGCACCAACCTCAACGCCGTCAACAACATCACCCAGCGAAATCAGGCTCACTCCATTAACGCTTGTCACTGCGGTTGATTGAGTAATTAAAAATTCTTTTGTCTTCCCCACATGCTTTATCGCACTGTCATTACTGATTTCAATTGACTTTACCCATCTAGCCTGTTGATCGGGTAATTTAGGTTGCTTTGGTGACGATTTGCCGCAACTAGCGAGAGCCAGTACGAGGATTACGAGTGAGAAACATTTAAACATATGAGCATTCTCCACTCAATTTGCCAAATGTCCAACCCTGCTGTAAGCCTTAACTTAAGGTTTTGAGTGGCAGCATAGATTAAATCGACACTCAAAAAATAGTTTGCAGACTAACTTTTACTGAGCCCACAAAGCAAAAACGCACGATGGGTGAGATCGTGCGTTTTTGCGTTTTCGGCGTGCGATTACTTAAAGAGTTGCTTCGTGTGCCTTGATTTCCACAGCGATTTTTTCGGCTAGTTTTGGCATGTCTGCCTCTTCAACAACTTGAACACTCTTACCCTTCTTTAGGATGCTTATTGCACGTTCATACGCTTCTTCTAAGTTAGGAGAGCTAGGTTTTGCAACTAAGAAATGAACCAAGAAATCTTCGCTTGCTTCTTGCAAGCTTGCCATTTGTCCAAGCCAGCGGTGGGCTTTGCTTTTGATTGAAGAACTATTAGTCAGATCAAAAGAAAGTGGTTCGTAGCAATGCCACATACCGTTTTTCCATGCATGTTCAAACTCAACGTCATCATCTGCAACCGTAATTGATTTAGAGACAAAGTGTTGGGCTAGGTTCCGCTTTTCCAATTCAGTTTTGAATTGTTTCCAAACATCAGCATCATCCCTTTTTCCGATATGTGCTGTGTGATCGTATTTAGCTACAAAACGTTCGTAGAGATTACGTGTCGTTTTGCCTAGATCACTGCTGATTCCTGAGCCAACGCTTCCCCATTGCAGTGAGCTGTCATCCTTTGGTAAAACAGATTGCACTAATTCCGTCAAACCTTTGCCTGAGTTCAACGGAAGTTCTCCCTCAGACTGTTTCTTTAAAGAGTCGAAGGTCGATTGCAGTTTCAAAAGGCGTGAGCGGTACGAGTTCCCGTTTAGGGTCGGGAAAACGGTTTTTGCTCGAATAGATGTCGTTTTGAAAATTGCCTCAAGAAAACCATGATCAACAGAGGACACGACAACGCCTACGTTTACAAACTCACCAGTGGTGGTGTCATGTACGTAGCGAAGTACCGTATATGAGTATGGAATTTTCCCGCTCATTTCAATGACCTCAAAAGCTCGTCGGCGGACAGCTGAACATTTTCCCGAAGTTGGGAGATGAAGTCTACACCCTGCGCTAAAGCTGTGCTGCCGTGTTGCCAGCTGGCAGGAATGGCTTGTGCGTACTCGTTGATTCTTCCATCGGATATGGATGACATGGCCGTGCAAATTCGAGAAAGGTCTAGTCCTGCAACGCCTTTTAGTGACTGGTAGAACACATGATTAGTAGGGGCATTGAAGCCTGCGAGTGCACCTTGAATCCACGGAGGTTGCCAGCCCAAATTTAAATCCGTCATTAGTGTGTACTCGTGATCGAAAATTGCGAAGCTTCGTCCGTCAGTTAATAGGTTTGGGTTGTTAATGCGACGATCTGCATTAGTCAGCCAAGCGTCAAAAGCGAAAACTTCTAATGCTTCCTGCTCAAGTTTTTTTGACATTCGCCCACTTGAAGCTGTCCAGACGCCAAATCCATCAGGAAGCTTGTGAGATCCAAACCCATGCTTATTGCTATTTTTCAATAAGTGCAGGACGGCTTGATTTTCAACAGAAGCAATGAACTCCGGTGTGATGCTAACTAGAAATGGCTCAGGAACAGGTAGTCCCAAATCCTTGGCCAACATTGCGGCAAGGGCTTCGCGGATTAGTCCATTAGGTGAGTTGTCGCATCCAAATGAAAATTTAGCGACTACTTCAACTTCATCGCCATTGATACGCTCACAATTTATCAAAATAGGCTTAGTTCGACCGTTCGACATTTCTCTGTCGAACCGAACAGCCTCGATACTGTCAAACATGGTTGTACGCCCTTCGTTGCAGGATACTTTACCTGCAATTAGTGAAAACTTTTGGCGTATTGAATAAATATCAGTGTGATGCATTTCTCTCGCACCAAGCGTAGATTAAATCGACGCCCACAAAAAAGCCCACGCAAGGTGGGCTTCTCTAATTAAGCAGAGCTAGCTCAGCACTCATCCGTCCCATGCCCCGGCGCCGCCTGCGTGGGCACATGGTGACGTAAGCCCACTTGTTGGTTGTTCTCATCCACAAACACCAGCTGAGGTTCATGGCCAGCCACTTGGTCTTCATGCACTTGCGCGAATGACGCAATGATCAACAAGTCACCAACACTGGCGCGGCGCGCGGCAGAGCCGTTGACCGAAATCATGCCCGAGCCACGCTCGCCTTTGATAGCGTAGGTGATGAAGCGTTCGCCGTTGTTGATGTTCCAGATGTGGACTTGTTCGTTCTCACAAATGTTGGCAGCATCCAGCAGGTTTTCATCGATGGCGCAGGAGCCTTCATAGTGCAATTCGCATTGCGTTGTGACAACGCGGTGGATCTTCGACTTCAAGAGGGTGCGGAACATGGTGAGAGCGATTTAAAACTAAGCAATGACGCAATCATAGTGGCCGAAACTGAGCCTTACCTAACAAGGCCCAAATCAGCTTAAAGCCCTAAATGTTGCGCTACGCCTTGGCCTGCAACACGACCGCTGGCCAAACAGGCGCTGAGCAAGTAGCCGCCCGTGGGCGCTTCCCAATCAAGCATTTCACCCGCCACAAATAAGCCGGGCAGCGCGGTGGACATCAGGTGTGCATCCAGTGCTTCTAAGCGCACGCCGCCTGCGCTGCTGATGGCTTCATCCAATGGGCGTGTGGCGGTCAGTGTGATGGGCAAGTGTTTGATGGCGGCCGCCAATTGCACAGGGTCGTTCATGGCTTCTTTGCTCAACACTTCATGCAACAGCGCCAAATGCAAGGCGGTGAGGTGGAGGCGGCTTTTCAAATGGCTGCTTAGCGAGCGTGAGCCGCGTGGGTGCTTGACCTCTGTCAACACGCGTTCTGGCGTGAAGTCGGGTTTGAGGTCGAGTGCCAAGGTCGCGCTGCCATGGCGTGCAATTTCATCACGCAACATGGCGGATGCGGCGTAAACCAAGTTACCTTCCACGCCGGTGGTGGTGGTGATGAACTCGCCTTTGCGGTTAAACGTGCGGCCTTGGCTGTCGGTGAATGACAAGGCGACGGACTTGAGCGGTGTGCCTGCGAACTGGCTTGACAAGTGTGTGCTCCAACGCACATCAAAACCGCAGTTAGCGGGCAACAGAGGCGAAACGTCAACGCCAAGTGCGTCCAGCCACGGTTGCCATGCGCCATCAGAGCCTAGCTTGGCCCAACTGCCGCCGCCCAGAGCCAACAACACGGCATCTGCGTGCGCAGTGTGTGGGCCTTGCGGTGTGTCGAAGTGCAAAGCAAATTTGTGCTTGGCTGACGCCTCATGTTCTAGACCACCGTTCCAGCGATGACGCATGTGAAATGTCACAGGCACGCCATTTGTGGGATGTCGCAACCGGTGCAACCAAGCGCGCAAAAGGGGCGCGGCTTTCATGTCGGTGGGGAACACGCGCTGTGAGCTGCCCACAAAGGTGTCAAGGCCGAGGCCCTTCACCCATTCGCGAATGGCCGAAGCGTCAAAGCTTTTCAGCCACGAAGCGCAAGCGTCTGCGCGCTCAGCGTAGCGGCTGACGAAGATGTCGAATGGTTCGGCATGGGTCAGGTTTAGCCCGCCTAAGCCTGCGAGCAAAAACTTGCGGCCGACCGATGGCATGGCGTCGTAAGCGTGGACATGCGCGCCTGCAGCGCTGAGCATCTCAGCGGCCATCAGGCCAGCGGGGCCTGCGCCAATGATGGCGATTTTTTTGTTTGTATTGGAAGTCACCCGCCAAGTGTAGGCGGCGAACACGCTGCATCGTGAGCGAAAATCTCCACATGACTGGTTGGCAAGCACATCTCAAACTCGACTACACGCGCGCCGCAGAGCGCACCGTGGCGAAGTTCGAGCACGAGGGGCCTTTGCGCGTCTTGCAAAGCCTCTATCCCGAAGGCGATGTTGTGTGCCACAACGTGCTGGTGCATCCGCCCAGCGGCTTGGTGGGCGGCGACATGTTGGACATTCAATTGAACTTAGGGTCTGACACACATGCGTTGTTGACCACCCCTGGTGCGACGCGTTTTTATAGAAGTGAACAAGGTTTGGCCACGCAGCAAGTGAAAGCCTATGTGGACGATGGCGCACGCTTAGAGTGGCTGCCGCTAGAAACCATTGCCTACAACGGCTGCCATGGTTTGAACCACGCGGTGTTTGACCTTGCCCCCACCGCAGAGATGATGGCGTGGGACATCACGGCACTTGGGTTGCCGAATGCCAACTTACCGTTCGCACATGGTCAGTTGCAGCAGCACATGGAGGTGGTAGGCGTGTGGTTAGAGCGCGGTTTGTTGGATGCGCAAGACACACGTTTGATGGATGGCCCTTTGGGCTTGGCCAAGCACCGTTGCATGGCGACTTTGGTGTTTGCATGTGGTGCCGATTTGACGCGTGAGCGGCGTGATTTGGCGTTGTCTCTGGCGCGTGAGTTGACCGAGGCTGCACCTGTGGGTTTGGTGGCGGGGGTGACGTCGCCACATCCGCGTGTGGTGGTGTTGCGTACCTTGTCGCCCTTGGTGGAGCCTGCGCAGACGTTGTTGCGTGGGGTTTGGGCTAGTTGGCGTCGCGGGTTGTGGGCCATGGGTGATAAGCCGCCGCGTATTTGGTCTATGTAGTTTTTGTTTGCTGGGCTCGCTGGGGGCAGAGGGGTTGGGCCGGTTCCTCATGCTGGAGTACCAGAAATCGTCACCTGCCCAACCCCTCTGCCCTCACCGCCTGATGCCCCTCCGGAGAGAACCCTTCACGAAAGAAAAAACTCAGATAGCAACAAGTTGACGCACGTTATCTCGCTGCATATCGGCTCCCAACCCGCGTGCAATTACTTCGCCACGCTCCATTACCAAGTAGTCGTCCGCCAACTCTTCGGCAAAGTCGTAATACTGTTCGCACAGCAAGATGGCCATGTCACCCCGACTGGCCAGCATGCGAATCACGCGGCCAATGTCTTTGATGATGCTGGGTTGAATGCCTTCTGTTGGTTCATCCAACACCAACAGCTTTGGTCCCGAAGCCAGCGCGCGCGCAATGGCCAGTTGCTGTTGTTGACCGCCCGACAAATCGCCACCTCGGCGATGCAGCATTTGCTTCAATACAGGGAACAGTTCAAACAACTCAGCGGGAATGTCTGTGCCCGCAGGTTGTGTGGCGAGGCCCATACGCAAGTTGTCTTCAACGGTCAGGCGTGCAAAGATTTCTCGGCCTTGCGGCACATAGCCAATGCCCGCACGCGCACGTTCGTAGGGCGCTGCACGCTCAATCGATTGGCCGTTGAAGGTGATGCTGCCATCGCGAATCGGCACAGCCCCCATGAGCGATTTGAGCAACGTGGTTTTACCCACGCCGTTGCGACCCAACAGCACGGTGATGCGGCCTAGGTTGGCCTCAAAGCTCACATCGCGCAGGATGTGTGAGCCGCCGTAGTACTGGTTGATGTGGGCTGCTTGAAGAATGGGGGTGTTGTGTGTTTGCATAGTCAAGGTCAGATTCAGCGGCCTAGATACACCTCAATCACGCGCTCGTCGGCTTGCACTTGTGCCAGCGTGCCTTGCGCCAACACCGAGCCATCGCACAGCACAGTGACGATGTCGGAGATGGTGTTGATGAAGCTCATGTCGTGCTCCACCACCATCAACGAGTGTTTGCCTTTGAGGGTCAAGAAAAGCTCAGCCGTGCGTTCGGTTTCAAAGTCGGTCATGCCGGCCACGGGCTCGTCGAGCAGCAAGAGCTTGGGGTCTTGCATGAGCAGCATGCCAATTTCTAGCCATTGCTTTTGGCCGTGGCTCAGGTTGCCAGCTTGGTCGTTCACACTGGCTTCCAAGTGGATGGTGCACAGCACTTCGCTCAAGCGGTCGCGTTGCGTGCCGTTGAGTTTGAAGAACATCGAGGCAGCCACTCCCTTGTGCGTTTTCAAGGCCAGCTCTAAGTTTTCAAACACACTCAGGTGTTCAAACACAGTGGGTTTTTGAAACTTGCGGCCAATGCCCAACTGCGCAATTTCAGGTTCGTTGTGGCGCAGCAAATCAATGGTGCTGCCAAAGAACACTTGGCCCGAGTCGGGTTTGGTTTTGCCGGTGATGATGTCCATCATCGTGGTCTTGCCCGCGCCGTTGGGGCCGATGATGCAG